>ERZ1740065.2946-NODE-2946-length-10665-cov-9.428935_pt1 | contig 10665 bp, 8 predicted proteins | sample MGYA00581738_ERZ1740065 | MGnify/ENA primary metagenome ERZ1740065 (study PRJEB43018, sample SAMN04849749) | marine metagenome | isolation source: floating plastic debris | place: Pacific Ocean | collected 2008-09-01 | study: EMG produced TPA metagenomics...
TCTCTGTCCACATTAAATCCCCCCCCCCCTACAGCTACTAACTCAGCACCCCCCCTACCCCCTACAGCTAAGATTCTGGTATATTTGAGCTCAGCTCAGCCACAGACAAACATCAAGAAACCATCAATAGCAATTTTCGCTCCAAAATCTGACTGCAAAATATGGGAATATCTAGGTAAATACGGGAGACTTGTCATGTATATAATAACAGTAATCGGCAATCAGCAATCGGCAATCGGCAATCAGCTACTCACACTTGTGTAGCAGTCTAAGTGTGGGATAAAAAACATCATCTCTGGCTTTGAAGAAGACGACCTCTCCTGTTTCAGCGTTGGCGAGCATCTCTACGTGATCTTGGCTGTAATGATTCAATGACAAGGTATTTAGCTGCAGTCTACTTGCAATAAATCCTTGTTGTATTTTATGCATATCAATAATAATAATAATTAATAGTAATAAATAATAATCATAAACAATAATAATAATATAATGATCGCATTCCATATCCATAACATGTGTGTGAAAATATGATTTTTGACATCGTCATAGATTATCTCGAGTGCTGCCAACTTGATGCTTGTTTATTCTCGGAGGCAGCTAATTTGCCACATTATGTTATCGAGTCATCCAACCGCTCCCTAGTGAGTTTATGAGTTCTATGAGTCTGTAGAAACTCATTGTTTGTATTTGGTTAGCAGTTATGTACAGCATTAGAGGCCATGTAGCATTTTCGCTTTCTATATATATTACTGATATTGATGCCTTTTTGCCATTTTGTGGTTGGCAACAAGGTTCATCTTCATGACTAATAGCTAATTGGACGATAGCCAATGGGTTGAACAGCTTTGGACGTGATTACGTTAAAACACTGATAGCAATAGTAAAGTATTGTTCAATTGAAACGTCGGAGTTCTTGCCTACTGCATACCTGAACAACTATTAAAATACACCAATGGAAACATCGGAGGACATTGTTTTACCACTTGACAAGCTTCACGCCAGCTTTCTTTGGTACGATATCTTCCCATATCGATTCGACATGAGGAAACTGCTCGATGATTTTAGATTTCATACTCCTCTGAATTGACGACTTGAGCTGGTTGACACTGTGCACATTCTCTTTATCCACAAATCTTCAATTAAAATGTGAGATTCAAACTGAGCGATGGTGCATATAATGCATATAGATGACGGATCATATAGCCAGTGAAGTGGCTTACTTCTTAAACATGTTGAATAGAAAGATATCCCAGCGACGGTTTTCGTTCCAAATAACTACGGAACTGAACTAATTGAAATATGAAAATTAAGACAGCTTATATTAGTGCCGTTCGTTCGGTTAAAATATACTCATGTGGTAATAAAATATGACAGAGAGCTACGGAGGGCTATCTTTGGTTAATTGTGTGGTGAAAGAGCAGCATACAGAAGTAAATAGAACTAATGGATACAGCCGTAGAGAGAAGAGTCATCGGGTGCTAACGGAAATGCTACTGTTGATGATGTTGTCGAACGTACGTTCGTACGATAAATTACATCCGTATACGCTGCAATGCGAAGGTGAAGGTCTTTGCTAGTAACAAGTTGCTCTCTTTTGAAACAATCTTGCTGACAAGAAGAACGTTCCCCTACGATTAGTCTAAATATCTAAAATATCTAAAACTGTCGGTGGCATATTGATATGGCCATAGGCAAAGATATATTAGCCAACAATGATTATTTTACATCGAAGAGTTAAAATCACACGACAAATACTTCCAAAGTTTCCGGAAAATACATTGGACTCAGATTTAAAACAAAAGCCAAGCTCTTTCCTTTAGGGTATGTCCCGTTCTAAAGTAATGATCCTTGGTTATTTTATTTCTTGTAAAATTGTGGGCTCGGAAAGTCCGCCTGCTATACCTCATCCAGTAATAAAAGGCCATTTTTAGCTTATATAGGGTTCGAATTGCCTGATGTAACATTGATCCAGGTAACTAAGGTTTTATATGAGAGATATCTCAAATTTATGTGTTATTTAAAATCCTGCACTTCGTGAATTCTACGTATAGACGTAAGTTTTGGGGGAGGGGTTTGATGACTGTTGTGTCAATGCTTGCCCAATCTACTTATCATTCTGCTCTCTCTGGCCTCCATTTAACTATTGCTAGGTCTAAAAACATTCATTGATACATATTGTTTGTGTGTAACTTAGCTACGTTAAAGGGTGTCATGTAAATGTAATTCAAAATTTGTACTGCGCACTAAATTATCCTTCTATTTCATATTTAGGAAATGATAGTGCATGACGGATGAGCGATCGACGGCATAGACGAATCCACACGGCACCCTCGAGCAGGAAGTAAGTATGTCTATGAAGTAAATCCTTACAGATTATGATGGCTGTGAACTAAACTTCCTACTTTTCGTATCAGTTCATGAGATCATTGACACGTTTTACTTCACATTGGGCTCCTGGTAGTATAGTAGTAGTAGGTACTGCTATTTTTTAGTTAGCTGTCAACGTGATAGATTTCCCTCAAGATTAAGACACGCGTCTTAATCTTGAGGAATCACGGGTGCGTTCTATTCCCTCGGTTTATGTGCAGTGTCCTATGACGTTACCTGTATCTGTGCCTTAGGTGCAGTTGAGGAATATTTTATTTTGTACACCCCTGATCTGACCTCTGACCCCTGACCTCACCCCCTTAGACTCGGGCCTTAATTCTGAGACATAGCATGAATGCGGTCAGGCAATGTTTGTAGCCTATCGTATCGTGTACCATTACTATATCACTAGTTTATGTTATTACTATGTTCATATTATCATATTATACGTTATTATGCTTGCGAAATTCAGCGTATTGCAAAAACCTGTGACAGCACATGATTCAGCGACTAGGGTCATGTGACTCTCACAAGATGTTTTGGATGGCACCGTACATACTCTCCTGTCACCATACATGGCAAAAGTTGTGAATCATTTATGTATGCTGCCGACACCACCAGTCAGATGAGTAGCTCAGTGTTGTTGAAGCCTCTGTGAGAGTAAGACCAGTGTTTTGGGTCTCTCACCGCTATATGTTCAGTGTGAGATCAGCAAATGTGATGTGCCGTTCTACCTTTTAAGCAAGACAATCAAGCTCAAAAGTAGCCATAACAGTTGTTTCTTGTTGTATGTCATATTATGTTGGTGATGTTAATATTGTTTCATTATTTCCTTAGAGTCCAATTGCCATATCGTAGTTCCTATATAACCAACAACCTACTAGCTTCTGGATCAGGTGGCGAGGTATATATTCTATTATTCCATGATATCATCCGGTGCCATCCAAACATCTATTTAATGCATGTCATATGTTATTTCAGTTTTCACGGCAGTGAGTGTGAGTGTAGACACAATAAAGCAGTACACTTCACCTCACATCAGTCGTCTACCAACCTAAGTCCAGTGGCGTAGTGCAATGTTGAAGCCCCTATCATATCTATCCAGCCAATTATGTAACACCAACGACCCATTTACGCTTTGAGCAGGGACCAGTATTTGCGTCTATGTGTTTAAGTACCAAGTTATACCTTCTATGGGAGCGTGGATAGATTCAATCATATCATCAACTAAGCCGATTGTGTCTCAATTTGATCTACGGAGGTCCTGTGATCGCCAAACTGGGAGATATGAAACTGAGCAACTTTACAGCTGACTTACTTATCATTTCTAAATTCACCAATAACAGTAGAGTGTAGGTGAAAAGTTCTTGCTAGCATGCAGGGCCATTTCTGGGGCAGCCAGGACTATTTGTGGTCAGCAAGTATCGAAATTATTGCATTTCCAGCAAGTATTGACAGTATCGCACAGCTGGTATCGAAACCGAAAGAATCTAAAGCCCAGGTATCGAATATTGAAAACAGCTAGTATCGCAATACTTTGGATACCTGTATCGGCCAAGCAATACACACATTGACTTCTTTCATGTATTACTGTAGTCACACATGATCTGTTCTCTCTCTCGCATATTGTTTTGCCAGCTGATAATGAGATGTTTGAGTTCTAGGAGTGGAGATCATCTTGAGCGATATCTCTGACAATACAACCTACAGGTTGTTGACCTTAGACTACTTGACCGGGTGACGTCTGCTGCGTATTCAACTAGCTCTTCAGTTCAGTAATTCTATATGTTGATTGTTATGAGCGCACTTGTACTCCCTCTACTGTACACTATACAGCATTCCTCTGGGAAAATAATGTAGAATAACAGTATTTGTTGAACTGAGTCATGCCTATTCAAAACATTTGACCAATGATACTCCGTTCTGACTCATCTTCAATCAGTGTTGGCCAATCAAAAGTATGTCTTCTGAAAATTGATACTTTTTTGACCAATCACAATCGTCTGTTGCAGAAGTGAAGTCATATAGTCATAGTAATGGAGCCAGAAGAACTTCTGCAGCAAGTCAAATCTACAGTGGAAGGCCTGCTGTCTGTGCACACGGCTAATGTCTGGTCCTTATATGGCGGACTGAAACGACTGTCCATCTGCGTCGAAAATATACTAAACCATCAATTAAAATACTCTCAGGTTAGAAATGTGTGTTCTTCTGTCATCCACTGCTACTGGCGTGCCTATGGTGTCTGCTGCTTATGTTGCCCACTGCTTCTGGTATCTGCTGCTACCAGTATCCGTTGCCGGCGTCTTCTGCTGCAGCTGTCTGCTGCTACATCTTCTGCTGCCGGTCTGCTGCTACTGTCGCCTGCTGTTTATGGCGTCTGCTGCTACCAGTATCTGCTACTGTCATCTTCTGCTGCTGTCTGCTGCTACTGTCTGCTGCAGCTGTCTGCTGCTACTGTCTGCTGCTACTGTCTGCTGCTACTGTCTGCTGCAGCTGTCTGCTGCTACTGTCTGCTGCAGCTGCAGCTGTCTGTGGGGAATACCGGTAACACCACCATTATACACATGTACAGAATATAATGTCCAACATGATATTATGGTCTGGTTTCTGCATGTTTTCAGAGATCGATTATCTCTGATGTCGTGTTGCTAGTAACACTTTCACTGTAAACAGGATATGAATACATGTCACAACGTCCCTGTTAGAGGAATTAATGAAGCTTTCATTGGTGATACAAGGCTAGTAGTTAGTACGGCTCCACCAGCTGGTATCTGGCCTGTTCCAGCTAGTCGTGAAGTCAGTCGAAGTTCAGCTGAGGTTTTTTCGAGTCTAAAGATCGTCACCGCCACTGATAACAAGCCAGTCACTCACCACTGTGATACAAAGGCCGGTAGATGTTGACATGATCTCTCTCCAACCTTCAGTCCCTTATTTTCCGGGTTTTACAGGGTCTGAAATCCACGCTGGACTACAACCAGTTCATCAGATCTCTACATTGGCTCGATCCCACTCTCGTTCCTTCCTCGGACAAAATCAGGAAAGTTGCGCAGGAGGAGAGAATTACTGAAGGTAATGCATCGCGCGCTCACTGTGGAACCAGTAACTGGGTACACGTATACATGACAGATGCTAACCCTGCTGCTGCGCTTCTCTGGTCTTGCCTACTCGTAAAACTGCTTGTCAAAGCCACCTAGTCAGCTTGAAGCAAGTATTACAGTTCCTGTAATACTGTGCCACCAGCTATGAACCAAATAACTGACTGACAGGAGCGTTATGCTTCCCTCAAACCTGATGCCTACTGTGCTGGATCTCCCCATCAGCATACCTGTCTACCTGGCAGGCTAAAAATGCTGGAGATCTGGGGTGCCAAACTTTGAGAAGTCAGATATCAAAACCCCTACCCCCTACCGCTGCAATTATGTCATATTTGAGTTCAGCTCAACTGAATCTAACCAATAAGAGACATGAAAACATAGAAAGGAATAATAGCAATTTTGACCCTAAATTCTTTCATCTAAAACACTGGAGAGTTGACAGGAAATGAGGGAGTCTTGACATGCGTGTCAACTGGATGAAAATGCCACATGGAGATGTGGTAGCAGCGTAGATTAAGTGTCTGTAGCAGCGAATGGACGTTTTATCTGCTTCCCTTCAGAGGTTTTTGTTTGTTCCAACGAAACCTCTCTTGATGAATTGACACATTTCCCTATCCTTTTGTATTATTGCCAGTATTATCGCTGATTTCCTCTGTATCTACTTATCATTCATCACTTGTCCTGAGAAAACACCCTCCCCCCCCTCCTAATCACTCAAAATATGGTACTATCATGGGCACTAGGGGTACGACCCAGTTAATTGATTTCGCAGAGTTCACGTGTTGCCAAACAAGAGAAGACAACTCTAAATTATTAGTAGGAGCATTCTGACAGCCTCGCCTCCAACGCTTCTTATAGACACTATGAGGGATGAGAGTACAGCGAGGAACTTCTTCTTTTCTGTGAAAGGGGAAATATTAGTATCAGAAAAGTATTTAGCGAATATAGCGAGCTGGCCTATGCTAATGGTAAATTTTTTGGTTGGAGTTGTTGCATCTTGAAGAACCGTTGGGAGTTGTCCTCTCGTTATGAATAGAAGTTGCTACGATGGTCATGTGACTTTATTGATGCTGATATTCAATGCTTGACTGTTTAGGTGGGCAGACATTCCATCCGCTCACGCCTGTATTTCTTCCCACTATATTTTTAAGACACGAAATAACAACACGTATCTGTTGGCAATGCATTGGGAGCTGAATCCAGTTTATTATGCTGCAACAAACATTACTACACTAACAGACATACAAACGATGGAAAATACTCGTCACGCTTAGTTCTCCGGTATTCCTGAGTACCAGAAGTTTTCCCGGAACTGAGGCCCTGTAAAATATCGGAATTTTACCGGTATTACGCCGGTTTTCGTCCTGGACCCTGTGGTGGTCTTTTACCAGAAAAATCCCGGCGCGCCGGACCAAACCGAAAATACTTTTTAGCAAAAGCTAAATATTTTGCCAGCTGAGAATTCTACTTTCACAGTAATCTTGTGTGTAATCAGAGTTATCTCCCCTCTGACAGACTTCCAATGTATAAAAAATATTCCTCATTGAACTGCTAATAGCTCGATCAGGGCAGTGATGTATAGATAATCGCTGGTGTGATTCAGTCGAAATTTCTATTCACATCAGAGAGGACAGTCCCTCCCTAGCTTCATCCTAGCCGATATCAAGGAAGTGTCACTGCGTGTCATGTACGGATGTTATCTGACATGAGGGAAGTTGATCTATATCATCTTCTCTTATTGTTGATTGCTGAAAAATTGTCGGGTTACAGGAAATCTTATCAGCTTAAACCTGAAATGACCTCAAATAATCTAAATGATAATAATAATAATAATAATAATAATAATGATTGCGGTAGATGATAGTAATTCTTATGGTAGGTAACAGTGATAATAATGAATACATTTAAGAATTTAATTAAAATTTCTATCAAGTTTTGGCTGTTCGCTAATTTTTCAATGTCTATAAAGTTTGTGATTTGAACCCAGATTAAACCCAGATTCTGCGAGGTTTGAAAGTTTTACGAATTTAAAATTTTAAGATTCTATGGGAACTGCTATCTAAGCTATTTTTAAACATCAGCTAAGACTCACTGTTCTACGATATCTCATAATCTGGTATGTGGGAAATGTCGAATTCCCTATGTCATGTCACGTGACGCTGACGCCAGAATGTGTTTCAGGTCAGGCTTGGATAAGGTTAAGCCTTCAGAGTCACACCATGTCGTCACAACTACGGGCACTCGTCAGGGACCAGCACAACCTGTCGACTTCCTACTATGGTAAGTCTATGTACATGTCTGTGAAATCAAATGTAAATGGTGACGGGCATCAAACTTTATCCTCGGGAATTTGTTCTCTCATTAATTTTGTAATATAATAATAACTATAAACAAATAAAGTGATACAATAAATACTATAATAATATATTAATTATAATTTATTATCATTTAGCCAATGAAAACTGCAATTTACTTACCAACAAATGTTTCTAACGTTTTTCTTCTATTTATTTTTGCCAAAATATCCTTCGCTGTTATTATATAATTATTATTATATTATTATTATAACACACACCGGTTTTATGATTTGTATAATAGTTTTTACAATTATGATTTATGTATACAGTATAGATAATTAGGTATTTACACAACCAGATCACAGCGGGCTTCTAGCTCCACAATACACTGATGAGAGATAGGGCTATCACTAACACCTCACTTACTCGGCATGATTACCGTATCCTCCCAACTATAAGATACACCCCTGCATTATATGTAGGTGTTGTTCCGTATAACTCAGTTTGTATGTCAATGTTCTTGTCACAGCAACCGTTCCAAATTTTTGATCTGTTAATAGTCAGCAAAGATAAACACATATTTAAATATCCTTCCTTCTTAAGACATCCGTGTCGTATAATCTATGAGATACGGTACATGAATTGGCTAGACTTTAACCCAGTAGTCCGGCTGTGTGAGGCATGATCACATCCACAATCTCACGATACAGTCATATCTATATGTCATATCTACCAAAGCCAGCAACTCAGTTGCTGTCAACTCGATCACTGCGAACTCAGTCACTGCCAATTCGGTCATTACGATCTCAGTCGCTGCCGACTCGGTCGCTGCCGACTCGGTCGCTGCTGACTCGGTCACTGCCGACTCGGTCGCTGCCGACTCGGTCGCTGCCGACTCGGTCACTGCCGACTCGGTCACTGCACTGCAGCCGGCAAGTTCGACGCTGACATGCTTTCCTCTACATTCTCAGACGACGCCTACCTCTGTCAGCCATTCTACTTTGAGGCTCTCTGCATCTGCCTGGAGGCCGTGGAACAAAACAACCCCGGATTACTTACACAAATCAGTGTAGATATGGTAAGTGTCATGTACGTGACTGAGTGTAGTATATACGCTGTAAGTATTGCACAAGGGTAGATGTTGTGAGTGATACAACCACTCACCAGCGTAGATGTGCCAAGCCTTCCGTAAGCATGATTCATTCTAGATACTGGTAGGTCTCTTCCTTAAAGCACTGTAGATGTATAAGTGTAGATGTGTAAGTGTAAATGTGTAAGTGTAAATGTGTAAGTGTAAATGTGTAAGTGTAGATATAGTCTTAGGGATGTGGCACTTAAATCGTATCTGACAACCTCATTGCAGTAAGTATTACTTACTTTTACTCTACATATACGTACATCATATGGCAAATGGTGCTACTTTTTTCTACACCCATATCTTCATGGTAGCACTTCTCCACGCGTCAGAGGTCCCCACACTCATTGAAACTTTACGACAGGTGTCCTCAGCCCACTGCCCATATGAGAGTCTAGTTCACTTAGCACGGTCCCTGTATGGAATTCCCTCGCTTGTCATAAAGACTGAAGTCACTGTCACCTTCACTGTCACGTCACTGTCACCGTCACTGTCACCTTCACTGTCACCTTCACTGTCACGTCACTGTCACGGTCACGTCACTGTCACGTCACTGTGTCTATCTTAGCATAGATATGCATGGTTAGCATCTCTAATTCACTATTTCATCTTGTGTCAAATCTCGTTATCAGTTTTATTGTGTGTTATATCGATTTGCGTTACTACTATTGTCACTACTATTGTCACAGCTATTGTCACAGCCCTTTCTTTCTGTTTGTAGCATTTGAACAAAGGCAATACTCTAGCTGGCTCGAAATCCATGAATGAAAATACATCCCGCAGTGAATCAAGTACGTGTTTGTGATTGGTAGATAGATAGCTGTCCTTTGCACTAGCTTGGTCCACAGTCTTTGTCCCCTTTGACGAAGACTCCCCTGGCAGTTGTACACAAGCCAGCCAGATTATCTGGTGTATTTTAGTGCCAGCTCTCTATCCGTCCACTCTCTCACTCCATACGCCATGTGTTTCGAGCTGGTTTTACACTTTTTACGCCGTGTTTCAGGTCTAAGTAATATTGATCCCTTGTCTAACAACCTGGTGCACACCTGCTACGCGCTCAGAAAGCAGGTCAGTATCACGGAATTAGCCTCAGATCCCTCAGATCCCTCGCCAGGTCACAAGGACATCCCGAGGTCAACATCCATCGAGAGCGCCAGACTAGACTCGATATTGAATACAGAAGAGATGGACATGACGTCTGCTGTGGTGGACGTGAGTGGCGTCGCTCTTCCTTCCTCCAACCCTAATGAATGCGTTGTAATGGTACTGCCCAAGGTCCCGTATGTATGGGGGGGGGTGTTGTACGGATTTACCCGTGACCTGGGTTGAGAACTCGGCTACTCATGTTTTCCCTAGATGACTTTCTGTAGTTCATTGACTGACTTCTCACAAGTCAATGACTTCAGTGTTTCCCCATAATCTCCCAATCGTACACACGACTTACTGTGACTTACGCTGCTGAAAAGAATAATTTTAATACTATCGATTGATAGTTTTAGTGCTTTATAAGATCTTTCCGCGGCGCTTGTTGTGCACGATGATATTTAATGACTTCTGACACTGGGATTCTAGCCTTGATTCCAGAATAGACTGTTTGCCTGGCATCGTACTACAACCCATATTATACCTCAGCTCCAGAATAGAATTCATTCATCCTGCAACTGCTCTCCCTCCCTCCCTCCCACAAAAAAGACAACCACAAAAGCAAAAGAACAAACAAAAAAAAAAAAAAAAAGCAACACAAAGAATAAGGACAAAAAATAAAAAAAAT
>ERZ1740065.2947-NODE-2947-length-10661-cov-11.523194_pt1 | contig 10661 bp, 7 predicted proteins | sample MGYA00581738_ERZ1740065 | MGnify/ENA primary metagenome ERZ1740065 (study PRJEB43018, sample SAMN04849749) | marine metagenome | isolation source: floating plastic debris | place: Pacific Ocean | collected 2008-09-01 | study: EMG produced TPA metagenomics...
GGGGGGGTCATAGTAATTACTGTAGAAACAACTTTATAGCGACGGAAACGTTAGCGTTCCTTTCCAAATAATCAAGAAATCAAAATTATAGCAATTCCACATAAAAGAAGACAACTCCTACATAACGTATAATGGGTATAATTTCTGTAGCGGAATGGCTCTGATAGCGATGATTTTCCGTCGCTATTTATGCTGCGGTTGAACCGTTGCTAACAAATCTGGTTCTACAGAAGTCGATTAGCAATGACCTCTATTGAATGTCGCAACGGCAATATATATGATAGTATCCAGTCAACACATAACACTGCAAGTAATACTGTAAACCCAAATATTTTAGTGACCTCACAATAATAATATCTATAATAGCGACTCAAAGAAAACACTATTTAAGTTGAACGCTATATTTTTAATAGCTCTTTATATTATATATATAAGCTTGAAGGAAATCACTACAGATTCTAGGCGTTATTATTAAAAATACTGCTGATTTGAGCAAAATCGTTATAATATTTCATACGCTAGAATATTTTGTTGTACAGTACTCTCCGACTGGTGGAAGACGATCTAACGATCTAAGTAAACTGTCCTGACCTGTGGCAAACCGCTTGACGATGTTGACTGCGTCTTCCACCTGGTCGATATCTACTGGCTCCATGGAGAAGACGAACTCCAGCTGACCTCTGTAATGTAGCGGGTCAAACAATAATAATTTTATTGCTATTAACACACACCGCTTACTGAGGGAAACCATTGGACAAAAAATCACCAAAATAAGGGACACGGCATCACAAGTCATAACGGCTGTATGCATAGCGCAGCCAATGCCACTGAAGTAAGCAGCAGATCAAAGGCTATGGGAGTGGAGCTGACAACACGGGGGGGGGGGGAGGTTTGAGGGTGAGTGGGAGGGGGGAGTGGGGCAACTGCAATGCTAGTACTAACCAGAGGCGGCTGAACTAGAAGCGTACTAACTAACCACACGCTATCAGGCCTGCTGCTGAGATGTATATCGCTAGATAGATACTAATTCATTCCTTCTAAGTGCTGCGGAGCTCGTTTAGGCTGGCAGTCGGCCATCTTACATCCAGAGACTCTTCCATTCCGTAGTTCACCCTACAGGGTATCTGCCATCCCGCAACGTAAATGGCAGCCTGTTACTATGTGGTAATTGTCGTATTTTTGACCTGCTGAAAATTATCACGTACACTATATTGTCAGTCTTGACTCATAAAGTTATGACAATAGAGAGGTTCAGATTTATAACGGCACGGCTACGGAAAAATGATCAGGTGATCAGATTATCACCCCACGTCGCCAGAGGTCAATCCAATTCCGACGCTGTCTTCTCTTTCGCTTTAAAAAAAGCTCTTGGATGTAAAGAGACTGTAAAGGCCGTAGCGGATAGAATCTAATCCAGTCACACTCGTAGACAAACGACGGTGTTTTTTTACGGCAGATGACCGATTCTCAAGTACACAATTACGGTAATCATTTTCTTATATTCAGCATTACTAAAACCACTGTAATGGAATGTAACTTGATGCTAATGTGCATGATGTGATTGGATTGTCATCAGATGTCATCCTTATTTTTACCAATCAAATAATCCCTTTTCTGTTCGCTGCAATGCTCTCAAAATGAGATACGAGGAGAGATGTGAGTTATGAATATTGGAGTAATTTTTCACTGAGAAGTCATCTATCCACACTAAACAACAGACATCACCAGATAGTATTCCAGCAATCAGTTCGTTGTATATTCTGCTCATTCTTCACTATTATTTTAGAATTTAGGCGTTACTATGGTGGCGCGGTGGAGACTAGCAGAGGACTTGCTCCTGCTCAGAGAGATAGCAGTTATTTTTCCACGAAATCAATCGGACTGGCAGCTTGTGGCTGAGCGCATTAGCTCAGATGAGTTTCAAGTAACTGGTAGGGGAGCAAAGGAGAGGTGGCTGAAAACGCTGCTGATAAAATTCCGTGCTGACAACTCAAAAGCTCTGAAGCGTTCAGGTAAATATCTTCTTGCCATGTATTCTCACATTTTGAATCATGTAACGTAACATAACTAATTAACAGGAACGAAAGAACAATACAAAGAGCTCGATTCTCTCCTACAAGATCTCGCGGACCAGCAGTCAGATGCAGACATTGAATCTGAGAATGCAGCTGCCGTGGAAAGAAAGAACGGGAATGACTCCGTATCCGCGATCAAGCACGGCTAACCCTGAAGGAGAAGCAGACTGCCGCAGACTACATCGCAGCTACTCCGTCATCATTCACACCCAAGACACCAGAGATACCGGCTACACCAATGCCACCTCCTGCTAAGAGAAGTCGTTTGGACCTGACCACACCTAGCAAGTCAGCAAGAAGGTTGGAATATATGAGGGTGAGGGATGAGAGGAATGCTGAACTAAGACAGAAAGAACTGGAGAATGAGCGGCAACGCATTGAAATTATGGGGAGGCAAGCAGACGCACAACTAAAGATGCTGGAGGCAATCATGAACATCTACAAAATACACAACTAAAATTATTTATTAATTTTATTTTTTAATTGTCTACTCAGAAAAAATAAATAAACATATAATAAACAATGAAATGATGTCACTTATCAATGACTGTGTACTCAACCAGGCTTGGAGGAGTGCATCCAAAATATGTGGTAGTGAGTGAGCCATAAAGACATGCGTGGTAGTTGATGAGAGATACTCACACATTAAAGTACTTGGCCACAGGCTGCAGCAACACTTTCTGGTTTTCTTTAAAGTCAAGATATGCAAAATAAGTTGAGATTTTGCCAAATCCCCATTCCTCACTCTGCCTGACCATCTCACAACACCTGCTCATCTCCTTGTTGAATGCCATCATATCCGGGTCTACTTCACCTCGGAATGGGGCAGTCAGCCGTCTCCTAATAGGATAAGCTGGGTCTCCGCAGTAGTCTCTAAATCTCCCCTCATCTAGCTGCTCCAGGAGTCCACTCTCCCCTAAAATATCATGTTGAGATCCTTCAATTGGGCCAAAAAGATTTACTGTCAGCCCGTATGATGCCATCACACTCTGGAATTTCAGGTAATGTTGGCACTTGTGACCAGAGTACATGGCCCGTTGCCCTACCGTTGGTCTGCATGTATACATGCATGTCCTGTCGATAAATCCCCAACAAGTATCAATCTTTCGATTTTATGGTAGAGCAGTACTCATCTAGATCCATCCATGTAGCAAAATGAAGATCACTTAGTTTGTGATTGAAACGACAGTGTAGGTCATCCAGGATTTCATTGATAATGTGAGATAGTTCACTGGTTGATCGGTGGAATTCTGACGACAGCTCACACAGTCGACAGGGATATGACAATCATCGCAGTAGAATCAGCAGCGCGTCTGCTCCGGTCGTAGCAGTCCCATTTGAGCACGTGTACCTGCAGTGCAAATACATATTTGTATACATGCATATGGAGATATATTCATCCAGAAATTCTCACATTGAAAAAAATAGCACGAGCAGGTGATCAGTATGCTTAAATGAATGACATCAAATGTATCTTGGTGGGATCTTGAGGTGAGAGAGCAGTTGATAAATCCCATCCTTTGAAAACATGAAAAACTTTCAGCATTCATCATCTGTGATGTTTTCCAGACGAAATTTACTGGTAAACTCAGAACTGTCATTCTGCTCTTCGGCCACTATGCATTGATAGATGTAGGCATCCTCATCATCCAAGATAACGAGTTCTTCATCTGTAAGGCTACAGAAAATAGAAGACAATTTTATCATTCTATGAATGATGGTGTCGGAAAATTTAATCTTAAATTTGTAATGGTCTTATGGATCCCATGCAGTATCATTTGCCAGTGTAGATGGACTGAAAGCATACCTCAGTTTTTAGTCATTGATACTAGTACGCCAGCCTGCAGAAGAAAACGCAACCAAGAGAGGACAACTCTGATGTAAAATCTCACGTATTTACTCACTGTGTCTGAAATGTAAAATTTGATGTAGAATGCGAGTCAATACGTAATTCTTCGAGCTGTAACCGTAGCCGTGCCGTTTACAGATCTGAACTTCTCTATTGCTGTTAACCACTTACAGTATGGCCTTACTGGACCATTCAGTCTCCATTTCAATTGTGCATCTCTAGTAATGGTTTGGTTATTATCCTCTTCTCAACCAACTTATCTAGAATCATCTAGAGTCATCTAGCATCATCTAGCGTCATCTAGCATCATTTAGAATCATTTAGAATCATCTACACCATACTTGATTCAGTTGTCATCTGCTCCTAAAGTCAAACGAATGTTTGTTGTGGTAAATCTGTGTTGATATAGTGGTCTGGAGGCAATCAGTAGTTTTTGGCCCCTAGTACGAGTGGAGTTCATGTTTCAGGCGGCGAGCGCATCTGGAGACCAGGCTAACAGAGGGTCAGCAGTGAGCTCTGCTGACGCTGCCAAGATAAGAGTTATGTCATGGAACCTGGACGGTCTGGACAACGTCAGTTTGAACACCAGGATCACCGGCGCCATCTCTGAAATACTGAAGAGTAACCCGGATGTAGTGTTCCTGCAGGAGATCGTACCCAAATCGTATGATGTCATCCAGGAGAAGATGGGCGCTGCGTTTCAGCTATTCCCCGCTGGCGCCACTGATTATTTCACTGTGATGCTGCTGAACAAGAAAACAGTTTGGGTAGACAGGAAGGAAGTCAAGCCTTTCTACACCAGCCTGATGCTGAGAAAATTGCAGATAGCAGACGTGAATATCAAAGGCATCGACTTCAGGTTGATGACATCACACCTGGAGAGTACCAGAGACCACGCTCGTGAGCGTAAGCGCCAGCTCGACATGTGTTTCAGCGAAATGCAGCGAGCCGACAGCAAGTATAACGTGATATTCGGTGGAGATCTAAACCTTGGCAGCGCAGACGACAAGACGCTGGTTTTGCCGTCTGGTGTGAGCGACCTCTGGGAGATGACAGGATTCAGGAATGAGGCCAAGTTTACATGGGATATGAAGCACAATGATAACAAACGGATGAACGGCACACCCCGCTGCCGGTTTGACAGGATGTACTTCAAAAAGGCATCTGGTACCAAGGTGAAACCCGAGTACTTCGAACTGGTTGGACTGGAGAGAGTTCGTGGCAGCAGTCGATTCGCCAGTGACCACTGGGGTATACTGAGTCATTTCAGAATCCAGGACTAGGAGATATATATCCGTTGATGGAATAGTGGACACAATTATTAGTTACTGGTTTTTCTACTTTTCTTGTTGCAAATAAAATGTACATAATCTTCATCTTGATGAAACACAAATGCGTCTGATCACACAAGGCGCTTTTATTCCTGGAGTTGTCTCCTCCTACTAAATCGATAGGGTGGGGTGGAATTGAATCTGTGCCTTGTGCCATCATGTTGGTATTGAGTGATTTCTGGATTGCAGCTTTTTATTGTGAAGCTTGAGGCTATGCTAAGAAGCGAAAGAAATAGCTGTAAAGGAGTTGATATATGTACTAGTACAAAGCAAGAATAGATGTGTTCTGAAGTCAGTGAACTTAGTGCAAGTGGGAATTTCCAAAACCAGACACTTCTGTCAGCAACTCTCCAAGCTCTGGGTTCGACAGCTCACCTTTGGATACGGTATTCCCTCAGAGCATAGCTGGTGTCGAGGAAGGTGGCATGGGTTCATGCTTTGCCATGACGCAGTTCCAATCATACGTATTTCTATGCTTGGTTAAGCATTTATCTTGGAGTTGTATTCCCTTGCCTAATTAGCTGCAGGAGCAGAGTACAGCAAAAGACAAAATAGATGAATTGATAATTGCGAAATCTTTATACGCTATCCTGCAGGTAAAATCTGTGTATCATGTGTTAGGAAGGCGTCAGTACAAATATGACATCATGTAATACATAGAAGGATGTGGTGAGATCTCCTTCACATAAGTATGGCACCCGGCTGACTGAGTGTAGGGAGAACCCGGTGGGTTTGAAGACGTTATTGACTAGTTGATTGATGTGCTCCTCCACGCTGCTGCTGGCGATAGACAACTTCTCCGTGGGCCGGAAGTCCAATGCAGTATTAGCCTCCACATACGGCGAGTACGGGAACACTGAGGCTACCACAACGTAACCGTCCGGCTTCAGTGCGGACCTGATATCCCGTAGCAGCGTCATCGGTCTGTCGCACCTGTCGAGCAGGTTCAGACAGGATATGACATCATACGAGTTGGTTTTCCAGCTTTCAATATCTAGCACTTCATAGCCTCGTTGTAGCAGTTGTTTCTGCATCTGTGTGGACATCTCTGTGGCGTATATTCTGTGGAAGCTATCAGCCATGACAGCAGTCACCTTACCGTCACCTGCTCCCAAGTCAATCATAGAGTCCCTTTTCCAGTCACTGTCTATCCTCATAAGCTTATGGAACTGATCTTGAGAGTAGACAAACATAGACCCTCGATCTGCAAAACGCAGTAATCATAGCGCATCAAGTTACCTCCAACACTCGCACAGCAGCCAAAACACAACATAGGGGACAGCATAGGAGATAGCATGCAGTATGAGTATGATAATATGCTGCCTATAGGACCACTAATCTCTAAGCCATAGCATTTTCATACCTAAACCTCAAACCATCTGATCCATGACCATTTGTTGGCAAATGCTATGGGTGACTATGAGAGCTAGTACAGCCAGGAGAAGGCAACTCTCCAAACTGTCAACTACATGTTATCTATTGTTGATGTCTCTGCAGATGTCTCGTTATTTTTCTGGCTAGCAGCCTACTTCCTACTTAGCTGTGAGTATTAGGGGGTGGGGGAGGGGGAGGGGGTAATACACAGGGGCTTCTGTAGCGCCTAAATATGTTGAGATCTTGACTACATTGTATTGTATTCCTTCATCTCATGATAAAGTAAAATAAATCAAATAAATTAAATCACCCGCAGTGGGAAAAAGTAAGAGGTGAAGAGGGTAACACAGAATTAGACATAATCCGAGCTCTTGGAGGGTAAGTACTTACCGAGGAAGCCATTGACATTGGTCTGGGTCATAAATAGCTTCAGAAACGGTATGGCTACGGAGTGCCAGAGTTGCCACAGCACATGGTTAGATTTGTGGAAGCAGTTCTCCAGGAATTGGTTGGTACCGAGATCCTGGTCAAGCTGTATGAACTTGGGCTGGATATCTTCATCCAATAAATCCGTGTCCACCTGAAACGCCAAACATACTCGGCATAATAGTTGGGTTGACAACAACTGCCAACATGCGCCGTCCCCTGTAGGCACAGACCTTACCTTAGAATAGTATAGAGCCTAGAGACACAAGGAGTGGCAAAATGTGTCCCCATAAATTCAGTTATAGAAGCATATAGAAATCCATTGAATGTAACGTGTAACTTCCAAGGTGTAAGGTCACTGAACGTACAGTTATTGGAGACACAGTCAGCATGTAGGATTCTATATATGATGTGCGTCTGGTTTTCCTATGTCTATGGCACAGACTAAGATTCCCGTACACTACAGACTCCTCATCTGTCCGGTTTTCCTATGTCTATGGCACACACTAAGATTCCCGTATACTATGGACTACTCACCCTGTACCAAGACAGATGCTTCTCTGTACGGTGATGCTCATCGTCAGCGTACTTTTGTAGTAGAGACTGCGTGAGAGCCGATCGCCTCATTGTAGAGAGAATGTAAGCAGATGCTAGACAGTATCCAAACGCACACACAAAGAATCCCGATACCATCCGGCTGGGTTCTGACGCCAGAGGCTGCAATCATACAGAACTCAGGTTGAGACTCACCGGTATTCTTATTACCCTACAAATTATTATTATCATATTATTGTTATTTTTATATTATTGTCATTATTATATTGTTACTATTATATTATTGTTATTGTTATTACTATTATCCTACTGTCATCACCAACTAAATAAACGAGTGCGAATTCTTAGTACAAAATAGATGTTGAAAATGAAAAGGAAAACATATATAAGAGTGCATCTTAACCAGGGAGTCACTGCTGAAGCTCTTGGGGACTGCTGGCTTTGGTCAGAGCCTGAGCATCATTCGAGCTCATACTAACATGTATTCACATATGCGTGTGGTGTATGTATATAAGTGCGTGCAGTTGCATGTGGCCGCTGGTCAATGATATCGGTATTGCCAGAGACCTTGTCTCTCAAATTGCCTGCTCGGTTCTTGTGTTTGATGCCGTATTCCGATCTCCACATGTTTGTGTTTCCCTTTATAAGATTTCCCTCGATCTACCCGCGTATATACCTGGGTTTCTGCGCCAAATAAGGAGTAGAGACAAAAATATGGGCAAGCTGGTTGCTGATGATGACACGAGACTGGCGCTGACATGTATTTGGCACTTATATTCAAATCGGTAGGATATGAAGAGTCTACCTGACGTTGAGTAAAAAAACAATATACAGTGATTAGCTCCGTAGGAGTAAACTAAGATACAATGGAGAAAGTGTGGTTGCACTAATGGACTATGGACGGGCTGCGATTACTAACATGTATAGAGAAGCTGCCGTTTAGAACATTGCAGCTGGGTTTCTATAGTCACCTGGTGGTGTGTACTCGTTGATATAGCTAGACTAGAGCTGCTATAGTGCCCAACAGCCGTCAGAGAGTGCAAAAGGTAGTAGCCAGCAGTCCTCGCACTTTACACACCAGCGCCACAGGTAGCATATGAATGTCAAGTACAAAATAAATAGTTGTAGTTCTGTGTTTAACCGTAATGAAAAAATAGGGGATCAAGCGCGACGTATCGTTTAGATGACGAACACGGTCTTTAGTTTGACGCTATGTTTTAACAGCTGAACGAACTGTTTATTGAAAGCGAGATGATTTTACTACGACGACACCGTGCTGTTGCTGCCGCCATGACCGTCAGGTCAATTTTTGCCTGGCTGCATAGGAATGTATTGTAATTCACCAAAAAGGTAGCAGCGTGCGCTTAATAAATGGCTGATGAATATAACGACCATAACCAGTTAGTTCCGATTACGTCCCTTTATGAAGGTGAGTTATCTAACTTGAGGTCAGATGGTTACATGTGTGTATAGTATTTTCCTTGAGTAGACATACATGTATACATATTTCATATGCTCTCACGATAACGTCATATTGCGTTCAATTTTTTTATTTCGCGATGCTTGTTTTCAGGCTTGTTATAAGCGTACAACATTGTTTTCTTGTATGATCGAAGTAGAGATAGTTTGTATCTTTCTTAGATGAATTCGACCATGTCATAGAGGAAGGCAACTTTGCTGCCAGTAGCAGCACCCTGGTAAACAACAACTGGCCTGCTGACAGCCAGAGCTATGAGAACGCGCTGTACAGGCAGAGAGAGCAATGGCTGATGAATTACCAAGAGGCAGCCATATATTTGGAAGAAGGGAAAAACAATGAGAAGTTTGATACGCACCCTAAGAGCAGGTCGGCCCTGCCAGCGTACCTGATAGGTAAATGAACTCAATTGACAACCCTACTCCTTTAGGCCCATTCGTGAATACAGCGTACAAGTTGTCTTCCCTTCCCCAATCAGATGATAAAGACTAATCTCAATCTTTGACCAGCTGCTAGAGTGTTTCTTCCAGTGCTCACTCAGCCTCACTGTTTATACAAAATACTGTAAATTCAACCGAGCCAGTTAGTCAACTACTTTTTCTGCCAGGCCTTGTTTTCCTGTTGAGTTGATTGATGGCCGTCATCAGTTGCCTATAGAGGGTCATGGTATTCCCATTTCATTGCAGCCCATCACAAGTTCTTCCATGTGATCGACATCATAGCCTCGCTGCTCCTCCTCTCACTGGCGGTCATCGAGAAGCCTGCCGTAGCCAATATAACTATACCAGTGGAGGTAAGATCATAGCAACTCTATCTCACCATCGCAATCCTTATCTCCAGTATGATATGCTGACCTCTCTTCTGTATACAAATCTAAGCTAACCAGCCTTTATCTTATCCCGTGGTTCGTCATCATGATGATATTGTATGAGTTAGTTTACATATCTTCTAGGTTCATACGTCCCTAGAGATTCTGGGCATTCTCGTTCTGGCTCTGGATCTCATCTTCAAAGGTAGATGGCAGGGAGCGAAAACCTTTTTCAAACACAAGCGTTCTGTGGCTAAGGTAGAGTTGAATTCCTTGATCTCCTCTGTGTTGCTCAAGAACAAACTTAGATCATATGCTTACTCTTCAGTAGGCTGGGAGGTGAACAAAACAACATCTTTCACTCACTAGCACAACATAACCTCTGCATAAACACTTAAACTACAAGTAGCTTATTATTCTCTACCCTCTCTCCCTTCCTCTCTTCATCTATCTCCCTCATCTCTTCCCCTTCTCCCTCTACCTCCCTCCATCCTCTCTATCCCCTCTCTCTCTATCCCCTCCCTCTATTCCCCCTCACTCCCTGCCTCTCTCCCTGCCTCTCTCCTTGCCTCTATCCTCCCCCTCTCTCCCTCAATCCCTCCCTCTATCCCTCCCTGTCTCTCTCCCTTTCTCCTCGCTCTCTCTCTCCCTCTCTCACACACTCTCAAACTATAACAAGAGAGAACGCCAGACAAGGACACAAAACAAAAAAACAAAAAAAAAAAAGAAAAAAAAGAGAGGAGAGGGGGGGGGGGGGGGGGGGGGG
>ERZ1740065.2948-NODE-2948-length-10658-cov-5.457135_pt1 | contig 10658 bp, 11 predicted proteins | sample MGYA00581738_ERZ1740065 | MGnify/ENA primary metagenome ERZ1740065 (study PRJEB43018, sample SAMN04849749) | marine metagenome | isolation source: floating plastic debris | place: Pacific Ocean | collected 2008-09-01 | study: EMG produced TPA metagenomics...
TATGTCAATGCCGTTGGCGGGGTGGTGGCGGGGCAGGCAGCGGGGGCAGAGTATAAGGTAATCACGGTAGACGCGATCTCGGAAAAGATCTCGAAAGGATCTCGCATGTTCGTGGCCCGCGACATTCGGGATGTCACCTGGGATTACGAGGTGCGCAAAGGGTTCTACATTGATGCCGAGACCAATAACCTGATCTCAGGCACCACCGTCTCGCCCCTGGATACGACAGAGGGAGCGACTGACGACCCGACTAAGCGCGGCTTTTTGCAGATCACAATTCCCCGTGCTGCAACGAGCGGTATGGATGTGTCGCTGACCAATCTAAACCGTCAGACGCTGGATGTTTGGGCTAGAGCCACGCTTCCCACGCTGAGCAATGACGATACGACCCACCCCTACAGGCATCAGCTTGTCGAAGTGACGAGTGATGACAAGCGCTTTGTCCAATGGGCAGGCGTCGTGGTTGTGGCCGATAGCGTCACCACCGCGTCGAATGATGGGGGTGGTTGATGGGCATCCCGTTCGCTGGCATTAGCATCGTTGGAAACCAGATTGAGATTGAAGTTCCCGCAGACGGCAGTGACGTCAGTCTGTTCATTGTGGGCGGTGCATTCAGCCCTGGCGATACTGCTATCTTTCAGTCGCAGGACGGGACGGCGCAAGTCCTAGATTTCCTGTCCACAACCATTGACACTAGCGTTCTCACGCCCTCGAATCCCATCACGCTACAGGCTCAAGGCTTTGAGTGTACGGGTATCTTTTCGCCTGCTCTAGCCCAGTACATCGTGGGCACGGGTTTTACCGGTGGCGATGGCTCGATTGTGATTGAGGGGCTGTCACCATTCTTTACTCCTGCCGATATCGCGAGTTGCCTGGAATACTGGGTTGCTGACGGTAACAGCGACTTTGACGACACTGGCAACCTGATTTGGCTCGGGAAGAAAGGGGATTACAGGCTGCAGTGGAACGGGCAGGGTGTTGAGCAGGTCTTTGATGATGCGACAGGCAAGTGGGTTCAATTTCGCGAAGGCGGAATGCTGCTGCAAGACTCATCCGGCACCCAAGTCTTTCTGGGCAATAACACCGCGCCAATTCTGCGGTATCGAGTTACGGCATTTGAGCGGCTTTTAACGACCTCTCGCATGGCTGAGTGGTCGGGGACTGTCCGCACTTGCGCGGGCCGCTTCAATGATGGTGGCTTTGCTTTCAATGATGGAGTTTTTGAGAACGCCCTAAGCAACTGGAATGGGCAATACGATACGAGCCTTACTGAAATTCCTGGTGATTCTAACTACGAGGGTTCAGCTACAACCATCCCGGTTGATACGCCGTTTATCTTCTCCGTCTCAGGTAACCCCGATAACGACGGAGACCGGCGTATCAGCCAATTTGGCGTCGGCTCAACCGGGTCAGATGAGCTTGATGGGAATGTCGTTTTTACGGCAATCTTTGATGCAAACCCCACGGACGCTGACAAGTTAGTGGTGTTGCGGTTTGCCGCCTTCACTCTGAAAGATCGATTAGGTGAGGCTAATTACGACCTCGATACCGACCTTCCCGATTACAACGTTAGACCGCTGTTGAGCGGCGGCGGTAGTTCGTCAAGCTTTACAGGGCAGGTGCCGACGCCGACGATCACCATCACGGTTATTGATAACGAAACCCTAAGCCCCATTCAGGGCGCTGCAGTTCATCTCGACACGTCAGATTTTGCCACCAACATCATTGATGGAGTTACTGATTCCAGTGGTGAAATATCAGTCGCCTATACGGGTTCTGTTCCTCAAGCCGTTGCTGGCTGGGCGCGAAGTGGCAGTGGTGCGATCGCCTATGGACAGGGAGACATCGCAGGCACAATCAACGGCGATTTTGACCAAACCATCATTCTTCGGAGGAGCTAACCATGCCGTCAGTTGACTATAAATTAGACTTTGACAACGAAGCAAGCGGGCCATTTACAGAAGGCGAGTTGCTGACCTTTGGCGGTGGCGGCGTTGCTGAGCTGGTGATCCTTCGGGACAATGGCACTACGGGGTCAATGTATTTTTCGCTGATTTCTGGTAGCGCCCCGGCTAACGACGAAACCATCACTGGCGGTACATCATCGGCTACTGCTAACGTTAATGGCACGCCATTTATTAGCCGATTCCCGCTAAAGATCCGAGACGACATCTCAAAGAATATTGGCGGTGATATCCGATGGACTGGCCCTGCACTGGGCACTACCCACTCATGCAAATATGATGCCGAGAGCGGTGGGCCATTTACCGTCAATGAAATTTTGACCTTCGGGGGTGGACAAACCGGCGAGCTAATTGCCCTCACCGATGACGGCGCTACCGGTGAGCTGTTCATCCGAATGATCAGCGGGTCTTTTGACCTTGTGACAGGGGATCTGGTCCTTCCCGATGACAATGACACGATCACCGGTGGAACTAGCTCAGCTACGGCGGCTGTCGATGGAGCGTTTCACACTCGCGCTTACACCCCTAACAATATTCACTATTGGTTCCTCGACTTGGCAGATGATGCCGTGTTCACCGGTAATGATGTGCAAGACAGAACGTTGCCCGAAGTCTCTCAGCGCGTCGGTGTAACTGACGTCAACTTTCAGGGAACCTCTAATGTTGATGACGCGCTAATTTATCACCTGTATGGTGGCTCTATCCAGCAAAGCACCGGCGATGATGAATATAACGCGATGGACATTGAGGTTGTTGATGCAGATGGCGAAACGCAGCCTGTCCTCATCCAAAACAATGCGCTGCTGAGTGCGACAACAACGGAATACTGGAAAAACGCTTACATGCCAAACGCGGCTCGCAAGGTTCGCATCTTAGTAAAGGTTAAGTCAGGCGGTACCGTCATCGATCGCCGGGTGGTCAGAACCCGGGCTTTAGAGTATGGTCGCAACTACTTTACGGCTTCCGATGCCACTTTATCTTCTGGAATTACGCCGATTTCGCTAGTGGCAACGAACGACGGCAACAACAACACCGCAGCGGGGACAGTCGCGAGCTACACCGGATCGTTTACCTTTGGACTGCAAACGGTAGACCACAACAACGGCAATGGGGCACAGCCTTATTGGGCCGTGGGCGATCGCGATGGAGATCCGCCTATTCAGCTATACGAAAAGTCAAAATACGATCAGCGTCGCGGCACGTCTGCGACCATTTACGGGCTTAACTATCAGTTATTTCTTGGAAATGATTTGGATATCCCCTATGACAACGAGGCTAGCGGCCCTTTCACGGAAGGCAACACGGTCACATGGTCGGGTGGTTCGGCGCTGATTCTTGCTCTTGATGACAATGGAGCGACCGGCGTCTTGTATTGCCAAAAACTGACTGGGACAGTCCCCTTAGACAACACAGCACTTACAGAAGGATCGGTCACAGCCGACGTAAATGGCACGCCAACAACGCGAGTCATTATTAACAACTGGGTTGGTTCCTTCACCGGCTCAGCTTTCAACCCAGCCAACCGAGGCGTCACACTCCAAGCGGCTGACGCGGTAACTTCAGATCTTTACACCGACTTGCTCGATGGACAACAGTCGCCGCCTAATAATCAATCGGGGACAACTAACGCCTCACCAGGTGACACGGTAACGATGCATCCTTGGGATGGTTCCACGCTTGATTCGGTCGGGAATGCTCAAAGCGACTTTGACATTCTCACTCTAGCTACGGCATTAACGGGTGCGTCTGAAGTGGCGGTGGTAGTAAATGAATCCATCCCCTCATGGGTGCCCAGTTCTGGCGAGTTTCGAGTCACGACAAATGGAGGGGTCCGGCGATTACTTAGCTACAGCAGCTACAGCGGACAGACATTTAGTATTGCTTCTACTGACTTTAGTGGAGACAATGCAAGCGTTTCCAACGGCGTGATGCCGATCGGTTTTGATGGGGTCCCAGCCAATGGCACCGCGTCATTTACGGGCGTCTTCACCACCCCTCAATCGTTTGCTATCGTGGTGCGAAATGGCTCGTCAGCTACACCCAAACGGCCTAGCTACAACACCGCTGTGTTTGGCAGTGGCGGCTTTAGCTTGAACGTTACTTTGCAGGATGATTAGGGTTATGGCATGGCACCTACTATTGACTGGCCAAGCGGCGTCATCACCATTCCTAAGTCTGATTCAAGCCTGATTCAGACATCGCCGATTGAGCGACGGTCACTGGATTTGGCTCAGCTCATCCTTGATATTCGAGCCCTAGAAGCGTCTGAGGATGGACGAGGCGGCTTTCCGTTAGTAGCCAGCTACACAAGCGAGTCAACATTGTCAGGGACGGTTTTTGCTCCACAACTTCGCATCAGGGAAGAGTATTACTCAGTCACCTTTGAAAACGGGCCTTATCAATTGGTGTTGTCAGGGGCGAACAGCAACATTTCTGATGTTCAAAACCTTAACGAAGTTCAAGTCATCCCCCAAAACAGCGCGGGCCTCGTCTCACTGACTGAGATTAACAACGCCCTGAAGTCGGTAAACGACACAGTTTATTACGATGCCATCACTGGGACTTCCGGCACCGGGTCAGGAGTTGGGCAACCTGATCGGCCATCGAATGACCTTGCAGACGTCATCGCGATCGCTAGCCGTGACAGCAAGCGAAAAATCTCAATATCCTCATCCCTGACTGTTGATGAAGACTTGGCAGGGTATACCGTTGTCACCAGTGGCACTAATAACCTGTTGACGCTAACAGGCACAGACGTAACCGGTCTAAGCGTTGAAGACTTGATGGTGACTGGAGTTCAGAATGGAGTTGCTCGTTTCTACACCTGTAGTGTAGGCAACCTGACAGATTTTGATGGGCAGATGAGAACTTGTGGTTTAGCCCAATCGCCGCTACCCCAAACGTCAGCAACGATCACAATTGCAGATACGACCACTCAAGACCCTAGACTGATCAACTGCTTTGAAAGCGACCCTAGCGGGCTTTATCCAGTTATTGACTTAGGAGGTGGGACAAGTACACAGTTCGCGCTGATTGGCTATCAGGGGCGAATCGGACTGCAAAACATCAACAATGCAAACAAGCGAGTAGAGATCAACTTGTCAGGCGGGCAAGTATTTCTTGACAGCTCATGCACTGCGGGAACTGTCGTTCTTGATGGCTATGGCGGTTCTATTGTCTTGAATGGAGCCACTTGCACTGTAGAGAGTGCTAACTTCATTAGTCCTGCCAGCGGGTCAGGCGCATTCACTGAGGACGACAGGACGACCCTGAATGCTGCCAATACCAACTCCCAAACCTCAGCCACTAATACCGCTATTCTTGCCTCACGCCTCACCACCGCCCGGGCTGCCGCATTAGACCTGCTGCAGGATGTGAGCGATCGCGTTCGTCGGCTATGGCAGAAACTGGGCCTTGACGCTGCCAACCCAGTGACCCTAACCAAATCAGGCAACACCACCACTGAAACGTTTGACGACGTTGAGGTCCGTCATGTGGACAATGGAGTGGATAGCGTTACTGTGACGAGGCAACCGTAATGGACAACAGGCAAGCTATAGATTCAGAGGACGGAACTAGATTTCTTGGGATTCACCGGGGGCGCATAATGAAATGCGTTGGCGGAGAATATGTTGAACCGCCGTCAATGGATGACAATCAGGCAAGTGCGGGCAGATGGCTTCCCCTAATGGGGCAAAATATTGTTTTGATCTCGTTCTATGAGCACCCTCATAACTGACCCACTAGCGATGTCCACTCAGGGGGGCTTCACGCTCTCTGGAGGGCTGATCAATGACCCATTAGCCATCAGCACGCGCGGGTATTTTGCGTTTATCGCCGCTGTAGCGTTGTCAGTGGCGATCGCCCCCGACTTTTTTCTCGTCCAACCCCGCCAAACGCTGTACCTGCTGACGAGTGATATCGATCAGCGGGCGGTCAAAATTATTTCGTTGAATCCCCCGATCCGTATTTTGGAGGTCGAGTAGCCATGCCCAGTACAACGATTATCAAGGCTGAAAACGGCCTTCACCTCCTAAACATCCAGCAGAAGATCACCTACTTCCAAGGCAACATCTATACCCCACCCACAACAACGGGGGGTGGAGGCAGTGGCACATCCGACCACGGTGCTCTGTCGGGCCTGAATGACGACGATCACCCCCAATACGCCCTAGCCGATGGCACACGGGGCAGCTTTGAGGCGGCGGGGGCTGTGGCTACTCTACAAGCTTCATTGGGTACAGCCTCTACAGAGGACGTTGAGGCATTCGCCACCGCTGCACAGGGAGTATTAGCAGGGACGGCACTGCAACCGGGGGCTAACGTATCGGCGCTAGTTAATGACGCTGGCTATCTGGTCTTATCCGACATCAGCGGCAAGGCCAACAGTGCAACAACGTTCACCGCTGGCACTGGGCTGGATGGCGGAGGAGATCTGTCTGACAATCGAACCTTCAACCTGGATGCTGCGACTCAAGCCAGTTTGGCGCTTGCTAACACTGCATTGCAGTCCGACGACATTGCCAGCTTTGAAACCTCGACTCAACTCAACGCCCGCGACACTGCCAATCGAGACCCTGATAACTTTGATGTCGCTACTGATATCAGGAGCTTTCTCAATACCAGTAGCGATGCCAATGCGCGAAAAGAGTTGGGGGTTGAAATCCGCCGATACGTGGCATTAGATCCCGTCGCACAGGAGTTCTCGGACGTAGCAGTCTCTACAACTGGGCAGCTCTACACCTTGGCATCAGTGCCAAGCGATCGCTTTTGCCTAGTACAGCTACTAATCGATCCGGGCTTACCTGTGAGCAGCGGAGACCTATCCGTTGTTGTTGAGGGTTCTGCGCTCTCCAATCGCACGACGCCGGGTTCCCCTATTGGCGCTGGCTATTCCGGCGTAGCCCCCAACTACGGCATGTTTTTCAACGGCAGTGTCGCAACAGGCAGCGCGGGTACAATCTGGGTGCCGACTACAACAGGGCAAGTCTGGATGCGGCGGCAAGGCACATACTTTAGCGCCACACTTCAGACGAGTGTCTGGGTACTTGGTTATTTCGAGGGGGATGCTTAATATGGTTTGGCATGTTTTTACCGATGCACTAGGCAATCCAGACGTCACACAGGGCGCATTCGCCGCGCCTCAGGCGGGCACAATAGAAATCCCTGACGCGCAGTACGCCAGTCTGAGGGCCGCGCTTCCTGCCCCTCCTACGCCTGACTGGGATGGCTTTAACGCTTACATCCTCACCAATGTCGGTTTCCAGTCCGCAATGGAGTTAGCACCCACGGCGTTATCTGTTGCCCTGCCTTCGGCTTATCGAGATGTAGCGGGGGCGATCGCGTCCAACGATACTGGCAAGGTCTTGCTGTTCTCTACCATCTGGGAAGGCATCTGCACAGCAGGCAGCACCGCCACGGCACAACGGGACACATGGGCGAATAAGGCGGCTGAGTTTAATCTACCCCCTGAGCTTGTGGCAGTGGTGCGGGGTTAATCCAAGCCCACCTCGGATTAGGCACTATCGGCAACGGCTCTCCATTCTTGTCCACAATCAGCAACAGCGATCGCCCCTCCAACTCAAACGGCTCCGGCTGAGGGATGCCCCAGCACTGCACAGTCTTGCCGCGTCCTTTGCCAGAAGTAGGCGGAATTATGCGGGGTGGGAGGAGGATGTGAGTGTGGGGCGTTTTTCACCCCATAATCTCGTTGACAGTCTTGAATGTCTCCTCCCATGCCGCCCGCATCTCTTCAGCGGCTGCGCGGCTAGGGTTCTCTGCCCGGCTAAACGTGCAAATGGGGTACTTTTCAGGGCTATCCTTTTTGGCTTGATAGAACTGGCACTTTCGGCACTCTGAAGCGAACACCCAATACTTTTCTGGATTCTCCGCATCTCCGTAATAGCCGTAATAGGGCACCTTGCCGGAATCCTGCCACATTTCAAGATTTGGGCAAATGCACCCACGCTTTTTAGCGCTTCGCTCATACCTGCCAGTTCTTGGAGACTTTCGCCAAAGGGTGTTGTCGGCATCCCTGGCAAGCCCTTTGTTTTTCCCTTGCAATTTCTCAAGAACTTCCTTGGGCGGGGTGCCATATACCCAAGTGGAAGACTCGCTCTGAATCTTCCCGCTTCGAGCCTCAAGAATATTTTTGTGTGTACGGGATATGTGTGAACTAAAACTCATGACTGTAATTCCCCTTTAACTTGCTTATCCCATTCAGCATTTCGCCTATCCAGTTCATCGGCGATCTCTCGCAATTGGCTGGCAGAGATCGCACCTCCCCCGTTTGGCCAGTAGTATTGATAGCCGTCCTCCAATGGGCCTATCTCGTTTCGGCCGACAAGCTTTTTGATTAGGTTGTGCTGTTCGGGACTCATGCCGCTTCCTTCATCGCACGCTTCTCCCAGCCGTGGTTGTAGCCTAGAAAGCTGTCATCACGCCTTGTGCAATCAAGTAATCAGCGACGGCTCTGAGAGCGTCGAATGACTCCCCCTTGAACTCACTGCCGTGGAACCTCATCACGCGCCAACCCATCATCAAGAAGTCGCGATCGCGTTTCTTATCGCGCTGGATCTGCTCAGCACTCGAATGATACGCATGCCCATCAATCTCGACGGCAAAGCAAATACTTGGTAGCGCAAAATCAGCCCGATAAAGTCCTACTGGATGTTGCTTCACCCACTCAATGCCAGGGGTGAATTTTTGCAGAAACATCTCTGCTTTCCCTTCCAAAACGCTGTCGTTACCATCTCCAAACACAGCCTCTTCCAGAGTGCGAAGGCGCTGGCTGATAAATTGAATAGAAGGCGTAGAAGGTTGAGCAGTGAAAAGAGGCTGCTTTGAAAACAAATCGGCAGGGGGTTCAACACGCTCTCGGCAACGCTTAGTCAATGCCGATTCTGCTGCTCTCCTTTCTATGTGTTCTGTGACTTCCCTGATTTTTCTGGCTTCATCAGGGATTTTAGTTTGCTCATCTAAAATTTTAATTGGCGACTCGCAACTTAGCTCCTCTTTACGACCGAAGGAAATTTGGCTCTTTTTCTTTGTCATGATGATAAAATTCCTGTGTGTTACAAAACTAAGCCCCATGCTGCTTATGCTCTTTAGCGGCCTGGGGTTCTTCTATCTCAGCCTTTGACAGGCACACCCATAAACAAGCCTGTTTCTCGCTCTGCCACCGCCGACGCTGGAGAGTCCATATCGACTTTCCCAAATCGGTTAATTTTCTTCGCCAACTGCTCCAAGTCCTGCCTCGCACCTTTCAAGACAGCATCGCCCTCTGGCAAGAACCGCTTCAGTGTTTCGTACTGAGCTACTGCTGACTCCCATGCGGAGCTAAGCCGTCCGTGCCAATCCATAGACCTTTCTGCCCTAGCGATAACGCTGTCTTCATGCGTTTCAGGCTCGCTCTGTCCCGCATCGCCTCTGCGGTTGTAGCCCCATCCACTAAAAAGCGCATTAAACATCTTCTGAAGCAATGCAGCTCCATGCTTGGGCAGCTGGTCAAAGCCCAATGCTTTTTCCAGTGCTTCAGCCAGAATCAACAGCCCAGGAATGTCGAGAAAGTCATACACGCGACTGGTACGCCCTGATTGCCATTCGCTTTCGTAATGCAGCAGCCCCATCTTCTGAATACTGGAAATGACACCTCTGACTGCCTTGTCTGTGGTAAACGCGCTAGGCCACCATTTTGATAAATAGTCCTTGGTGTGGCAGAAAGCAGTGACCAAACGAATGGGGCGATCGCAAAGCGCAATCAGTGCATCTCTATCAACTTTGAGTTGCCCTTGCTCGTCACGGTTCACACATCCGAAGCAATGACTAGCGTGATACAGCAGGTTGTTGATGGCACCCAATGCAGTATGGATTCTTTTTGGGTGCCAAGTTTCGATCTGTGCCCATAGCTCAATCCTTTGTGCTTCAAGGCTTTCACTAGACCACCCCATATAATCATTTGAGGCAGTTTCAAGAAAGGGATCAGGAATGCCTTGATCAGTATTTTTCCACTCCCCTTGGATGCTTCCACAGGCAAGCACTGGGGTTTTAAATCCCCTTTCTGCCATAGTCTTGAAATGATTATATGGGGTGCTTTGCTCTAAGGCTTGCTGTGTGGTGGTTTCGGCGTCTGACAGAAAATCGCTGTTCAGACATGCCGACGAAAGCTTATTCATGCTAGGATTTCCTTAGTTGGATTTTTGAAACCCTTGCTTGAACGCGGTTGCTGCCGCTGGGCAGGGGTTTCTTTTTGCATTGGTGGCGGAGGCAGGAGTCGAACACTGCTCTACCGCGCTGCCCCTATTTTACCCCACATGCCGCAGAGTTGAGGTACCCTTACTCGTCAATTAGCGCTGCTGGTGGATAGCAGCGCCTGAGCCGGTCAATCCCTGTCTCTCTTGCGTTTATCCCTCGCTTCATTGCCGGTCAATCCATGCCGCTTACGATACGCCCGCTGCGTTTCAGCATTGGTCATCGGCTGCCCAGGGACGCCGCGACGTGCGCCCCCATGCCCCTTGTCGCTGATGGTGAAGGTGCGGGGCTTCCCCTTGGGCGTGAGGCAGTCTAGACAGCGATAACGCGGGTTACCTGCCTTAGTGGATCCGTGCCGTTGGGTGTTGCTGCCGTTGCAGTGGGGGCATTTCATTGGCAAGCCTTTGTGGCTTGATAATCAGCCCACACATCTGACTCCATCAA
>ERZ1740065.2949-NODE-2949-length-10656-cov-12.087916_pt1 | contig 10656 bp, 12 predicted proteins | sample MGYA00581738_ERZ1740065 | MGnify/ENA primary metagenome ERZ1740065 (study PRJEB43018, sample SAMN04849749) | marine metagenome | isolation source: floating plastic debris | place: Pacific Ocean | collected 2008-09-01 | study: EMG produced TPA metagenomics...
AGAGAGGGAGAGAGGGAAGGAGAGGGATAGAGGGAGCGAGAGCAGAGGGGAGGAGGAGAGGGAGGGAAGGGGTGAGGGAGAGTTAGAGAGGAGGTAGAGGAGGGAGGGAGGGAAGGGGTGAAGGAGGGGGAGAGAGAGGGAGAGAAGACCCACCTAACACATGATCAGTGCGCTGCCGTGGGGAGACCGGACATGCGGAGTAGTCAGCCACAAAGTATTGCATGTATTCTGTGTTGATCCCTTAAAACACAGCACTGCTATGATGATTCAGGCTCCTCAGTACATCTCACGATGAGAGTTAGAGATCAATGTACCTAAGTTTGATGCTTGTTTGGAGTTGATCCTCCTGCGCCTGATGCCTCTGAGCTGGAAGCCACGGCGCTGGCAGCACGCCAGCAGTATACCAAAACACTTGACTGGTAGCAGAGTGGAGAGAACAACAAATATGTCAGCCATGACGGTGGCCGTGAGCAGAGACGCAGGAGAGAGCCTGGAGAATATCGGATAATACAATATAGAAGATTGATAGAGAGGGGAGCGAGAGCAGTAGAGAATAGAAGAAGGAAGGAAAGTGAGGAGCTTAATACCTGGTGAGACTAGCAAAACTGTCCTCCAGGTTTTCTGTTGAATCCTCAATATCATTGACTCTACCCCCAAACCAGCGAGTGAGTTCACAGGCTATCTGGACTGGATTTCGGGGTGTAAACAGTCCGACTGTCTCTCTACTATCGCCTTCAACAGTGAGTAGACAAGTGTACATTGATAATGACTCCATTCAGTGAGGGTGGTTGTCTGGTACACTCTCACTGCTCAAGGAACGGATGCTATTTCATACCTCCAAAGAGGGCTGTAAGTGAGTTAGGGTCGGTACGGCGGGCGAGGACAGGGTCCATGGGTCCGAGCTCCTCCAGCCAGATCGGGCGAGCCAAGTTCCCTCTGATGGCTACGGCTAGAATCGGCCCGACTCTCTGAGGGTGTTCTAAACAAAGACCCAGAGATGTAACAGCGTTCACTAGCTCCCCGCTGACTTACACTATAGCTTATATACCAGGAGAGTCACTCAGCTGAGGCATTGCCAGCCGGATACCAGCAATGTCAAGGCCGTTCTGTAGCAGACGGCTGAGGACAGCGAAGAGTGACTTTGCATCTCTGTACACGTTCTTGTAAACTAGTACGAGAGTGTTCTGTGTCTCACTACATCCAGTCAGCTGTGAGATTAAGAGAGATGTGACAGAGTCTGAGAGGCATTCCGTATTGTAGCAACCGATATAAGCTGACCTGTTCAGAGGATTCGTTGTCATAGCAACTTGACTCCTCGGTGGACACAGTCTGCCAGTAGAAGCTAACCTTAGCACCAAAGTACTTGCATGTGCTCTCGCTGTTTGGATTGACCTGCAGTGAGTATAGTCAGTGTTTGAACTACTGTACACATAGCGAGAGTCTCAGAGCCTCCATGTCAGGCATGTTTTCTCCTCATACCACAATAACTAGAGGTAGTGGGTGGATAGATTTGCTGTTCTATTAGCAGCGAAACTCATGAAATCGCTATTTCACTATATATATAACAGCGCTATAATTACCACTCATGCAGTACATCACAGAAAAGGTTGGCGCTTAGGATTTAAAGAAACATATTTACGTTTGACAGAGAGAAAACCAGAACCAGAAAACCATCTGAGAATGAGGGGCGTACCTGGATAAATGTGGAGAGCGGCTTACTGGCAACCTCGAGTGGAGGAGGGACGTAGTGGTAGTTAGCAGAGGCCCTCACACAGGTGATGGGTTGGGACACACAATCACCCAGCCATGAGCAGACACTGGATAGACTGTGGGTCGTCAGGTATTTGTTGAGATGAGTGTGAAAGGGCATTTCACTGAACGATTTCTAGATAAAGTACAATGTGGCGTGAGAGGAAATGCGACGTGACAGGAAATGCGACGTGACAGGAAATGCGACGTGACAAGAAACGCTCTGGGTAAACTAGGTAAGATAAGACAACTCATCAATTATGATTTTAACTGACCTTGACCCCTCTTCGAGAGGCTGATGGTTTGGTGTCGCTTGAGGGAACAACAGTGACAGCCAATATGAGAGCTCCATCGAACAGCATCTGTTGCAGGCCAATGACGTAAAATGGGGGAGGGGGGTCTGACCGCCCCGCAGCGACATCCTCAATGTCGTTAGGAATCAGTGAGCAAAGCCAAGTAATAAGAGCCATGTAGCTGACAGACCAGTTGTCTCCTATAACCAGATTATAACCTATTACCTTTAACCTATGACCTCTAGCCTGTAGACCAGTGACGAGTTCACTGGTATCTCTATTATCGCTGTACATCCGGGTACTTACCTTTGTCAAAGGTCTTAGATCCTGACATTCTATGAGAGATGAGCTCACCGTTACTTGACAACTTCACAGTCAGGAGAGTTGCGCCCTCCAGCTTGTCGACGTTAAGTGGGAGATTAGAAAGTAAAGGCTCGTACGAGATTTCCTACAATAGGAGGCTCAGTTCAGATCTCTACAGAGTACCAACCGGCACGCAATGGAACTACATAGAAATAATATGAAGTGAATATCTGGGTCACCGTGACCTAAATCACACGTAGTATTGGACAGGATGAGGTCAGTAGCTACCATGTCATGGAGAACAGGCGTCTCGTGAGCCGAGCAGCGTCTGTCGTCCGTCGCTAAAACTGACTTGTCGGATATGAGCTGAGCTCTAAATGCTTCCCTAGCCTGCATCGCCCTCTCCGCCTCCAATCTCAGCCTCCTACAGCAGACGGTTATATCAGTGACTCCGCAGTAGCGGGCGTAGATACTGTAACTCAAGCCTCTGCAAACACTGACTGAGCCATAGCAGCAGTCTCCTCCTTGCGCAGCCTCTCTGCCTCCTTGCGCAGCCTCTCTGCCTCCTTAGAGGCGTCAACCAGATTCTCATCCACTGTTTCAGCGTCAGTGAGCGTCGTATCATCAGCGGTCACTGTGTCTCCACCGCTGGTGTTTGGGCTTGTCTGACTCTGTTGGCTGATCTGTTCTTGAGCTGACACGTCCATCACTCGTCTGGGTGGAGGGATTTTCATTGGCCTAAATAATTTAAATCTACATTGCACAAGCAAACGTCATTGACTCCATGAGAAACACTAGCTGCAACAAATAATGTTTTCATTCATTCATCGAGTTTCAACAGCTTTCAATGGGTTGTGAGAGAATTTTGGTTACACATTCCTCGCATCCAGTTGATGCTTATTATTAGGAAAGAGGAAGTCTTTCTACGATTTTTCCGGTCAAATCTAAGAAAACATGGAAATGCTATATTTGCAAGATAAACTCAAAACTTGAGTGAAAGTATCTTAGCTGTATCGAGGGCTGCGCTGTATCGAGGGCTACGCTGTATCGAGGGCTACGCTGTATCAAGGGCTACGCTGTATCGAGGGCTACGCTGCTCAATTCACTCAGCCACGGCTTAAATCTAAATGATGATTATTATATAATAACAATATTACAATATTGTAATTATTTTACCTTTTAGGCACTTTATATTTTTGTTTCTCCTGTGGAGGGGGCGGAGCCTCTCCTCTCTCAATAGCTTGTCTGATTCGCTGTCTCTGCAGGAACCAGTTGTCTCTATCGTCATTGGACGACGAGTCAGAGTCGCTGTCAGAACTGGAACCACTATATGAGAGCAGACGAATCTCAACACTCCACACTCACATATACACAGCCGTGTGTAATGCAGCCTATCGCCTACCTTGGCTCGTTCAGCTTCAGTACGCGTTGCACCACAGCCAGTTTGTTTCTCTCCTCCTCAACATCATCCATTGACTTCCTCAAATCTATGAATACCGTCTCCGGCTCCTTCTGGTCGGGATTGTGTCTGCGCAATCGCTCCTCACTGGGCAGCGGCGCTATAACTTCATATAGACATACAATCATTGATGATGAGTCAGTAGATGGAGCAGCTAAGTATGTCATAACCAGTACTTACATGTCGTATGATTGGACGAGACTACGCCGCCAGTGCTGGTACCACAGGACACAGATCTGTGAGTGCCGCCTCGGCTGGAGTCAAACTTGACCGTCTCCGAGTCCTGATCGAAGTCGTACTTACTGGGCGCTGAGGCTGCCTCTCTCTGTACCCGACTCCTAGCGCTGCATACAGCAGACGTGTGAGGAATGGAATGGTTTCAGATGGCTTACTGATGGTAGAGTTGACTTCATTACATCAATGAAATACTCTCACCAACAACTCCCTGCATTTTACGTGCAATCCCCTAAATGAGTCAATATTCTGACTGACTAGTAATGAATACATGACATGTAATGTGAGAGCACGACCTCATGCCATATCACAAAGTTGCAAACTTGTTTATACATTACGATTACTAGGTGGAGACAACTTCAAATACAAAATGAAGTATATATGAGACTCTGCCGACATATGAAGCATATAACTCTTCTAAAATCTATGTAATGCGTTTTACACAATGGTGCAAAAATTCTCAAAGCAATCAGCATGCCAATAAAGTAAAACGTTCATCACATAGAGCCAATGATTTTTTAACATAGAGAAGTGGCTGGCTGGCAGTAGATGGTTGGTATTGGCTATGCTCTATGAAGTAGGGTGTGTATTTCTCTATCACTCATGTCATACTGTAGACTGGAATTTATTTGCAACAAAATATTTTGCGAATATTTGCGAATGTTTGAAATCGCAAAATCCACGATCGCAAAAAATTTCAATGGTTATATAGTGTTTATAGTCGTGATGAATTTTCGCAAAAATTTTTCGATCGCAAAAATTTTTTCATCAAGGTTTCTGGGCATTTTCGCAAATATTTTTAAGTGCAAAATAATTCCAGTCTACAGTAATCACACTACATCACTAATTCATTACTAAATTACATAATGTATATATCGTATACATCTGTACATCTATATGTGACGAGTACAGATCTGTACTGTGGCTAGTATGGATCTATAGACAGACCTGGCCGTAGATCTGTCAGCGCCTGACATTGGATCGATATCCATCCTAGTTCCTGACTGCTCCACGCTTAGCCTCACCAGTCTCTGCATGATGTCAGAACTCCTGTTAGGATCTAAAAGTCAGACAACGTTCGCTATAGATAGATGCCTCACGCTCGCATTGTACATTCGACAGCATGCAGGAAAGTATAGTAAAGATGTAGCAGTGAGACAGTGGGATAAAATAATACTATTAAAGGGGTTTAGGTTTTTTGTGAACTAAACTTGAAAGCGGGTAATTTTGATGTCAAAGACATCAGCTTGCTATTTCTTTATTGCATGTAAAAATCTAAACACTGTCACTGTAACAGAAATACAGGAATAACAGGAAGTGACATCAGTTTACTTACACTCCTCGTCATCTAGAACAAACAGCATAGAGTTAAGTTGAACTAGTAAACAGCACCTCTCTAACAAACACCACCAACACAGTATTACCTCTCATAGACCTGGTATCTGCATCTGGTTTCATATCGAACAGGTCAAGGCTGGATGATCGGGATCGGCGGCCCTTCTGGTATTCTCCCTCAATCACAGTCTGGAGTGCCACATCTGTGGATAAAACCCTCTCGACTATGTCTCGATGAGCCAGCCACCATCAATCATCTGTACACTCACCCAAGTCTACGTTATCCAGTATGCCTAGAGATAGGTGTACCGCTGGTTTGTTGCTATTCCTCCTCATATCTCTACGAGACTGACGAGATAACGCGAGGCGAGGTGACCTTGGAGAGCTCCTTGTCACCGAACTTGTTAGTGAGAGCGGCAGAGAACCATTACTGTGAGGAGTAGTTCCTGGTGTTCGCTCTGCCTCCGCAGGCCTATTGATTGATTGATTGATTGATTGATTGATGCACAGAAAACGCTGTTTGTAACAGTCCTTGTCCAAGCATAAAAGGTAGCGAATTATGAAGCAGCCAATCAGAGTAGCTGTTCTGATACAGACCTGGGGATGTGGAGAGAAAGCTGAGGTACAGAAGTATCGTAGTCCTGTGTGTCAGGAAGGCTGATCAATTCGGAGGACATATTTTGAGATTCTATATCATCAACATGAATGTCGTCCGCTCGAATTTCGGTTGTGTCAATATCTGCATCTTCTTTCTCATTCTTTGGGGCTTAAGATAATGTACGGCTACATGTCAGAGCGTAACCAGAAGAGAATTGAGTCATATTTCCAATAAAGCAGACTAATACATGTTATCACCACGTCTGGAGAAGGTCTGGTAGTTAAACAGGCGCGTGCACTCAAACTCGTAAGGGTATAAACACCACACTCACTCATCTGCAACGACCATCGGTCGCTGATATCAGAGCTTGTCAAACTTTCATCGAGATCTTTGTCAGCATCTTCAACAAACAGCCGCCCATAACTTTCAGGTCTTTGAAAGATTTGTACTTCATCACCAGAGTCATCCTAGAAGTAACAGCGTTGCATACTTGGAGTTGGAATACAGTTGGAAAATCTTAATCCCAACACTCAAATCAATTACCTCGAAATCTGAATCATCATCATCCAGAGACGGCAAGCTTTTTTCAATATCCTTCAGCATAGCATCAAATGTCGGCTTCATTCCATAGCTGCCATCGTTGTAGGGATCAAATGATGGTGACGAAGCTTTTTTGGTGCTTTCATCATCACTCACATTATCATCACCTCGTCCACTGGCCATTATATTCCAAACCTGATAGCGAAAAGCACTGTTATAGGGTTCCGAATCATATGCCACATACGCTCAATTCAGTAAGAATAAAGAAGAATTTCGCTCACTAACATGAAAAAGGGGACCCACCAAATCAGTGTGGCAACTGCAAAATGCACTCTTAGCTGCTCATATGCAACGCATGTACGATGGGGACAGCTTTCTACATCAGCAGAAATCACTTTCTCTTACAGGAGTCCTCCATGCAGGCGTCCTTATCGACGGCCGCCATATTCCTTCTCATTTGAAGCGTATTTGCAAGCTACTAATATCTCGAGTCGATTCAATAATTCGCATGCAAATTCGATGCATGTTCTTTACAGAGGGACATGAAATTGAAAATGAGATCTCTTCTTTGATTGAGGCTTATTCGGACTATAGTAAAGCTTGTTGCGAAATAACTTCGATTGACCAATAGAATCTTTCTCAACAGCGATTCAATCAGATTTTATATGTAAATAGCTGAAAACCGCTAATTTTGTGTCATTGCGTCGAGCGTTTCAGAAGATGACGGGCACTACAATGCAAGGAAAGAGTCTCGCTTTATAGTTGGACAAAGTAAACGGAGCACCAAGTTCTGAAGAGTAACCAATTAATAAAATTTTGGTCATAATTACCTGGGTGGAAATACATGTCAAGTAACTCAACCTATCATTTCAATAGCCAAGTGTTTGGCTATCAATTTGTGCGACTTGGTGGTGCGCCTACTACCCATATGATATGGACCGAAAGCGACGACAGTTCAACACATTTGGTTGAAGACACGACCAGATCCAGCAAAACTCGACACCTCTCGTTGCTCTGACCAGCGATTTTTACATGCTACGATGCCAATGTTTGCTGTAAGTATACATTGGTGTGTTTTACATAGTTGACGCATCATTATCATTTTATTTACACCTCCCTAGGCTCTGTATACACATCAGAAGACTAAAAAGGCAAAGGTTTGGCAGGACGGATATGTTATAGCCATTAATAACAATCAAGTGAGTCAATTTACGTGACGTGACACTCTGAAGTAACGATATTTGACGATTCAGGTTCAGGCTCTAAGCTTTGTCTCGTAGAGATCTCTGCTGGACGAGAAGCAGAAGAAGTTAGATACATTCTTCTCATCTCAACCAGTAAGTAAAGATGAATCAGCTGATCATTTTATAGATGCTATTTTACTAAGAGAAGACTGAATGATCATACATGGCTGTTAATTCTAGGTGTGTGCTGGTGACGAATTCGAATCAGACAAGTATCTGATCATTATTGACAATGAGCTGTCCGCCAGCACTGCACCAATCAAACCAGTGGATAGAGGCCAAGTGAGCGAGAGACCCAGTGCACCGCCCACCATATCAAACAAACTGAGTGTCAGATCTAGGAAGGTAAGAGCTGCATGTCACCCATCTCTTGTCTTGTTTCATATTTTAGTTGCTTGTTTTTTACTCGCCACTGCTCACTATGATGATATAGCAGTATAGTGACAAGTAGGCTACTACTGGTATCCTTGTAAAATACTGCAAAACGGAGTCTTTTTCAAAGTGAAAGATTTTGCGATCAAGCTGTCAGTTACTAGTTCACAAATTCAAGCGCATTTATTTGTGATTCTTTTATTTGGGACAGAGGTTGAATTATGATCTCAAGTATTTTACTACATGAGATTCAGTTTTACAATGGTCATCATTTTTGGCTCGTTATACAGGGTTTCAGGCCTCCTCGAAGAGTAGAAGCTGCCCCTAAACTATCCGCTCCAGAGGAGACAGTGAGCTATTAATACTGAGTCATCGCTGTCAGTTTGAAGCTGATCTCATTTGCCGTTTCGTTGTGTACATAGGATGATGTCACCGAGCGGTGTAGCGGGATTAGAGTTCCCTCTCTCTTCTCCTCTTATGGTACTGATAACTCTGCTTATGATCTTCCATCAACAACAAGCTGCACTGGTGATAGTTTGCACACTAAAAATTATAAAGAAATCAGTGGTACGCAGTCTCACTGTGCTATGAGAGGTAAATCTTCACCATAATGCACCATACCAAACACCAGTGTTTGTCGCTTATGATTGTCTGCTTCTGATTGGTAGATACCACCCTGCCATTGGTCACCCACCTCTCAGAAGACACAGACGTAGCAGACGTTTGTCGGTTGGATGTGAAGTCTGGCAAGCAATCAGTTTGGGATAGTTACCTCACGCAGCAGCAGATCTCACCTCAGAAGAGAGATATATCCACGAGGCTGAGCCCTCCAACCCCTCCTACCAATAGGCTGTTATCAATGTCGTACCACAGCTACAGCCTGCAGAATACAGGAAGTTGCCGCGCTGTTGATGAAGACAAATATCAAAAACCTGAACCGCAGAAGTCAACAATCGAACCTGCTAAACCCTCAGTTTCTGAGAGTCCTTGCCTTGTACAGGACAGAGCTAGAATCGCCGGCACCACAGAGTCCCCACTCACGGCATGCTTCTCTCTAGGCTCCCTGTCTAACATCAGCGATCTGGATCCCAGTCAGGCCGTCGTTTCTGATGAAGTTAAGCCGTCTTCTGGAGCTGAAGATATGATTGAACTCTTTAGTGCAAGAGAACCAGAGCTGCCCAGTACAGCCGCTTCCATCAGTCGGGTGAATACTGCACTCGGTGAAGATCCGGATAACGTCACAGCCAGCCGCAGTAGTGACTGTACTTTCCGCGGCCGTTCCAGTGGTAACTCAATGATGTCATCACTCAGCAGCAGTGGGTGTGGTGAGCATTGCAGTACGTCCCTCTGCTGTTACAGCTATCATCCTTGTTGCATACAATACCAGTTATGATGCTGCCACAGTACAGAGTTTCTATCGTCTCGTTACAGATCGTCACAATGACTGTCACACTGACTGTCACACACCACCTTTAACATGTGGTGGCAGGATAGGACAACTCCCGCCTCAGAAATTTCCTAATAGACTGTTCAGTCTGCTAGCGGACGACACAGACGACAATGATCTCAACAACACTTCTCTCTTTGAGTTAGGTTTGTGTTTAGACGGTTTCTAGCAAATGCCACTATGGGCATCTTCTGATGATTTTATATCCTGTCCATACGCGGTTTTGATCATAGTCAGTTTGCATTGAAAACTGCTGTAGGACAAGAAATTTTTATGTTCCTCTGATTTTTTGGTCATTTTTTGCCCAATTGCAAAGATTTAACTCGCAGGTATTTCTGTTCTGTTGATTTTCTGTATACTAGTTGACTGTCTGTATACTTGTTGGAGGAAGTGAAATAATATATTTCCGCAAAATTTTGTGACCAATAGAAACAAAAAGATTTGCTCACAAAGATTGTTTGTCATACAGTAGCTGACACTATAATTAATGGAGACTTTGGTAGGAGGTGTTTGTATTATACAATGTTGCCGTGGTGCATTGATCTCTAGAGATGTGTAGCGCGGGTTCAGTTACTGTTCTCTGTGTAGACGACACTCCCGCACCTCTGTGTAAAGTTCGGAGTGAGCCCTCGACCAATATCTGGAGTACCTTCGCCAGTCCAGTGCGAGATGAATCGAGCGTCACGGTGCCAATGGGTATATTGGACTCTCAGTCTATCGAATACAGTCATAGAGGAGACAGCAGAGCGCCCTCTTCTGGATGTGCCAGCAGTATGAAAAGACTAATTGCAAACGTTATAAAACAATTACTGTAGCTAATTATATCTTTCCGGCAGACCTTGGAATCTACCGAGCGACACAGTTAGTACCTCCCAATGGCGAGAGCTTGTTTACAGCAAAGCTACCGGCGTCAAGAATCCAGGAGGCTAAGATGAAGGCGAAGGAGAGGCTGGGTAGTCTGTCACTCAGCCTCCAGTCCACTTTGCCAGCACTAGACAACAAGGTAACCGCTCTAGAACTCTCCACCGCCGTACCGTCATCTCACGCACTGGTCACTCCCCACCGCCAGTCTGTCACCTCAC
>ERZ1740065.2950-NODE-2950-length-10653-cov-10.118230_pt1 | contig 10653 bp, 20 predicted proteins | sample MGYA00581738_ERZ1740065 | MGnify/ENA primary metagenome ERZ1740065 (study PRJEB43018, sample SAMN04849749) | marine metagenome | isolation source: floating plastic debris | place: Pacific Ocean | collected 2008-09-01 | study: EMG produced TPA metagenomics...
CACTGCCGCTCTCTTAAAGCACCTCGTCCCCCCCCCCCTCCATCTGAATTTACTACAGCCAATGTTCTGATGTTGGCTGATTGGCTGTAATGGAACAGCTGTATAACAGTTATCTCATCACATGCAGTGACAGCTGACTTCGTTGTCATCAACAGGAATATGAAATAGACAAGACCCTCGGCATCACAGGCCCGGATGACGTGAAGAAGATGGGGATCGCCGCCTACAACAATGAATGTCGAGCGATAGTGATGAGGTACTCCCAGGAATGGCAGGACGTGGTGACAAGGCTCGGCAGGTGGATAGACTTTGACAACGACTACAAGACCATGTACCCGTGGTTTATGGAGTCGGTGTGGTGGGTGCTCAAGCAGCTGTTCGAGAGTGGCATGGTCTACAAGGGCTTCAAGGTGTGTTCAGTCACTCAGTATCATACGTGGTACCGCTATCCATGTCAATGATTCGTGAGCTGTGTGTTATTACAGGTGATGCCCTACTCGACTAAGTGCAGCACGCCGCTGTCCAACTTTGAGTCCGGACAGAACTACAAGGACGTACAGGATCCCGCGGTAACCGTGTCATTTCCTGTGACGAGTGACAGGGAGAAAGGCGTGTCACTGCTGGCATGGACAACCACACCGTGGACACTGCCCAGCAATCTGGCTCTGTGTGTCAACCCCAAGGAAGAATATGTCAAGATATTTGGTAAGGCACATGATAATGGGAAACTAATTTTCTCCCGAATACTTTTTTGTTACAACAACAATTAATAGTGAGGAATGCTAATGATATGTGAACAGCATTGTGGACATATCCGTGACGTCTGAGATGTGACGTCTGTGATATTGACTCGCTGTCTGTGACATTGTCAGCCTTGTATTGATAGACAAGAAGAGAAATGCGGAGTACATCATGATGGAGAAACGTCTGTCTGCGCTGTACAAGCAGTCGGAGGATTACGAGATCAGGCGCAGGTATAGTCTCTCTCTCCCTCTCCCTCTCCCTCTCCCTGTCTGTCCTGCTATATATCACTGTATTACAGTATTGCTGCAGTGTTCCTGTATTTGCCGTAGGTACAAGGGAGAGGAGTTGACTGGCTTGGAGTACGAGCCACTGTTTGACTATTTCCTCCACAGGAGAGAGTCTGGTGCGTTCCGTGTGCTGCAGGATAACTATGTCACCGACGCCAGTGGCACTGGTATTGTCCATCAAGCCCCCTACTTCGGCGAAGTGAGTTCTGCCACCCATCGATCTCTGCCCGTCTCCTCTTCACATCTTGTCCAACTCATCTCTTCTCCTCTAGGATGACAACAGAGTCTGTCAATCCTACGGCATCATCACCAAAGACGGCGAGCTGGTCTGTCCCGTGGACGAGCGCGGCCACTTCACGGCAGAGGTCAAGGACTACGCTGGCTTGCATGTCAAGGACGCTGACAAAAACATCATCAAAGATCTGAAGGGTCGCTGCCGCCTCGTCGACCAGTCGACGCTGGTCCATAGCTACCCGTTTTGCTGGAGGTGAGTGTGGCGCTGCAACGGTAAACTTGACGAATCACGAACCAGGAATAACGAGGAGCCTGTTTCTAGGTCAGACACGCCCCTCATCTACAAGGCGGTGCCCAGCTGGTTTGTGAGAGTGGAGACTATGGTGGAACAGCTGCTGGAGAACAATGCAAAGACTTACTGGTATAGATAGAGTAGAATCATGTGATACTGTATACATATAAATTTTAGCGTTCCAAAACTATAGCGGTTTTTCCAAAATAACAGTATTTTGAATAATAGCGTTTAGAATTTTTAGCCATTTGTCTTTAATGAAAACTAAGAATAGCGACCTTGAGTATATATAACTAAAATATATATAACTAAAAATAGCGACCCTGAATATATAGAGTTCAACATTAATAGCGTCTTCAGCTTAGTCACTACTATAGCTATTATTGTGAGGTCGCTAAAATTTCTATGTATACAGTAGTCGATTGGGAGTCATAGCTGACTCATGTCTCTACATTGGCTGTTAGTTTGGGCCATGACATCATGAATGACATCATAAATGACATCATGAATGACATGTACCCCAATGAAGTTTGGTTTATTGTCAATTGGAAATCTTTAACACTCAGAGCTGCCTACTGAGAGACAAGAATCGGTCACATGATGGATTTCATTTCCTTAGACTACTGGTGTGCAGTATCTACTCGGTCTACCCGCCGATAATAATTCATTACATTCTACTACCTGCTCACAAACACAACCTGAACAATCTACAATGAAACCGTATCATTGTTTTAGAAACTCAATTTTATACCTTTCCCATTTTCACTGAGATTGTAAACAACTGTTTTTAGATTTCTGTTTTATATCTGAAACATGGAGATTTTGTGCCTATCGAGCTACACACATGGTTTGACTGGGAATCCTGCAGTTTTCCCAAGGCTGCCCGTTGACTTATTGAAGGGTGCCGGACTTTGTGAAGGAGAAGAGGTTTGCCAACTGGTTGAAGAACGCGAGAGACTGGGCGATCAGCAGGAACCGGTACTGGGGTACGCCCATCCCTCTCTGGGTGAGTGACGACGGAGAGGAGATCGTCTGCGTCGGATCCATCAAGGAACTGGAGGAACTGAGCGGCCGTAAGCTGACTGACATACACCGCGAGTTGTGAGTCCTCTACCATTGCAAGACTCTGTAGTCAATACAATATAGCCAATACAATACAACTAATACAATCTATACACAGGCAATATGCAGACAATACTATAGACGCTGATGTAGTCTTGTGTTGTTGTAGTGTCGATGAAGTGACCATACCGTCGAGGATGGGTAAGGGAGAGTTGAAGAGGGTGACGGAGGTGTTTGACTGCTGGTTTGAGTCGGGCAGCATGCCTTATGCCCAGCAGCACTACCCTTACGAGAAGAAGAGGGAGTTTGAGGACAGGTCAGTCTATATCATCCTCGCTCTCTCACCCTGTCTGACCGCTGCCAACTTGTAATCACCTTCCGCTCTGGCCCGCAGTTTCCCAGCCGACTTCATAGCTGAGGGTATCGATCAGACGCGGGGCTGGTTCTACACTCTACTTGTACTCTCCACTGCACTCTTCGGCAAACCGCCATTCAAGAACCTCATCTGTAACGGCCTCATCCTTGCTAGGTCAGTCACTCTGTCTATTCCTACCTCTCTATCCACCCCTCTCTCACCGCCACTCCCTCCCTCTCTCACCGCCACTCCCTCTGTCTATGACTGCTATACTGAATGTGTGTAGTGATGGTACAAAGATGTCCAAGAGGAAGAAGAACTACCCAGAGCCGAGCCTTGTTGTCAACAAGTACGGTGCTGACGCCTGCAGGTGACTGTCTCATCTCTGTCACGAGCTCGGTCACATGTTCACATGTTCACTCTGACTAGCACCATCCATCTCTCTCAGGCTGTACCTGATAAACTCACCGGCGGTGCGTGGTGAGGGGCTACGTTTCAAGGAGGAGGGAGTGCGTGACATACTGAAGGATGTCTTCCTGCCGTGGTTCAATGCCTTCCGCTTCCTCATGCAGAACATAGATCGGCTGAGACGAGTTAGTGATGGCATGAAGAAACTATATAATTACCGGGAGTTGTGTCCCCTGACGATGGTTACCCATTTTTCCAGGAGGATGGTGTGGAGCTGAAGCACGACGAGGGGCGGTGGGCACTAACCCCCGACTACAACTATATGGACCGCTGGATACTGAGCTTCACCCAGAGCCTCATCAAGTACGTCCGCCTGGAGATGGCAGGTAAGCGTCCAAGCTTCATACCGACCAGTATGTCATGGCGACGCGTTATCACTTACTTCTCGCTGCAGCATACAGGCTGTACACCGTCGTACCTCGACTCATCAAGTTTGTCGAGAACCTGACCAACTGGTACGTGCGTATGAACCGACGGCGGCTGAAAGGAGAGACAGGGGTCAAGGACTGTCAAGTGGCGCTAGAGACCCTCTTTGTTGTCATCTACTCTATGGTCAAAGTCATGGTGCGTATGATAGTCTATGCAAGTACCTCTCACGCCTGCCCTCCTCTCCCTAACTCCATATCCTATCTCCTCTTGTTGGCCCCGTACCGTATTTCCTCTCTCCCTAACCCCGTACCGTATATCCTCTCCCTGACCCCTTACCGTATATCCTCTCCCTAACCTTGTACCGTATATTGTTTGTTTACTACTCATAGCACTTGTAAATTTCACATTAATATGAACTGTGACCCAGTCACAAAGTATCACGCCCTCTAGGCAGGACCCTCCCCCCCACCGCTATGTGTCTCATGTGGAACATTCAATGATTTTAGGCTTCGTTCACGCCATTCCTCTCAGAGTATTTCTACAAACACCTGCGGACAGTAACAGGCAGCGAGACAGCTGAGAGCGTCCATTTCCTAATGATACCGGAGCCGCGCGAGGAGCTGATCAACACAGACATCGAGACTGCTGTCAGTCGCATGCAGTCCGTAATAGAGCTCGGCCGACTCGGCAGGGACAAGCGTACCCTTCCGGTCAAGGTCAGCATCCACTGATTGCGTCAGCAGGCGTGTAGTGACAGGCACTGCTGTTATGTCGGCTGCTCTATGCTTCCAGTACCCACTGAAGGAGGTGGTAGTTGTTAACGAGGACAAAGACGTGCTGCGTGACGTAGATTCACTGCGAGACTACATCCTGGACGAGCTGAATGTGAGGAATCTGACGGTGACGTCTGACAAGGAGGCATACAGCATAGCCATGAAGGCCCGGCCCGACATCAAAGCTCTCGGTATCCGACTGAAAAAAGACTCCAAGGCTGTGTGCGCTGCGATCGATAAACTGTCAAACGCAGACCTGGTGCTCCTGCAGACCCAGGGTACGCTCTACCAGCCTCTCACTCACTCAGACTCTCACTCCCTCAGCCTCTCACTCACTCACTCAGACTCTCACTCACTCAGACTCTCACTCACTCAGCCTCTCACTCACTCAGCCTCTCACTCACTCAGCCTCTCACTCACTCAGCCTCTCTGTCTGTCTACCAGCACTGACTGTCACTCGCCGCAGGTTATCTGGACGTACTCGGACATGAGGTCAGTGCGACTGAGGTACGTATCAACCTGCAGGTCGGCAACTCCGACTCATCAAACTACGAGGCCAACTCAGACTCTCAGGTACTCGTCCTACTCGACTGTACAGTTGACGCAGACGCAGAGAACGAGGGCCTTGCTCGGGAGGTCACTAACCGCATCCAGAAACTGAGGAAGGAGGTAAGGTGGCACCACCATCGGCCAATCTCCGTTAGTCGGAAACCCAGTCTACTTTATGATCCTGCTCCATCAGGCCGGACTGCAGCCAAATGATGACATCACAGTGCACTACGGCGGTTCCGACGAACTGGTCAAGGTCATCGGTCAGCAGCACGACTTCATCTCGGCGACTATAAAACAGCCACTAGTGTGCGACGCCCCCAGTGCAGTCGAGTCTCCCATCATCGCAAAGACTATGGAAGTGAGGGTTATAACCACCTCCTCAATCTGTCATCTGCTGTGACGTCCAAGTGTGTGATGTCACAGTCCACTGTCTGACGTCACACTCTCCATACTTGCAGCTGAAAGAGTTCCAGCTGAGCCTGACGTTGATGGGTCGGAATGGCACCCAGGCTAAGCAGGCAAGGTCAGCCAGCTGTCAGCCCAAGTTCTGCACAGTTGTCAATGGCAACCAGTCGGCTGTTGTAGTTCTGGAGAACCCTGTAGGCTCGGGCAACATCATCTCGCATGGCTGCCTGCTGCAAGTGGTACGTCCTACAGGAAATCTGCTCATATACACTTCATACTCTCTCCGTCTTCTAACCGAGCTGTTTCACTTACAGGTCAGATGGCTGTTCAGCCTGCAGACGCTGCCAAAGCTTTACTCAAACGGCTCTCAGTTATCAGTGACTCAGTCTACACTCGACCTGCATGGATGTACCCTATCTGTGGGTACGACACCTTCCTCCAGTGCCACTCCTATCGGCGCTACCATGTATGTCTCAGACAACAAGCGGGTGGTTGCAGTTGCCAATATCAGCTCAAGCCAGCTGTCAGAGAGGGCGGCACTGAACACAGAGGTTAGTACACACACAGTCTGTTTCATTGGACATCTGCTGTTGTATATCTGATAGCGATTGACAAGACTCCTATCTACTGCTCATACTCCCCCACGCTTTCTCAGGTTGCCCAGCTGCTTGGCTGTGAGGAATGTGACCTCAAGTGGTACTCGGATCCCAGTCTCAAGGTCGTCTGCTGACCGACGGCCATCTTAACCAACTGCACACCTATTTATTGGCTTTGCTAATGGTACAACCACTGCTGCCATTTACTCGTCCGATCATCTGTTTCCTTAAACTGCGACCCATTTAATTCATAGCAGTTCATGTAATAAAGCTGGCTATTACAAGTGTTCATGTTGTGGTGTTTTTTATCTATCTGGTAGGGAGCTGCTATCTTGAATGATATCTGTTTTCTTGGCAGCACAAACAATGGCATTTGATAGCTTGTAGAGGTACTTATTATCCATTGCTGTCTGTGTGGTCGAAACCGCAGTGTGGATAGCAACTATCATGTGCTTACATTGTTGGCATGGCAACCTAAAAACAACTCGACCTGGTCCAGTCCAGTACAGTAGGTGAATTTACGATACTTTGAGAGACTTTTCAGAGAAGAGACACCATGGCACACGAGATGAACAAAGCACCTCTGGTCTTTGGCAGGATCATCTGCATTCTCAGTGAGTAGATTGTACCCATTATCCAGACATCTATGACTGTAATCTATATGTCTATGGAGATGCAGTCTTGGCATTTCTACATTTAGCTATAGTGTCACTGCTCTCTCCGGGTGTGCTGGAGTCACATATTCTGTACCCAAACATCATCCACATTCCACACTTAGTCATTGCTGCCTGGGTGAGTCAAACCACCTAAATATATCCTCGTGCTGCTGTCTATTCTCTCACTGAGTTTGACCTTGACCTGTTTCAGTATCTGATCTGTGGTATAATCAGCATTGTAGCTGGAGCCACTGGAGCCAAGAGTAAGTCATTTACTCGGAGCTCGCATCCATTAATGAAGTCAAGAATTCATAATCTTATTTCCTTTTCCAGTATTTAGCTCTGATCGTGCTGCCTGTGATAGGAGCCTTGACTGCCTTGGCTGGTCTCACCGTCTCCATCATCGCTAGAATTGTAACTCCAACTTTCATCAGGTTGCCTGAGTTTTGATGTTTTTAGATGATATTTCACAGTGAGATAGAAGTTAGCCAGTTCATCTGTACTGTAGCATCGAGCTACAGTGCAACAGTAGGGATGCATTCGGTATGGGCATCGGCATGCTTGCTATCTATCTCCTGACCTTCACCTTGCTCATCATCATATGGTGCTTCTCGTGTTCTGTATCCTCTGCCAGCAGATCACAAACCGTGAGTATCTATGTGATATTTCCCTGTCACGACTTTGTCATGTCTCATGACATATGGCATAATTTCATTCAGGCTACAGCACCAGTAGAAGTTGAGCTAGTGAAACCCTCAAACAACATTCCAATGCACTCTGCGAAATAACAAATTACTCAAGGTAACTCGCCATGAGTAATAAACGCTGTGATTCATACCTTAGACAGTGGAAACACTCTATTACTGAAAGTGCTGACATCAACGTTGAGATTGGCCCATCCATTTATGTCATACATATGTTGGGTTTTCAACATCCTCACCCTGTGTGTGTTTGAGTTGAACTGTTAAATAAATTGCAATGCAACATCAACATCATAGATATATGCTTACTGCTACTGTATATGTAAAAATTAATTGCGGTTGAGCATTGAATGTGATTGTCAAACAACTCATTTTTTGTATTTATTATATATATATTATATATATTATATGTATTATATGTATTATTATATATACTATTATATTATACATTGCATCCATTTTTCAGAGCGTGTGCAGCGCATTGCAGAAGTCGCTATTTTTGCTCATCACATTTATTTGTCTCGCATTTATTTTTACTTATACAGTATATATACAACCCATAGTATTTGGAGTTGTCGGCTCATGGTATCGCTGTCATCCATTGATCATAGCTCTCCCTACCCCACCCCGCCCCGCCCCACCCCACTCCTAGACTCATAGAGATTAAGGGCTAAAATTTGTGTCGTTGGTTTCCCAACATCATTCCTCTGACATTCAGAATTTAGCTCTCCGATAGGAGAGGTACAATAGCACACTCTTCATACCGATGTAACTGTTTATCTATCAAGGAACCGCCTGGCAGAGGGGAAACTGAATGAGGGACTGATGATATCAGTCTATCTACAGATGCATCCAATGTCTCACTGCCTCTCTTTGACTTTTGTTACCTACCGAGCATAGCTGACTGCATTATCTACCGAACAGCAGCATCTAAACTAGCTGGTGATGAGTGGTTTCTGACCAGAAATAGAATATCAATTCAACTATTCATGTAGTTCATCAACACAAGTTGTCGTGAATCTTATAAGATTAAGAGTGAAAAAATGAGAACAAGAATGTTCTTAGATCCGTATACAAAAGTAGTGGTCAATCAGGATGCAAGAATGAAATGAAGGTTTGGCCAAGTCATACCCCGCTTGGCTTGTTGAAGAGCGAGAAGACAATTCCTCACATGGAAACCCCTTACTGTAACCCAGCAACTATAGGAACTATGGCTACCATTAGAACTCAGTCTAACATTGTTCCAACCACAAGAACTGGTGCCATCAGAGCTTTACAATGCTTTATATGGGGGAGGGGCAATAACGGACAGACAGTCAGGGTCGAGGTATTCCATACCTACCATATTCTTTTAGCTCACGGCCTAATCTCAACGTTTACTCCACGTTTACCCCAGACCCAGTGTACTTGTCACATAATTCAGATATTATCATGTGCCTTAGGCTCTATTGAGGAATTTTTATTTTGGATGTGCCTGACCTCACCTGCTTAGACCAGGGAATACAGGGATAACAAAAGGTAATATCATAGAGTTCAGGTTATACAGTTTCACCTTCACCTGAATGCTGCTGACTGCTGATAGCTTAGAGAGAGTGCAGCAGACAAGTTGTGCTCAAGTGACTTGTGTTATCAGTTTGATCCATTGAGCAAACAATATATGAAAGATATCAATGAGATGCAGTTGGCTATCAGTGCGGAGCGCCATCTATCAACAGTATAGAGGCGGCAGGCACTTTGCAGACACGTAGCAGACGCATAGCAGGAGAGCAACATTACTAACCGACTAAGACAACTTCCCATTCAAGATGAGGACTCTTACTGGCACAGACAAAGCCACCCTGGTGTTTGGCATCATTCTCTTCAGCTTGTGTGAGTATTTCATGATGTCAAATGAGATTATACTGCAACTTCTGCTGCCCCACCCTGCCCGAGATTGATAGAAATACTCGCTCTCTTTTCAGCGATCATCTCTTTCTCTTTGACTTTAGTTCTAGACTCTTCCAATCCGTGGGGGTCATACATTTACTCTGTCCATTTCGGCGTGGCTACTTGGGTGAGCCTCTACCAGTTAGCCATCTCTCCTCAACCACCTCCTTTTTCCTGTCTCCTCTCCCCTGTCTCCTCTCCCCTGTCTCCTCTCCCCTGTCTCCTCTCCCCTGTTTTCTCCCCTCATTCTCTCTGTCATTTCTCCTACCTCTCCTTTCCATTATGTGCCAAAGACTGCCGATGTAAATCTCTACTGCATGTGACTGCCGAGGGTTTTTCTTTCAGTACTTGATCTGTGCCATTGTCTGCATCATATCTGGAGTCATGGGGCATAAGGCAGCAGTAAGTTACTGGGATTTTATGAGCAGCCACAGTGTGTATCAAATCTGTATGGCAACGGGACATATTATATTGCAGTACATCACGCTGATTGTACTGACAGTGATTGGAATCCTGTCTGCACTGGGAGGCATAACTGTGGCTATCGTTGGCTTCGTTACCGGCTTTTTTTACTCCACATCTAGCTACATTGGCTACAATAGCTACAACGGCTACAGAACATACAGCTACAAATACATCTACAACACTGTTGATGAGTGAGTATGGCTTGCAACAGACTGTATTTGTAATGACAGTGTGAACATCGGCACTCTATAGATAAGATTCATCAAGTACGTTCAATCAGTTCACACCCACTGTGTATATCAGTACAATAGAGACACTTGTAATAATGAATGATCAGGCATCTCTGAAAGTCCACTCATAGATTGATAGATACATGTCCTACCACATATCGGTCAGCTACTTACCTGTCCTTTTTCTTGTTACTTACAGCATTCTCTACGGTACAAGAGATGCCTTTGGAATGAGCATTGGTCTGGTAGTGATTGATTCTCTGTCCTTCATCTTCCTCATAGTTGTGTCCTGCATTGCCTGCTGCGGCACATGTAACAACCACCAGGTAAGCTACAGCACAACAATACAATAATACATTATCATTATTACTATATTACAATACAGTATTACAATACCAAATCCTAATACAATTCAATGCTACGCTATTACAGTACAATTCAATACCTAGATGCTGTAGTATTTCAGTCAAATCTACAGTACATTGTTCCGCAATGTTCCGCAATGTTCCGCAATGTTCCGCAATGTTCCGCAATGTTC
>ERZ1740065.2951-NODE-2951-length-10652-cov-10.713504_pt1 | contig 10652 bp, 6 predicted proteins | sample MGYA00581738_ERZ1740065 | MGnify/ENA primary metagenome ERZ1740065 (study PRJEB43018, sample SAMN04849749) | marine metagenome | isolation source: floating plastic debris | place: Pacific Ocean | collected 2008-09-01 | study: EMG produced TPA metagenomics...
ATTTTATTTATTTTTATTTTTTTTTTTTTTTATATTTTTTTTTTTTTATTTTTTTGTTTGGGTTGTTTGTTGTGTTGTTTTTTTGCTTTTTGGGCTGTTCCGCTTCCCTTTTCCAAGGTTAGAGACTGTCTTTCTCTCCTGGACCCCTGCCAATCATTGCAGTGAGAGTTTATTCTGTTGTAGTGATATACATCAGTGCTGCGGCTGGAGGAGGGGTTCTACTCGTTGTTCTGGTTATACTGACCGTATGTCTCATTCGAAGGTAGGAACCATTACTGTATTCCTCCGACACGCGTCTCAGTAGACTGAGGTCCAATATAAAAAAAAACAATCCTAGCCTGCGCCTAACAAGCATTAAGATGTCTGAATGTCACAAAAAGTGAAGGCACTCAATATTAGATGTGCCTTAACTCTGAGGTAAAAGGGTAAAATTTCCCCATAAGTCCTGCTGGCAATGATTGTCCATAAGCTTGCTGACAATACCAAGAGTAGTAGCCACCTGCTGATACTTGACAGCACAGTGTTATTGTACCCATCATGTTATTCACTACACGGACGTGCCATCATCTCAAAGTTGAGTGAGCCGTCTTTACAGCGCTACAGACGATAGATCTAAAGTAGGAGAGGACAACTCTCGCCCAAGTAAAGAGTCTTTAACAAGGCCAATTTGACCGATTTCGCGCTTCTAGACGTTACACAATTTTTGAGAACAAGGATTTTTCAATTTCTTGTAACTACCGAGTGGACCATGAAAGAGACAGAGCAATATTCGCTAGATAAATTTTTGCAAGTAGTTGTAAGATATAAAATAACTACATTTAGACAGTCGTAAATACTTTACATTCCATTGGTAGCATCAGGCTACGACGATATGCTGAATTGAAATCATGAGCCTAAAGATCTTTACAACGGAACCAAAACGAACAACAAAGCTCCGTACAAATAGAACCATAGATCGTAAATAGTACGGGCTGTGACCTAGATCTCAGAACTGGGGCAGATCAACCTTAGCTCTACCAATACCACCAACAGAGTTCGAAGGAGGCAAATCGGCCTAAGCACAGGGTCAATAGCTGGATGATCAGTGGATGTACATCAGCTACTTCAGTACTATGTCACAAGATGAAGCAAACTGGCCACGGAATTCATTCATGATTGGAAGGCTACATAGCTGTTCCGCAATATCTACTAGTTACGAAGAATATAAAAATCTAGGTGCTATGCCTCAGTCTAGTTGTGTACAATCGGTCAAACAAATTTCCTGTACAACTTCAACCACAAGCGTGATGAAAACCGTAGAATGAATGTGAAAGCTTCATGCAGAAAAAATCTGGCAATGAGAGACCGGCAATGACAGACCGGCAATGACGGACTGGCAATGACAGACTGGCAATGACAGACTGGCAATGACAGACTGGCAATGACAGACTAGCAATGACAGACTGGCAATGAGAGACCGGCAATGACAGACCGGCCATCCAAAGTAAAATTCAGCCGGATATTCATAACTGTAAATCAGGACCTGATGGCGGCCATAAATCATCGCTACAGATGTAGGCCCATTATGTAGGAGTTGTCTTCTCATTAGTGGGATCACTATTGTTAGATAGCCAGCATTTTTATTCCTAAATGATTTCATTTCCGTCGCCACCAAATACAGTTTCACAGTATGGCAACTGAGACAGAAAACTCAGTGGAGTCGTCTTCTCATTGTATAGACAACAGGAGAAGGTAACTCTATCTGTCATGGGTACAGATAACTGGAATGAATTCGCCGTTGGCTCGGAGAAATCTGGTGCTATCTAAAAATAAGGTCCAATAACACAGAGCTAAAAATTATATAAATAGTTAGAATATCCTGAGTAGCTTCTACCAGCACCGAGCAGTTTGGGTTTCTCATTATGTTAATAATGGCTGCCATGACATCCGTATTGATGGCGCTCTAGGTGTGGCAAAGTAGATTGATAGATAAGTTCCATGTCCAGGGTACAGTAAATGATAAGACAGAGTTCTTATAGTGACTATCTGTATATATTACTTCTCTAGACGAAAGCGGAGAGGAGGCGGAGAGAAATCCACACAGATGCAGCTACGCACTATGGAAGAGACGGAGAAGCTCTTTGTAAACGGCAACAGTGACAGTAGCCACAATCAGACGCCGACTGTGAGGTCCGGCGGGGGGATGACTGATACGGCCGCAGAGAAATCTATGCTAGACGTCAGGGACATGGGCTATAGCTCGACACCAGATGTCACCGCTAGTGGTGGAGGGGGCAAGGATGTAGACGGAGAACCTAACGAAGACAAGCCTCAGGTCTACTGTACAGTGCACTCAAGACCGAGACGGGCGCTGAGGGACAGCGTGATTTTAGAACCTTAGGCTACGTTGTCAGCGATAACAGGTGATAGGCAATGATGTAAACCATCGATCTAGAATCTAGGCTATTTAACTGTTCATACTTCCAACCTGAATCATTTTTATATAACATGACTAATGTACTGTATATAGAATACGATACTGTCTGTTCGGACTTATTTCCATTCACTTCTCCTATGCCCCTATCATCTCTCGCATCACACCAGGCACACCCCTACTGACTCAGTAAAATTCTTAAATGCTTAGAAATACTTTTTCACAGCCAAGCGATCACTAACCTTGAAATAGTTGGCTTTGTATGAAGGTATGGCATGCTTAGCCGCCAGCTTGTCCTCAACAGCCTCCAGGAGTTTAGGTAAGTCAGCAGATGACAGACAGGAAGGTAGGAACTGAGATACGAAACTGGTCCAAGAAGATACCTATGACATGTCAGAGATTGGCTACGTGACGTGACACCTGTGGAGAATTATCCCATTATATCACTGATTTATCTTATTTACCTCTGCGCACGCTTTGAAACAGGTGCCCTTGTATCCCTGGAATATTGAATATGATATAGATAAGTATGTACATTGAACAGTGCAGCAGTAGGCTTATGGCAGAAGACATACCAACAAAAGATTGAAGCCGTAACCGGGATAGAGTTCATTACATGCTTTCACCATCCATCTGAGCGTTGTCGTCAGACCGGAGCGGACAACATTTCTCGATCTCACACACGGTAAATCAACTTCTTCACAGAGCGTTTGCTGCTGTAATGAAAAATCGCAGAGCTCAAAAACAAACAGCCAGCAACGTTTGAGGCATCGACTAATCGTTTCTTACTCACTTTGTCGTCCGTGGCATCAGTTCGTTTCTCTATTACAAAAACACACCTCATTAGAGCATAAAGTCAGCAGATCAGCCATAAACGCAACTTGAACTTACTGTTATAACACAGCGTGTAGGGTAAATGCTGTGTGTCATCCACTGCTGTCATCATTGAATCAAGTACACTACTAATACTAGCAACTAAGTAGCTGACCACACGATCGTGCGGTTTTTCTCCTAATCGTTCCAAACAGTAAATAATATTTTCATCATTGGCAGAAGCAGTCATAACTGTAGGAAACTGAACGAAGAGAGAAATTTAGCATATGCAGTAAGGAAGAGGCGGTAGTCTGAGGAATGTAGACAATCATGGATGAAATGACAATTGATTTATATGCTACTTATTTGTTGGTGTTCGGTGATATTTTGGCTTTCCATTGACGTCGTAATCATTTTTTCTATTTACGCATCATGCTATAGGATACATTTGTCAATTAGTCGATCATGCGCATGCGCAGTCTGTTCAGTTTCATAAGATTCCGGTTCCGAACTCACGGCATGAGCGTCTTGTAAGCTACATCATGAGCGTAGGCAAATGTACTCAACTAATATGCCTAACTAGGAGTGTATCTTGTCGTCGGATATCAACTTCAATTAGTAGCATAACAACTCAGAGAAATACATCAGGTATGATCACACTGTTCTATCGTTCTGATGGGTTTCAGGTCGCACAGCTTTGCATCGTTCAGCCTGGTGCTTGCAGCGTAAGAAATACGAGCGTGCTATCTTGCATTACATTCATCTGCGTTCATCATTCACCTGTGCAAATCTCTGTTTATCAACTAATTGCTATTGTTTGCAGGTCGCCCTGTAGTTTCGCCCATTATCAGAATCGATGACAGACGAGCTTTCCTACGTACTAACGTTAGCACTCGTGGCCTACATACTACCAGTCGTCGCCTAGCCGCCAAGCGCAACTTTTATGAAGTGTTAGGTGTTCCTAAAAATGCATCTGCTAAAGACATAAAGAAAGCTTACTACCAGGTATTGACTTGCAATATGTTGAATTGTTAAAATAATCTTTGAGGGACACATTTCATCTCGTTATTTCCTTGACAGCTTGCGAAGAAGTACCATCCGGACACTAATAAAGGCGACCCTAATTCGCAGAAGAAGTTTACCGAGGTTTCAGAGGCGTATGAGGTGAGTGAACTGTGTTATCCTACCCTGTTTCCCGTGCAGTTGACCAAGCTACCTGTTTGACACATAGGTGCTGAGCGATAAAGACCAAAGGAAGCAGTATGACATGTTTGGTACAGCCGGTCCGCAACCTGGTGCTGGAAGTGCAGGGTCAGCCGGCGGTTTCCACGGTAATACATAAACGGCTGTGATGCACACCATGCCCATGGTTGCTAGGTGACACGGGTTTCCTGTCTTCTCAGGAGGTGGTTTCACACACATGGATCCAGAGGAGCTGTTCCGCACGATATTTGGTGATTTCGGGCGGCAAGCTGGAAACAGTGGTGGCTTCAGGTTTGACAACATGGGCAATTATGAGGAGTCCTCCTTCGGATTCGGCACCACGCAAGAGGTGAGCAGGAGGTCGCAACTCCAAATTATCTAACAACATAAGTCGTGATCTAGCCATGAGGCTCAATGCTGTACACAATGCAGCTGGAGAGCACCTCTGGCATTCTTAGTATGTTTAGTACTTTTCATATTCAATTGATCGATGGGAGGGCTCATTGGGAGTTGTCTCCACTACGCTGGATTTTGGAGGCTCAGGACTTAACATAGAAATAGTATTCAGGTTTGGATGATGAGCCGCAATGAAGAGTGCGCTATGTCATACGCGACTATTCATCCCGATCCGCTGCATCGACTGGCTATTCGTACTCGTTATTGTCATATACAACGCGTAGCTATGTGCGTGATATACATGTATATGTCTTAGTGTGAAGGTTGGTGCTTTGTTTACTACTCGAGAATAGACTGTGCTTCGAATGTGCCGTGATAAGCGTACATAAAGTAAAGAATATGTATGCTTGCTGCGAAATGATTGGTTGATTTAAGATGGATAGTTGCATAGGGTGGATAACTCCCAATAAGAGAGATCAGTAATACTCTGAGTCATGTAACATAGGTAAGGTATGTACTAGAATAGATCAAGCGCCTCCGGCTGTGCCATAGTCTCGCTACAATCATGAGTTATAAGATAGTAGTGGAACCGAGAATGAGACAGTGACTAACGAAGCGGCTGGCCATATACTCATCTAGTCGCTGACTCTGCGCTATTAGAGTTTTATTGCTGGACTTTCCCATCAGAGCTAAGTGAGGCACCGCATGGTCAGAACCATCAGTTCAAGTTGACCACTTCTATGAAATATAGATAACGGCTGAAAATTAATTTTCATCATGATTTTTGTACGCGGTAATACAAGGGCTACTAGATTGGCAAGAAATCGATACCCCATACTTATTAGCCTATGCACCAATAGATAGATTTACATGTATAGGTAGTCGGCCCTGCCTCCCTCCCTCCGTCTGTCCCTCCATCCGTGACTCCGTCCCTCTGTCTGTCCCTCCCTCCCTCCCTCCATCTCCCTCCGTGACTCCATCCCTCCCTCCCTCCCTCCCTCTCTTGCATTGATTGAGTTTGTCATCTTCCGCAGGTGATGATGACGCTTACATTCGAGGAGGCGGCTCGTGGCGTGAACAAACCAACCAGTGTCAACGTAACCGATACGTGTCCCAAGTGTGACGGCAGGAAACACGAGCCGGGACGGAAGCCAATCAGCTGTCCGTATTGCCACGGTACTGGAATGGTAAGACGACTCCTAATATACTATGACGCATTGAATTCTATAGACTTGGCATGCTGTTAGCTGCTTACGGTCCTGAAATACTGTATAACTGGAGATCTTGGCCTATTTAACCTTCGCCAGAAATGAACAGGAAGAAATAGTGTCGCTTGTGGACAGGTAGATGGTGTGAAAAAACTACCTGAAATAAATCAACACATATAAGGCGATCGTCGTGCCCACAATCATCAGAGCATTGCTATCAACGATGAGATGACAACTCCAAAAGGTTTTCATGATATGACGACTCAGAGAGAAAACCTGGCTGGATTTATCATTAGCAACCTCCCGTAACTTAAGATGTTCACCAATCATTTTTCCAAACTAATATTTTCACTTTTCCAGTAACCGGTACATTAGTACTGTGTAATCATGCTCTCATGTTCCTTCACTTGACAATAGCCTAATTTCCTTGTTTTACAGGAGACGGTTACGCAGGGCCCCTTTGTGATGAGGACCACGTGCCGTAAGTGTGGTGGTAGTCGACAGTTCATCGAGTTCAAGTGTACCGAGTGTTCAGGAACGGGACGAACGGTACAGCGGAAGTATATCACAGTACCAGTACCCGCGGGTGTCGAGGATGGGCAGACCGTACGCATGCCTGTAGGAAAGAAGGAAATATTCATCACTTTCAGGGTAAGGCAACTCCCTCGCCCGATGTCCCATAGACTAAGCCGGTGTACGATGACAGCTGGTATCTATGTTCTGTGTTCAGGTGGAGAAGTCGTTGATATTCCGACGCGAAGGCTCAGATATTCATAGCGATGTTTCCATATCCTTGGCCCAGGCAGTGCTGGGAGGTAGGCTCTCCGCCCCGGGCATATACGAGGATATCCAACTATCCGTGAGTATGAAGAATGAAGAAGTCAGCGTAAGCCAGGGGCTCCTGCTTAGAACTTGTCATCTGTTGACAGATACCGGCAGGTACCAGCTCCCATACCAGGATGAGGCTGGCTGGGAAAGGTATCAAGAGAGTGAACAGCTTCGGCTCTGGTGACCACTATGTTCACATCAAGATCGCCGTCCCAAAGTGAGTTGGCGCTCCCTACACTCCCTGTACACCTCCAACTCCTTTAACTGCCACTGTTCTCCCTCACATTGCCTCTCGCTCTCTGTCATGTCTGGCTCACTTCTCTCTCTTCTCCCTCTGTCACATCTCCCCTCTCCCCATATCTCCCTCCGTCCCCTTTCTCATGGCTCATTGCTGCTGTTGTTGTAGTAAACTCACCTCCAAGCAGAAGGCTCTCATTCTATCTTACGCTGAACTGGACAGGAACAGTAAAGGCTCCGTCAACGGTGTGACTGAGATCAAATCTGGTGAGTTCTCTCCGCTACGGCCTCCCTTGAATCTGAGCTTATCTATAGCTTCACTATACCCTCCCTCCCTCCCCTCTACCTCCCAAAAACAACCCCACAAAAAACAAAAAAAAAAAAAAAAGAAACCAACAACAAAAAAAACACAGAAAAAACAAACAACACTCACTCTACACTCCCTCAAATAAACCTCAACTAACCCACTACACACCCTCGACACTCCCTCAACAAACCCTCCATCCTGCTACCCCACCTTACTCTGAGTGATAGGTTATTGCTCCAATCTACTTAATATGCTCAGTGAAAACAATGATATGCTTTGGCCAGGCTGTGAGGCTATTTCCCAGTCCAGACTGGCTGGCAGTTTCTCCTGTTGAAATCACTGTTTGGCTCAGGCATATCGTTGTTTTCTGTAGACGAAGCCTCAGAAAAGCCTCGGGCCCAGGCAACCACTGACTCGGGGCCTCAAACCAGCCCGCCTCAAACTGAAGCTCAATCACACACTGAGAACGAAGGCTTCTTTAGTAAAATGAAAAAGCGTATATTTGGATAATAGGCTACTTTTGCCTCGTTTTCACATAGGAAATTATAGGAATGTTGTGCCAGCGTGTCCTACAGAATAAAGGCTCAAACTGCAAATAATACTGTAAGTCATTACTGAAGTATCACTAGCACTGGTGTGGAGTTCTAGTGGTGGCGGCGGGTGGGGGGGGGGAGATGAAATCAACGTGAGTGTCACTAGTGAGGAGTTACGGAAATACAATGTGCTGTGATCCTGTGATCCTAACGAGTCGGTTGGTATCTCATATTAGGCCCTGTCAGCTTGCAGCAGTATTAGATTCGACTTGTACTTATATAGTGGTTATGCTGCGGGGAGTTATGCCCTCTTGGTAATTTTGAACCGAATGGTGTCTCTGCCACAGTAATTTCCTTCAGCAGAGTGTTGTTTCCTGCTGTCTAGTGATTCGCCTGAAGTAATGGTTACAATCTGTGTCTGAGTCAGTTCGTTATCTATTATAGTTATTTAGTTATCTTTGAACTGCTGTGTGTGCGAGAGAGAGGGAGGGAGAAGTTGATTATCTTAATTGATGTAAGAGTCATGGTTATAATCTATAGCTGCTCTCAAGGGAGAGAGGGTCTGTAGGAGAGAGAACAGCCTGTGATCTGTGACCTGTGACCTGTGACCTGTGACCTCTGGTTATAAAATCAGCCAGATGAGATGGTCAATCAGAAATAAGCTCATGACGTAACCAGCCTATGACCTTATTAAGCAAGTGCTCCCAGGTGCTCCTGTCCTATCCCAATTCCAGTACTACTACCCATCACCAGTGTTTCCCATCCCAACTGGTTACTGTAGAACGATGATTTAGCTGCTTACTGATCTCGTGACCTTTGCACCTCAAACTCTGCAGTTCATTGGCTGTTATTTGTATCTCTGATTTACAGGTAAGAAAGTTGCCATTGATGATGAAGATGGTTTCGTGCCTCAAATACGGAATGTCCTCGAGTGGATAGAACACCAGGAGAAAGCAACTCCTGAAAAAAACAGTGAATGCGAAACTCCTCCACCCAAGGGCAATGAGAAGACAACTCCTGCAACAAACAGTAAATCCAAAACTCCTCGATCTGAGGGCAATGAGAAGACAACTCCTTTTACAAGTGACGGCAGTAAAGACATTGGTGTTAATGAAAGTGCAGGGGATAATGAGGAAAACATCGATAAACGAAAGCCGTCAGCAAATGAATAAGCTTTTGACTATTTTGTATGAGAAGAGGATCGGTCACTTTTTCCATGATGATTTCTTTCAGATCCACTTTGAAGGTGTAGTAAACATTATAGAACAAAAAATGACTTATTGATGTATTGTTTGCTGAGTTGCTTTTTCTTGGGTTAGATAAGGAAGTGAGGTAGTGTAAGGTCATGCGATCATTATTCATTTCAGGTCACATGTAAGGTCATGTGATCATATTCATTCCCGGTCGCATGTGGCTCTGTAACAATCGCCACACTTTCGAAGTTGGCAGACGAACCAGCTAGAAGTTGAAGGTATGATCACATGTTCACAGCTATCAAAATTCTGGACTTCGCGAAAGAAATTCCCAGTGATCAAATCTTTGTGTTGCATGTCTATTGTTCAATAGATTATGTAACACCTTATAACAATGACTGAACTCAGAGCGGACCAGCGGCAGCGGACCAGCAGCTTTGGCAGTAAATGTACTGTAGAAATAGAAATTTTTGTGCTTAAAATTTTTGCGGTTTTTCCATTTGTGCAGGTATAACATTTTTGCGAACGGAAATTATCTGTGATTTTCTATTCAGTTTGAGCCACTAAGAGGAAAAATATTGCGCGAGTTCATTTTTGCGATTAGACGACCTCGCACAAAAACCCATTTAGAGCAACGCCGCAAAAGTTTCTACTTCTACAGTATCCACTATTGATCTGGCAGGCACATTATAAAATCCTACCTGTCCCCCCAGGAGAAAGTAGCTAACTGAAAGTCAGGCTTTGTTTCCGAGAATAGATTAAACGTAACCTTCAGTTATCCACATACTGGCACTCCCTAGAGCTGCCTCTAAACAGTCCATATATGACCATTAATTCATCTCTAGCAATAGAGATCGCAGTACCCAGTGACCACAACATCAAGGTCAAGGTCAAAAGCTGGAAAAGGTAAATAAAGCATCAGTCATTAGGAGGATCTAAAAATAACATGAAAGACGACTGCAATAGCTGTTCCCATGATGGTTGGAATCGTGAGTGCTGTAACGCCTAAGCACAGCCAACTGCTGGCGGAGATACCATGGATTTAGACCGAAGTGAGCTATGTAAGTTTGCTCTGTTAGAGACCAGTGAGACCTTGAGGAGGTTTCTCACGCTCCCAGGGTTCTGGTAGGAACTCTCAAGCTTGAGAAAGAATGGTACCACACGTTCAACCTGAGTGAGAGAAAAATTTCTTTTCAAACAAAGCACAGAGAGCAAGTCAATTGTAATACCTATTATATTATCATTTATTGTATAATATAATACAATATAGTATAATATGATATAATTTAATATAATAGCATTATTTATTTTATTTGTGGTATCACTGGGGAATCCACAGGGTACACATGACCTCTTCCTTGATGAGAACTCGGAACATAATGACATAGCTCCCTTTTTGTAATTACTAGGGCCATCACGATAGTACATTTTCCCCACGGTAGTGTTTCACGATAGTAAGTCCACGGTATATGAAATTTCACGATAGCGAATCATACTTTTCTTAAGTCAACCAGCCTCCGA
>ERZ1740065.2952-NODE-2952-length-10651-cov-11.260664_pt1 | contig 10651 bp, 5 predicted proteins | sample MGYA00581738_ERZ1740065 | MGnify/ENA primary metagenome ERZ1740065 (study PRJEB43018, sample SAMN04849749) | marine metagenome | isolation source: floating plastic debris | place: Pacific Ocean | collected 2008-09-01 | study: EMG produced TPA metagenomics...
TTCCTACCCTTCTATTCCTCATCTTGATCCCTTGCCTCCCCTTTCCTCCTCTTCCAAGAGGAGAGGGCAGGATATAAAGAGGATGGAGAGAAAGAAAGAAGGTGGAGGAAGTGAAAGAGAGAGAGAGAGAGAGAGAGAGAAGGACAAAAAGAGGGGGATAGAGGGAGATATAGAGGGGGCGGGGATGGAGAGGAAGACGAAGGAGAGAAAGAGAGACAGATGGAGAGAAAGAGGAAGAGACATACATGGTGCCAGAGGTAGTGGGCAACATGGGTGGCACCTCAGATCCAGCGAGCTCAGGTGGCAGACGGAGAGACAACTTGGGGGCGAATCGTCTCAGGATCAGAGCCCTAGAGAGTAAGGAGAGAGTAGTTATCGCAATACGACAGCAAGAGAGTGGTTAGGGCCATATTGAGTGTGGACTAACGCTAGTACGGTCGCGCAGTCGTCGTAGTACTTGGATGACGTCTTGACAAAGCTGAACCCATTCACGTCACAGACGTAGGAGATGCCATTGGCTCTCAGGAGGTCAAATCCACACACCGTTTGCTGAATTGAAGCAACATACACCAGTAAGATCCTGGAAGATGCGACATCCAGTAGGAGGAAGAGAGTGGAAGGTAGAAGGAGAGAGATAGGGATATAGAGAGAGGGGGGAAGGAGAGAGAGAGAGGGAGAGGGAAAGGAAAGAGAGAGAAGGAGGGGAGATAGATAGAGAGAGGGGGTAATGAGAGAGAGAGAGAGAGAGAGAGAAGTGGAGAGAGAGAAGGGAGAAGGAGAGAGAGAGAGAGGGAGGGGGGGGAGAGGGGGGAGGGAGGGATATAGGGAGAGGTGAGAGGAGAGAGATAGGGAGAGGTGAGAGGAGAGAGATAGGGAGGGAAGGAGGTAGGTAGGTAGGGAGAGGTGAGAGGAAGGCAGTAGGCAGGAGGAAGACTTGATAAAAACAGAAGAACAGCTACGCCGATGCAGATCAGACATCAAACAAGGTAATGAAATCAGAAATGAGCTGTTGTAAACTGACACCAACCTTGAACGCGACGCTGACAGTGCGAGCGATCTGCTTCTCTTTGGCTGTCAGTATGATGGGGTACCTGACCTCCTTGCCGTTTCGGTCTCGCTCCACCTTGCCATCTAGCGCAGGTGCTTTCCTTGCCTCTGCATGGGCGTAGTCGGCTCCCACGGTGTACACCTGGCATTGCAGGCAGCAACGTGGTTATAAGGATGTACATGGCAGTATGCAGCATCATGTCACCGTCTTTTCTACCGTAGAACCGGAAACATTGGCAATTTATTCAACCCATCAAGATATCAAAACGATAGCGATCCCAAAAATGAGGAGACAACGTCTATATAAGGCGTAATGAGCATAATTTCTGTAGTGAATTCTCATGACAGTGATGAGTGACAGCGATGATGAATTGGTCGCTATTTTCACTGCGGTTATCAAATCCCATTCTACAGTGACACATAAAGGTTCAATACAACACGGAGTTGTCTTATCTCCATAGTTTTACCAATCATGCATAAGCTTATGACCTGTAACTGTGCACACAGGCATGATAGTTGCCATTCTGCACCAGAGATAAGACAACTCTTGCCCTCGAAGAAGGGCATACTGCGTAAGTAAAAATAATTGCGATCGAGCATTCAATGCAATGTTCAAAAAACTCATTTTTTTCGCACTGATTTTTCAGAACATTTGCAGCTCATTGCAGAAGTTGCAAGGTTGCAATTTTCACTCATCACATTATTTCTCAACAGGCCTTTTCGCATTTATTTGTCTCGCATTTATTTTTACGTATACAGTAATTGTCGCAGACGCACTACATGATGGTAGAAATGGTCTGATAAGGTGCAGACAATACAAGGAAAACTAGAAATGATTTCGCCTTGATTTTGGAGTTCATATCATATACATCAGGAGGTCAAGAACCAATACCATCTTCCTCCCATCCACCCCCCTGAAATATGACCAAGATATTAGAGCGAGAGATAGCCTGAATTCTCTTGTACCTTGACGTCTGTACCGTCGGTGGGCATGAACTCCTCGTATATATAGCTACCGGCGCGGCGTACGCGGCTGACCGGAGAGTAAACGCTGCTCCTGCTGCCAATCTGCGAACGGAACAGGAGGTGAAACAACAAGTAGAAAGTAGCTGGCTATCTCGTACGACACATCAGACCCCAGTCACCTCCACACATAGCCAGTGGCTCATATCACCGATGACACATAACGGTACCCGTACCAAATGGCCACAGTAAGGAGCACAGGCTAAACCCACAGAACCAACAAAATCAACGAGAGGTTTTCAGCGCGAACATCATCTAGCGGAGGGAGGAGCTGCCATTAGGGAAATCAGAGTGAGAGTTGGAGCCCTGATACAATCACGTAGATAGATAGTCAGTTCAGTGCAGAAATCATATGTATTACGCCAGATGCTAGTTAGTTGTCTATGTTAGTATAACGCCTCCTGCGATATAACTGTTCTATATGCCCACTCCTTGATCACTACACCAGTTCTTACCATCGGTAACCTATGGTAACCCGATGGTTGACTAGATCAATACACACCCATGGTAACCTATCATGTATTACTCACTTATTGCCCACGTATTACTCACATATTACTCACATATTGCTCATGTAGTACTGATGTATTACCTATGTATTACTCATGCATTACTCATGTAGTACCCATATATTACCCATGTATTGCTCATGTATTACTCATGTAGTACCCATGTATTACCCGTGTATTACTCATGTATTTATTTACTTATTTACTTTACTGGTGCTATTACACCTGTTTTGGCAGTTTCTAATTCCCGTGACCGGCACAAGCGACGTGGAATAGCAATGTTTAGTGCTCACAGTAGGATGGTAGTCCTGTTAGGATGACAGAAAAATGGAGCATTATAACAATTTAAGACATCAATAGGAAAATTATACAAAGAAAATACCTATGGACTGGAGCTGCTAGGAAAGCCCTCAGACTTCACCACACCGGATACCGGTGGCTAGCGAAATATACCGAGTTTTACAAGTTTTTCTTTTCAAGAGAAGCTGAAATCAGATTTGTGCTTCCGGCTTTTCAGCAAGAAAAATAAATGTCCTCCGCAAGTAAAAATTTGTAAACAAACAAGGAAGCTGTGAGATTTCCTTATCAGCGCCAAATAGTGACGTGAAATGCTTTGGACCAATGGGAGAATGGCTGTTTGCTAATGGTTGACATTCAACGATCTGTATAGACGAATATCAACGTCACTGATGACTAGCCTCCAGTAATCTGCCAAAATCTAGGGCTAAGATTCCTATCATTGGTTTCTGTATATTTTTGCTGAGCTGAGCTCAAATATGACAAAATATTAGCTGTAGGGGGACAGGTACTGAGTTAGAACCTCATAAAGTTCAGAAAAACTGAATCGCCAGTATTTCGGGCTCTACAACCAGTCAAAATGTCATTTCTCAACCATCAGCCATTTTCCTACAGATTACGTTTTGATCAGATTGTTATGTCAACTAGCATTCGGCATTGCATAGCAACATTTAGTATTATAGAGTACAGATGTCAATGCATTTACCAGTTAGCAGCTGTATATCGCTATAAAGTGGCCATTTACACTCTTTTCATCATGCGACAGCCACGCCCACGCCCGCGTTATTACAACTAGCATAAACTTCCTTCTTACAGACATAGACCTCAAGGCAGATATCCACTAGTCAGGAACAGCACTGGAGGAATTCCTGAGTTGTTTATTTCCCAACCTGAACGCGAGAATTTTTAAGATGTAGGCAATCTTAAGAACTGACAAAGAAGTTATTTTGGGCAGAAAATAGAAAACCACCAAATTCTGTTCAATTACCCCAATCCAAAGGCCACGCCCTGTTTGAAGGACATCCTGTCCTTTGAATTGAGTTACTAGCTAGCATCAGGCAATACGCGCTCTCATTTCCAGTGAGATACGGGTGGGGTGCAGCCAGTCCTGTAGTGCTCAGTAGTCTATCAGACTTAAGGCTTTACTAGCCTAAAATATAGCTAGATAGATGGATAGATAGATGAATAGATAGATAGATAGATAGATAGATAGATCTCGTACGACCCGTGTACTCCACCATCAGGCAAACCATTCTATCGTATCTCAGGCTCTAGATAGAATCCAGGTGTTACGGTCACGTGACTGCATGCAGTGATGTGTCACATGACCACATGCAGTGATGTCACATGACCGCATGCAGTGATGTGTCACATGACCGCATGCAGTGATGAGTCACATGGCAGTCACCTCAAACAGCCCAAATATCTGAAAAGTGTAACATACACACATCCCGTCATAACGAACTAACAAACCAACTGCAATATAAGCATTACATCACACGGCGCATGACGTACTCTTCACACGATAAATAAATCTAACAATATAACAATAAATAACACCTAATATATTTTGTGTTAAATTTTTAACACAATAATAATAAAAATAAACAAATTATAATATAATCCAGACTCTTAATTCAGCACAAAACCGCATTAAACTAAAATCAGATCAAGGACTTTACAAGGCAAGACCCAAAAATTACAAATACTAGAAATCACATTCTCTGCATTATCACAAAATTTAAATCCACTAGCATTTCAGGACTTGATGCAATATGTCCCAAGCTCAAGTACTTTAGAACTTGAGTCACTGTTTTACAATAAAATAACGATTACATTCTACAACCAGATTACACAATCTGACCACAATAACAGAGTGGAGTACAGGCAGTTCCACTGGGTTCGGTTTCTCATCTGCGTATGAGCAGAGAGTATTCCAGGTTTTTAGGAATTTGGAGTTTTCCTCTCAATATGAAGGCCAGAGAGCTGCTGAGCGCAGAACTGCTGATGCAAAAACTGTTGACATATTTGGATAAAGTTGGATCAAAACGGCTCAACTGCCAAACTTTACATCTGCAGGGTCATCGCTCGGGAATAATACACGGAAACTTAACTGGAGTTACCTTCTCTTGATCGCGTTGTTGTGTACTGTGTAAATGTGTACGCATCGTCATCCCTTGCGGTCAAACACTGTGTGTTAACTAGATAGGCATGTCTCCATACATGATCATATTATATAGATTGTTATTATTATTATTATTATTATCGTTATTATCATCATCGTTGTTATTATTATATACACTATCACTATTATAATTAGATTAAGATTGCGGCAATGAATTCATATTTCCGAAATCTGCTGCTACTGCCTATCGCCCGGCTCTTGCCTTTAAATAGGGTTTAGAAAACTATTTTTCACATTTATTTTACGACGCATTTCTATTCTAGAAGGTGCGCAATTAATTCCAGCCGGTAACAGATCGCAATCTTTACTCATCACATCTATTTTTGGACAGTAATTTTCACATTTGTTTGTCTTATTTCTAATTCTACGGATGCAGGCAGTAAAAATGTTACCCTTTCCGGTCACTTTGCAGTACGCATTAGACAAGAGACCACGTACCATTCTCTAATGCCCTATGTGTATTGAGAATGACCTTCACCTTTCTGAAGAGCCTCTGGCTGCCGCCACCAGCCGAGCTCGGGAAGTAGATGTAGACGTTGTGGTCCTCGGCCGAGACAGGTTTCTCCACGAATGGTTTATGGAAGGTTATCCCGTTGACTTTGATATGATCTTCGTATTCTAGCAGCTCGCAATTGGCTGCCAATGATAGAAAACGAATACAGAACGGACACGAGTAGAGAGCGGACACGAGTAGAGAGCAGACGCCAGTAGAGAACGGACACAAGGTCAGAACGGATGAAGATGAGTGGCTGGTATAGTACGCGCTGTATTGGAGAAAACGAGTAGAACCAGATTTGATAGCGAGGTAAATACTAGCGTTTCCAACAAACTCATAAAAAAAAAAATGATGGCGATTCCATAAATGAGAAGACAACTCCTATATACAGTATGAGCATAATTTCTAATGAATCTGATAATTGGTGGCCATGGTTAAACCTTCACTATCAAATCCGGTTCTACAGTATAGAGAGGGCATGAGTATAAAACAGATGAGCAAGAGCTGCTGGAATAGCAGGAACAGTAAGACTCATTACTTACGTTTCGGTGTCTCCTTGTCTCTGTCCATCACAGCAAACTGAGGCTGAGGTATGCCATTCTCAGACAGGATCCGATGTACCTCGCGCCTGAAAAACCACAGACGAATCAGAGCGCAGACCAATCAGAACACGGACCAATCAGAACACAACCTAATCAGAGCACAGACCAATCAGAACACGGATCAATCGGAACTCAGACCAATCAGAACGCAGACTAATCAGAATACAGATCAATCAGTCACGCTGAAATGTAGGTAAGGGGAGCCGACTACCTGTCCATGAGCTTGTACTGCATCTTCAGGTTGTTGATTGTGAACGGCTTACGGAGTTTGTCATACTTGACGGCTTTATCCAAAGGGAAACCAGTCGAGTGAAAAGATATCAGGCAGTCAACGATGGGCCACTCCTCTACACTGCAGTCTAGTATCACCTGGTGATGAGAGAGGATAACTCCAGATAGCATGCAATGAACACTTAAGTAGCCTACCCCTGCAGCGCACCTGTCAAGTCTCCTGTATTTCTGGGATCTCTTGAGTATCTAGATGCTAAATATTAGGCTGTAAACGTGTACCTATCACTGATATACTGTTCTCTGATGATATCTTTACACAATAGCTGAAGTTTTATGGATAACAAGTCACGTGTAGCCATTTAATACATATTGCTTTCCATTCCTCCATTTCTGAAGCTAGCTAGGATCGGTCGAAAATTATTTTCCGATATTCGATAGTATCGTGTATCGAACTAACACTAGTTTACTAGTCAGATCGGAGGGATTAGGAGGTTTTGACTGTTCAGGGTTCAGAAAAACACAATCGCAGGTATTTCTAGCCAGCTCGGCAGGGGAAATTCAGATATGGTGTAGGTTATCTATCCATTCAATTCAGCTCCAAATAGTACCATATCGCTATAATTCCTGGACAGATCAAATGGCTGCCAGAAAGCCAAAATCTCACCGCAAGAAATGTTTACATTCATCCCTGGGCAGACAACTCCCGAATGATAATTACCTACGGCTACAACGGCTTTAGAATGGGTGTCAGAAATCAAAATCCTACAAACAAGGAACCCCACTTCACAGCAACATTTCAGTGAGGTTGAAGTGGAGGAGAGATAGAGTGAATAATGATAGTTATGGGGATGGATGGAGTGAAATATGCTGGGGGTGGATGGAGTGAATACTGGTGGGGGGATTGAGTGAATGCTGGAGGGGGGTAGGGTATGAGTGAAAGAGGTGAGAGGTGATGACGGGAAGTGAGGGGTAAAGGATGAGAGGTGAGAAGTGAGGGCTGGAATATGAGGGTGATGGGTCAGAGTTGAGAATTGAGAGGAAAGAGGTGAGAGGTGAGAAGTGAGGAGGGAGAGGTGAGAGGTGAGAGGTGAGAGGCGCGGGGGACAGGTGAGGGGTGAGAGGTGAGGGGTTAGAGGTGGGGGTGAGGGGTTGGGGTAGGAAGGTAGGAAGTGTCAACTCTCATGCCTATTTCCTTAGGTGCCCCTTAGCCTGTAGTAAGCGGTGATGAAATGAAATCACACCCAACTGAACAGACCACAACCAAACAGACATACGTACGATGTTCTTACCTCATCTCAGCTGACACGCTCTGAACATGAGCCAGAGGTCGGCTAGTAAGAAACAGCAGATAGCGAGTTACGAGAGCACGCACCAGTTGGTAACTACACAGCTGTAGGAAGCTGGTGAACTCGCTCCAGTGAGAGTAAGTGAATTAGACTAACGGTGATGTGTTGCCATTGAGTTTGAGGGGATAGAGTGATGATATAAAATATCATCACGGCAATGTCCGGCGGGAGCCAATTTCTCGAAACTTACTTAATCAGTGTGGCTTGGTCGTGCTTATCGACCTCTTTATTCAGGTCAAGATTTGGCGCGATGGACTCTTCTGGCATCTGAGCTCCTGCTTTCTTCAAGTCGATGAGCTTGGCGAGTGAAGTGATGTATGAATGGCGGAATAAGTCCTGCACTGTCAGCTGCACGTTTAGTTCATTGGACAGTCGGCTGAGCAGCTTAGCAGCAAGCAGGGAGTGGCTAAAAGTTGATTAGGTTGGTGTGACAATCGGCAATATATGCGTGACATTGGATGATGCATGTGTGATATGTGATAAGTAAAGTGATATTTGCGACACACCAACAGCTGACATTGACAATGTCAGCGAGGAAAGTATCTGATGTATCAAATGTAGTACATGCCATTTCTTGTCACATGTTTGCAGTGGGTAGCATTGGTAAAATAGCACATTGATTGTGCCATGTGACTACATGGATGTGACATGTGACAAACATTCTGTCACACATCACAATCAACATGCATTGGAAAAGATTTTAGAGCAGCATTAAATCTGTGACATCTATGTGACATTTGCTCACCCTCCTAGGTCGAAGAAACTCTCCTGAACGTCGACATGTTTGGCACCGAGGATCTCCCTCCAGATAGGCAGCAGCTGCCTCTCTGTCTCAGTGATGGCTGCATCCTCGAAACAGTTCCCGTTGACGCTCTGCTGGCTGTCATAAGGCGGCAGCGCCTTCTTGTCCAGCTTGCCGGACGCAGCCAGCAAGGGAATGCTGCCAAAACAGATGAGAACGGTTGTATTGCCATAATCAGACTTGAGATAGGAGATTTGACTCAAATGAGAAAAATTCAGTTCCATTGCGAGATCATCTGCCTTGGATATCATAATCTAACTTCTGGATTTACCCCTAAATGATTTAAATAATAAATAAAAATGTAGTTGTCTATTTCTCCGCCCTAAACTTGCTCAAAATAAGAAGTATTGAAGAAGTCTTAAGAAATCTTGAGAAGTCTTAAGAAGTCTTGAAGAACTCTTAAGAAGTCTTGAGAAGTCTTAAGAATTGTTCAAGACTTCTTAAGAATTCTTTAACAATTCTTGAGGAATGCTTGATGAATTCTTCAAGAACTTTTAGGGCGGAGAAATAGACAATTACCAATAAACCTGTAGACAAACAAAAAAAAGAAAAATCAGAAAAATCCCGATTAACTCCTGGTTGGCCCGCAGGATCTCAGATGTTTGTCTCGTACCTTTGCAGGAATACGAAGTATGAGGGTATCATGTAGAACGGTAGAATCTTTTTCAGCGCCTCTCTCACTTCTCGTTTGGTAGTCTGGCCCTCGGGTACGATATACGACACAAGGAACTTGTCCTCTCCCTCGTCACCTTCCACCAGCACGACGCACGAATTCACCATCGGCAAATCCAACATGGCTGCCTCTATGGCCTGGATATCAAAGATTTGTGTCAACAAGACTCGCGCAATGGAGCTTAGAAGAGACCGCTAAGAACTGTTACCAAGAATCACTAAAGATCCCTTTACAGAACAAAAATGGCACGAAGGGTGAAGAGTATTCTTGGTTCAGTCAGGGGTTCTGGAGAAGTCCCGAAGGGAGTCCCTGCCAGTATATTGTCTCGAACTCTCAGGGAATGCTGTTATAGTGAGGGATTCCCTTAAGCGTTTCTGCAGAGACTTGTCCAGAACCCCCAACCGAACCGAACCGAAACCGAACCAAGAACACTTCTTATTTTTACCAAAGTTTACCTGAGAATAGTTCAGTATGACTTCAACTTCTCTCTTGAAGTTATGTTGCTCAGCCTACCAAACCTGATCACCACCATTACTATCAATTCTTGTTATTATTTGTCCATACCATTGTTCATATTAGTTGATGGCAAAGCTTCTCGCAGTGAGAAGATTATTTAGTCCTTAGAACTACGCCAAAGATTAAATGGCAAAAAATACCTTCAAATTTTATTTACATCATAATACTTTATTATGTATATGTATACATATGTATTGTTATTATATACATGTATTATTATTATATACATTCATAATTTTTATATACATGTATCATTATTATATACATGTATCATTATTATTATATACATGTATTGTTATTATATGCATGTATTGTTATTATATACATGTATTGTTATTATATATATGTATTGTTATTATATATATGTATTGTTATTATATACATGTATTGTTATTATATATGTGTATTGTTATTATATATGTGTATTGTTATTACATACATGTATTGTTATCATACATATGTATTATTATTATGTATATGTATTATTATTGTATACATGTATTATTATTCGTAACCGACTATGTGTATAATACTACAGAGTGAATACTAACCTGCACTTCTATGGAGTAGCCCCTGACTTTGTGCATTGAGTCGCAGCGTCCACATATCTCCATACTGCCGTCACTCAGTAAATAGCCCCAGTCCCCAGCCTTGTACAGCCTCTCATCCGCTGCCAGTTTGAGGGCTGCGGGGGCGGGTATGAACCTGTCTCGATCCAAGTCCGGTCGGTTCAGATAACCACGAGCTAAAGTCGGCCCGCCGATGTATATCTACAATCAATCATTGTCGGGGTTATTGAATGCAGCCATTGATGGGGGGGGGGGGGGGTGGTATAAGGGGGGGGGCATTGAAAAATCAAAAAGGGTATATGGGGTGGGAGGGGGGGTGTTGGGGGTGGGAGGGGTGGGGGGGTGGAGGTGGAGG
>ERZ1740065.2953-NODE-2953-length-10651-cov-4.286429_pt1 | contig 10651 bp, 1 predicted proteins | sample MGYA00581738_ERZ1740065 | MGnify/ENA primary metagenome ERZ1740065 (study PRJEB43018, sample SAMN04849749) | marine metagenome | isolation source: floating plastic debris | place: Pacific Ocean | collected 2008-09-01 | study: EMG produced TPA metagenomics...
TCACCTCCTCCAACGGTACGGAAGGTCCGTTTAGTATCTGCGTGGACAACCCCGCCGATCCCCCCGCTCCCCCCAACGACGACCCCTGTTCGCCCATTGGCGTACCGACCGACGGCTCCTGTACCACGGGAACCACCCTCAACGGAAACCAGGATTGGTCGAACCCCAACTGTCCCAACCTCGGCGAAACCTCGGTGTGGTACCAGATCACCCTCGACGCCAATAGCAACTCCGTCGAGATCAACATCGGTAACCAAACCATCACCGGCGACGTAAGTGTCATGATTGGAACCTTTAACCCCGACTGTACCGGGGGTTTTTTATTTAATGCCCAATATTGCGGCCCCGCCAGCGGCAACTTCGAAGCGACGGGCCTGATGGGCGGTGGCACCTACTGGGTGGTGGTCAGTACCGAAGAGGCCAATGCCGGTATCTTCGATATTTGTATCACCGAAATGGGTCCCCCACCCGCCTGTGCGGCCATCGACGACTGTTCGGGCGCTCAAGACATTTCTACCAGCGCGGGGATGACCAACTGCGTCACGGGCTGTAATACCGGTACCTCGCCCGACAATATCGGTGGCGGGGGTTGCTTCGATTTCTCGGCCATTCCCACCGTCTGGTATACCTTTACGACCGACAACAATACCGACTTCGTCAATATCGACCTCAATAGCCCCTCCTTCGATCTGCCCCAAATTGCCGTACTCCAAGGCGACTGCGCCGGCTTTGCCGTGGTAGACTGTATCAATGGCGCTGGCGGTACGGCCAATCTATTACAGGTGGATGTGGCTCAAAATACGACCTACTACATCGCCGTGGGTAGTGTTGGGGGACAAGATGGGGAGTTCAACCTCTGTCTTTCGACAGTGCCCTCGGGTGGAACCAACTGTAACGTCGGAACGACCTTTAACGTCACCAATACCTCGCTGGGTTCGCCACCTTCCGGTCCTTTCCAAGCGGGAGAAGAGGTGACGATCTGTATCGACGTCAACTACTCCGCCGCCAACAACAACTGCCAGTGGCTCCACGGCTTGGTGCCCGAATTCGGAGGTTGCTGGGATGAGGACCTCTCTTTTAACCCCGATGGTTCCCCCATCAACGTCACGCTGCCCGGCGGCGCGACCTGGAATTGGTATTCCGACGGAGATGTGGTCTACAATGACGTACACGGCGGTATTTTTGGACAGGGCGATCCCGTGGGAGCGGGCTGGTTTGTGACTGGGGTGACTCCCGGTGCCTATCCTCCGGGCTGTGGTCCGGGCTCGGAATTTAGCGACCCCAACTGTTCCTGGGGGGTTCCCATGGGTTGTGGTACCCAGCAAGCCTTCCAGTTTTGCGTGACCCTGACCACCAAAAGCTATCCCGCTTGTGATGCCTCTCCCGAGAGCATCAACTGTGGCATCATCATTCGGACCTTTGGCGATGGTGAAACCGGGGGTTGGACCCAAACCGGTTGCCAGTTGGACGTTCCCTGGAACTACAACGCCTCGCTCAACTGCAGCGATCCACCTGACATCTTGCCCCTGCCCGCCACCGCTTGCTCGGGTGAGCAAATCGACATCTTCCTCGACGACTTCCTCGTTCCCCCCACCCAACCCGGCGACGTAACCTATACCTGGACCGTCTCGGCTCCCGGTGGCGTCACTGGCGCTTCGTCCTGTACGGGCGGTTGTGGGAATATCCTCTCTCAGATCCTGACCAACTCCACCAGCAGCCCCCAAATCGTGACCTACTCGATCACTCCCCGGACCATCGATGGCTGTGTTGGACTACCGACGGACCTGCAAATTACCGTCCTCCCGGAGATCGTACCGACGATTACCAATCCAGCCGGGGCGGTCTGTAGCGGACAGTGCGTCACGCTCTTTGGCGGAGCTACGGGAGGCGCGCCACCTTACAACTACGAATGGAGTACCGGCGACTTTGGTCTGACGACCCAGGTATGCCCCACCTTTACGACCAGCTACTTCCTCACCGTCACCGATGGCAACGATTGCAGCGCCGTAGAGGAAATCTTGGTAGAAGCCAATCCCAACCTCGACGTCACCATTGTGGCGACGCCCAATATCACCGAAATTTGTGAATCCGATCCCCAGTTTCCCATTCAGTTGACCGCCTTTGCCGACATCGGAGGTCCCGCCTGGATCTACAACTGGGAATTGGCCACGGGAGCCACGCCCTCGATTCCCATCGTCCAGGCTACCGCGGATGGTTTGTACTGCGTTACCCTGACCGATGCCAACGGATGTACGGGAGAAGACTGTATACAGATTACCGTTTATCCCGAACCGCAACTCATCCTCTTCCCCGTCGATCCAGTCTGTCAAAACAGTGCCCCCGTACCACTAACCGTCGTTACGGTACCAACGGGTGGAACGGGCAGTTGGTCCGGCAACATCAATGCGGATGGGAATTTTGTACCGGACATTGCGGGAGTCAATACCGTTTGTTACGACTTTACCGACGACAATGGCTGTCCGGCTCAGGAATGTATGGACATCGTTGTCAATCCCGTGCCGGGCGCTCCGGCTTTCAATACCTTCGTGGCCGACGTGTGCTCCGACCAAACCGGCATTACCTACTGTGTCGATCCAGTGGCCAGTGCGGATGGCTACGTCTGGACCTTCCCTCCCGGAGTCACCATCACCTCCGATCCCACCCAGGATTGTGTGACGGTGGATTGGAATGGAGCACCGGCGGGCGACGTCTGCGTCACGGCGACCAATGCCTGTGGGTCCAGCCCCGCGGTTTGCCAGCCCGTGACGGTCAATTCCGCCCCGCCCGCACCGACGGACCTGGGTGGTCCGCTGACGCCTTGTGCCAACGAAACGGGGCTGACTTACAACATCAGTGCCGTAGCCGGTGCCACCACGTACACCTGGACGGTGACCGGAGGTACCATCACAGCGGGACAGGGTACGACCTCCATTACAGTGGACTGGGGAACCGCTGCGGGAACCGTCTGCGTCACGGCCGACAACAGCTGTGGTTCCAGTGCTCCCGCCTGCCTCAACATCGACCCCAATTCCCCACCGGCAGCTCCCCTGGCCATCAACGATCCGGGTGCCGTCTGTACGGGTGACAATAATGTCGTTTACAGCATCGCCGCCGTTCCCAATGCCAGTTCTTACAACTGGACCGTTCCGGCGGGAGCTACCTTTACGGGCAACGGCACGACTTCCATCATCGTTGATTGGGGCAGCTCCGTGGGTGGCGACATCTGCGTCAATGCCGAAAACGTTTGTGGGGTCAGCCCGAATACCTGTATCACGGTGACGCCCGATACGCCGCCCAACCTGGCGGGACCAATGGCCGGACTCGATGTGGTGTGTGCCAATGATGCGGGCGTATCCTACAGCGTCCCCAGCGCCACGGGTGCTACGGCTTACACCTGGACCATCACCGGCGGTGCCCAAGCCTCCGGTGGCAATACGGAGAATATTACGGTAGATTGGGGAGCGGGCCCCGCAGGAGAAGTCTGCGTAACGGCGGACAACAACTGTGGCTCCAGCGCTCCACTGTGCGTAAACGTCACCATCAACGCCGCGCCAGCCGCGCCAGCCGCTCCGGCCAATGTCAACGTTTGCGAAGGCGCCAGTGGAGATCCCTACGCCATCGCGGCCGTTCCCAACGCTACCACCTACAACTGGACCGTTCCCGCTCCCGCGACCTTTACGGGCAACGGCACAACCAGCATCAATATCGACTGGGGTGCCAGTACTGGTACCATTACCGTTTGTGTCAACGCGGGCAATGCCTGTGGCAATAGCCCCGATGCCTGTTTTGACGTGACCCTAGACCCCGCCCCGGACCAAGCGGGACCCATTACGGGCCCCACGGATCCCTGCTCGGGCAGCACGGGGGTCGCCTACTCCATCACGGCCGTTCCCGGCGCCACCAATTATACCTGGACCGTTCCTTCGGGAGCCACTTTTACGGGTCAAGGCAGTACCAGTATTTTGGTTGATTGGGGCCTATCTGCTGGTGGTGATATCTGCGTAACGGCAGAGAACCCCTGTGGGGTCAGTGCTCCCCAATGCTTGATGGTCACGCCCTTTGGTCCGCCCGTACTGACCGGTGCGATCGCGGGCAACGACGTCCTGTGTGCCAATACGACGGGCGAAAGCTATTCCATCGCTGGAGTGGCTGGTGCCACGGGCTATACCTGGACCATTACGGGTGGCGTACAAGCCAGCGGTGGCAACAGTACCGCCATCACCGTCGACTGGGGCCCGGGGCCAAACGGAGAAGTCTGCGTAACGGCGGACAATGTCTGTGGATCGAGCGCACCACTGTGTTTGAGCATTACCATCGACCAAATTCCGGCGGCGCCGCAGCAACTGCCCGACGAAACCATCTGTGCGGGGGCTACGAACCAGATTTACAGTGTCCCGGCGGTGCCCGGGGCAACGGCTTACAATTGGACCTTCCCGCCCCTGGCTACGGTCAGCGGCCAGGGTACCAATACGGTGAGCGTCAACTGGAATGGCGCCAGCTCCGGCCAGGTCTGCGTCAACGCTTCCAACAACTGTGGGCAAAGTGCGGATGCTTGCTTCAACGTCACGATTGAGGACGCCCCCACCACCCCCACGGCCATTACGGGCAACGACCTGCTCTGTCAGGACAGCAACGGAGAAAGCTACAACATCGACCCCGTAGCGGGTGCGACCTCCTACGTCTGGACGGTGGGTGGCAGTGGTACCATCACGACGGGCCAGGGCACTACCTCAATCAGCGTTGATTGGGGCAACCTGGGTGGTGATGTTTGCGTGTATGCCGTCAACAACTGTGGCAACGGCCCGGCCGTTTGTTTGCCCGTCAGCATTGATTTGATCCTACCCCCACCCAGTGTCTCCTGCGGCGCGTCCACGACCAATTCGGTCATTTTTAACTGGACGCATCCCACGGCGACGAGCTTTACCTATACCTACACCCTCAACGGTGGCCCCGTACAGGGTCCCGTTACGACAACCGATAATACCGTACAAATTGGCGCTCTGAGTGCCAATGACATCGTGGAGATAACGATCATTGCCATCGGTGGTACCAATGTTTGTGGCGATAGCCAGGCGGCCGTACAAAACTGTGAGGCCAATGATTGTCCGCTAACGCCTCCCACCTTCGATAACGTCCTGACGGAATACTGTGTCGACCAGACCGGTATCGTCTTTACGGCCGATCCGACGGGAGGTACCTTTAGCGGACCTGGGGTAGCCCCCGATGGAACCTTTGATCCTTCCGGCTTACCCGCTGGGCCGATCATCATTACCTACGCCTACACCGATGCCAACGGTTGTCCGCAATCGGCCGATGCCACCACGACCATCGTCCTCCCGATTGATCCACCGAACATAACCTGTGGCGCCGCTACCTCCAGCGAAGTGGCCTTTAGCTGGTCGCACCCCAGTGCCACCATGTTTGAATACTACTACAGCGTCAACGGTGGTCCGCTGACGATGACGGTGGCAACCAGCCTGACCGATCTGAACCTCACCGGACTCAACGAGGGTGATCAAGTAGAGTTGTTCGTCATTGCGATTGGCAATCCTCCCTGTGGCAACAGTATTGCGGGTAGCCAAGTGTGTGAGGTAGCTACCTGTGTGGATACTCCGCCCCTGATCAATGGCATCAATGCGCCCTACTGTGAAAATGACAACTCGGCCATTCAATTCACTGGCGTTCCCAACACCGGCACCTTCAGCGGCCCCGGCATCGATCCCGATGGTACTTTCCACCCGGATCAGTTGCCTCCCGGCCCCAACCCGATTACCTATTCCTACATCGACGCCATCGGCTGTTTGCAAAGCACTACGGTGGATGTAGAAATTGCTCCGATCCTCACGCCACCGGATGTTTCCTGTGGAGCGAGTGCTCAAGATTTTGTGACCTTTGAGTGGTTCCACCCCAATCCCAACGTCACCGAATTTATCTACACCATTTCCATCAACGGGGGTACCCCGAGTACCCCCGTGACAACCACGGAGCTCGATGTGGTCATCACCAGCCTCAACGCGAACGACATCGTCAGCATCTCGATTGTGGCGGTGGGCGTCAACGTCTGTGGCAATAGCGATGCTTCGACGATTGACTGTGTGGCGGATGCCTGCCAAAATACGGTGATTACCATTCCCATCGATCCGCAGTACTGCATCACGGATGCGCCGGTCCAACTGGTGGCCAGCGACGGTGCGGGAACCTACTCGGGCAGTGCCGGAGTCAGCCCCGGCGGCCTCTTTGATCCCGCCGCAGCGGGGGTAGGAATGGCTACGAGCGATTACAATTACGTCGATGCCTTTGGCTGTCCGCAGTCGGCTACGATTACGACCGAAGTGGTGGACATCATTCCCGCGCCCCAAGTCAGCTGCCAGGGTTCAACGACCAATACGGCGACCTTTAGCATCGTCAGTGGGGCTACGCAGTTTGAATACACCTACACCATCAATGGTGGCCCCGTACAGGGTCCGATCAGCACCAGCAATACGAGTATCGACATCAGCGGACTCAACGTCAACGACATCGTCGACATTTCGGTAGTGGCCATCGGTGGTCCTCCCTGTGGCAACAGTGCCCCGGGAACGGCTTCTTGTCAAGCGCAGGACTGCCCGATCAATCCACCGAGTATCCTCAACCTCGATCCCGAATACTGTATTACGGAAACGGGAATCCTGCTGATGGCTAGCCCCTCGGGGGGAACCTTTAGCGTGGACGGTACGCCCATTGCGGGTACCTTCAACCCCGTCAATTACAGCGCCGGTCCCCACACCATTGGCTATACCTACATCGATGCCAATGGCTGTCCGCAAACCACGAGTGCGGTGACGACCATCGTCAGTCCCCCTCAGGGACCAGCCGTCGTTTGCCAAACCTCGACCACCAATTCGGTAACCTTTGGTTGGACGCCCTACCCCGGCGCTACGGGCTACACTTACTACTACACGGTAGATGGTGGTCCGATTCAAGGACCTTTCAATACCACGACTACGGACGTCACCATTCCCGGTCTGACGGTCAACCAAGTCGTGGACATCAGCGTGGTAGCTACCGGCCTGAGCCCCTGTGAGGAAAGTCAGGAATCGACGGCCCAGTGTATTGCTCAGAACTGTATCCTAGTGGTGGACATTGATGCCACTCCCGATTTCTGCTTGGACGGAACCCAAACGCCTCTCCAACTGACCGTCGTCGTGTCGAATAGCAACGGTACGGGTACGGGAACTTGGAGTGGTACCAGCCTCACGGGCCCCAACAACGATATCTTTGATCCCAGCACCTGTGCCGGTGCCGGTATCCAAAACATCAGCTACACCTTTATGGAGGATGGTTGTATCCAAACCGACGTAATCCAGATCAACGTTTACGATGCACCCCTCGCGGAAGCGGGTCCGAGTATCGCACTCACCTGTGGGGATCCCGAGATGGAACTCAATGGTGCCGGATCGACGACCGGACCCGGCGTTCAGTATATCTGGACGGGACCGGGAGTGATCCTCAACGAAACGACCCTGGCCCCGACGGTCAACAGTGTGGGCATGTACACCCTCACGGTGACCAGCGCGCAGGGTTGCGTAGCCAGCGATCAAGTACAGGTCACCCAGGATGGCGACTTGCCCGTGGTAACGGCGGGCCCCAACCCCACCCTCACCTGTGAAGTAGATCGGGTCAACCTCCTGGTAGCCGCGGTCCCCGCTACGGACATCAGCTACCAATGGACGGGCCCGGGCATTACGCCAGTCAATGACGACGAGGCCAGTCCCGAAGTGGAGCTGCCGGGCACCTACACCGAGATCGTCACCAACAACTTAAACGGCTGTAGCTCCCTTCCCGTACAGGTGGAAGTATTGGAAAACCGCGAAATCCCGCAAGTGATCTTGGTCAATCCCGTGGATACCATCGACTGCTTCGAATCGCGGCTGACCTTCGACTTGTGTCAATCCCCCATGGGTACGGACAATACGCATTTCGTCTACGAGTGGTTCTTCAACGGCATTCCCGTGAGCGACCAGTGCGTGATCACGGTAGAGACGCCCGGTGGTATTTACACCTACGTGGTAACCGATACGATCAGCGGCTGTCGTTTGGATGGACAGGTAGAAGCGCGCGATCTGATTGCGGTGCCCCTCGCCGATGCAGGGGATGATGGGGTCATTGATTGTCGGACCGAATTGGTCCGCTTGGAAGGCAGCAATACCGAAGTGGGTCCCGATATTACCTACCAATGGAGTGGTCCGGCGGGAGGTATCGTGGGGCCGGATAACGAAAGAGGCGTCGAGGTGGTACTGCCCGGTATTTACACCATTGAGGTAACCAATAACGCCATTGGCTGTGTCAATACGTCGGCGGCCGAAGTGGTTGCCGATCAGGATGCGCCCCTGGCCGATGCCGGACCGGATCGCGAATTGGACTGTGACCTCAACCCCGTCGACCTGGACGGTACGGCCACTTCCGGTACGGGTGCGCTGACTTACGAATGGATCGACCCCAGCGGTAGTCCCATCGGACAGGGCAGCATCGTCAGCGTGGCCGCAACGGGTACTTACGCCCTGGCGGTAGAAGACCTGCTGAACGGTTGTGTGGATACGGCCTACGTCGAGGTGAGCCTCAACGAGGAAGTTCCCCAAAATGCCGTACTGGACATTCAGGATCCCAGCTGCTTTGGCGAAAGTGATGGCTTTATCAACGTGGTGGACATCGTAGGGGGCACTCCACCGTTTAACTATTCCTTCAACGGGGAGCCCTTTAGCAGCGGTACCTTCCTCAACAATCTCGGACCCGGTATCTACGACCTCACCGTACTGGATGCCGCGGGCTGCGAATGGGAGACCTCCTTTACCATCGACGAACCCGTCGAGGTCGGCATCAGTATCGGCGGCCCCGTCATCGATCTGCAACTGGGTAGCGATACCATCATCCAAGCCCAGGTTACGCTCACTTCCGACGAGCTCGAAGGGATTTTCTGGAGTCCCAGCGACTTGGTCGAATGTTTGGACGACGATTGCCGCGACGTTTTGATCAGCCAATTGGAGCAGTCGACAACCATTCAGGCGACCGTAGTGGATACCAATCAGTGCGAAGCCAGCGATTTGATTCAGGTACGGGTCCGCAAGGATCGCCAAGTCTATATTCCCAACGTCTTCTCGCCCAATGAGGACGGTCAAAACGACATCTTCTACATCTTCGGTGGTGACGATGTGCAACGGATCGAACTGTTTAGCATCTACGACCGCTGGGGAGAGGTAGTCTTTACGGCCGAAAATTTTGATCCCAACGATCCCGACTTTGGCTGGGATGGAAAGCTCCGGGGAGAACGGATGAATCCCGGGGTGTTTGTCTACCACGCCACCGTCACCTTTATCGATGGGTTCCAGATTCAGTACAAGGGAGATGTGACCCTGATCCGCTAAGTATGGCTTGGGGGCTGCGCCCCAACGTAAAAAAGCCCCGAGTCGCTTGATTCGGGGCTTTTTTTGATGTCGAACATCTGTAGAGCACAACCTAGTGCCAGAGCGGATTGGGATAAATGCCGCTGTCGTGTAGATGGCGTAGCGCTTGCTGGACGCCGTCCTTGTCCTCGCGATAGGTCACTCCGTACCACTTTTCTTCCGAAGGCAGTACCGATACGCGGAGCTGTCCCCGCTCCATCAGGTTGTTGACGACCAGTGGAATGTAGAACTCCGCCTTGGGGTTTTGGTAATTGGCCCGGACGAAGTCGACAAAGTGGCTGCGAATGAATTCAAAGATCGAGGGATGAAAGCCCCAGAGGTTCATCGACACGAGGCTGTCTTCGGGAAGGGCCACTTTTTGACCCTCTTCCTCAAAAGAAATCTGTCCGTCGATCCGTTCGATCTTGTGGCGCTCCACAACGGTCTCTAGGAGGTGGTCGGCGTTGGTGGCACAAACCCCACGGGAGACGGAGCCGTTGTCGGACAGGGTCTTGGTCAACTCAAATCCCACCATGGCGGCGTGATCGGGAGCGGCTTTGCTGGCGAGAAAGTCGCCCATGATGTGAAGGGAGCTCACGCCGTAGTAATCATCCGCATTGACGACGGCAAAGGGCTCCCGGACTACATCGGCCGCCACCAGCACGGCGTGGGCGGTTCCCCAGGGCTTGCTGCGCTCGGGCAACTGGTCGATACCGGGTACGGGGGTATTGACTTCTTGGTAGACGAAGACCACTTCGATGCGGTGGGCAAATTTTTGGGTGACCCGTTCTTCAAATTCCCGAGCGAAGCTCTCCCGAATGATAAAAACGACCTTTCCGAATCCCGCCCGGATGGCGTCGTATACCGAGTAATCCATGATGGTTTCCTCGGCCGGTCCCAAGCCATCCAATTGCTTGAGCCCACCGTAACGGCTACCCATTCCGGCGGCCAGTACCATTAGTGTTGGTTTCATATCTTTTCCTTAGATGATTGAACTGATTAACGACCGATTAGGCCAGGAGTTACATTGCGGGGCCAAGTTAAAATTTTTGCATATATTTCGCCTCTCTTAGCCCATTAAATTAAACCCTAAGCCTCCCCTATGCAACTAAGTGTACTCGACTGGGCCATCATCGCCGTTTTCTTCGTGGCCTCGCTACTCATCGGCCTGTGGGCCTCGCGTCGTTCCGGCCACTCGAGCTCCGAGTTCATTCTCTCCGGCCGCTCGCTGC
>ERZ1740065.2954-NODE-2954-length-10649-cov-4.886634_pt1 | contig 10649 bp, 8 predicted proteins | sample MGYA00581738_ERZ1740065 | MGnify/ENA primary metagenome ERZ1740065 (study PRJEB43018, sample SAMN04849749) | marine metagenome | isolation source: floating plastic debris | place: Pacific Ocean | collected 2008-09-01 | study: EMG produced TPA metagenomics...
GCAGGACGCATCCTTCTCGTATCTTGACGGGTTCCTGAACTCCGTATTCTTCACGGCACTGGGCTGTACCTTTCTTGCCATTGGCACCTGCGTTGGCGCGTTTCTGTCGGCTGTCCTGTTCTCGGTGACGGTCGTTGCGATGCCCATGCTCCTTGATCGGGAAACCAACTTCGTGTCCGCAATGATAGTGTCTGTTCGCGTCGTCAGGGAAAACCCGGCGGTGATGCTCACCTGGGCAGCGATCATTTCGGTCACTATGCTCTTGTCGCTGGTTCCAGCGTTTCTAGGCCTGATCTTCACCCTGCCGATCCTTGGTCACACTACATGGCATCTCTATCAGCGGGTCGTTTCGTCAGAGACGGAGTAATCCCTGATACGGTCGGATCGAAAAGCAGGCCCTAGCGGAGCTCGCGACCCTCGTTGCGCCCTTCTAGTTCCTTTTCCCAACATGGAACTTGCGGCGAGCACAGCATCTGGCCAACGGGCCACCTCTGTCTGGTCCGAACCTAACCCGCTTGCCAGTTGACCACCCGCAGGGGGCGCAATGCCGGTTTCGGAGGCGACGCTGCACTTTCGCCTGGCACGTTCGGACATTCATGCGTCCGACCCGCACCAAAGGTTCAGCGGGTCCTGAAGCGCTCGGGACAGCTTTCACCAGACTGCTCATTCGCCGTAGCTGCAACATCCAGTTACGGACAAACCTGACATTCAAAGAGTTTATGGGGTCGATTTTCGAGTGAGTGTCTTGGCTAGAGAGGCATCATCCTCGACAGGCGTCCAGAAAGAGGGAACAAGCAGGCCTGCAACGAGTGGTAGATGTCGGGCTTCCCATCAAAGATGGATGTCACGACATTCCCGTCCTCATCTACCGCTGGAAACCAGCCGCCATGCTTGTGGTCCACGAGCGTGTCATTCGCGTAGGTCCAGAGCTTTCTGTACCACATCTCGTCTTCCGGCATTTTGTCCATGGTAATCAGTGCGGCGACCGCTCCGATTGCTTCGGTGACTGGCCACCAGAACCGGGAGGCGTTGGCAACGCGACCATCAAAATCAAGGGTGTAGGCGAGGCCACCGCCAGGTAGCCAGGCGTCATTCAATGCCTGTTCGATCAAACGGCGCGATGTGTCAGGGGTGTTGGATACCGGGCGCCCCGACAGATCCCAGTACTGCAGCTGAAGCCTGCCCAACTCAAATGAATGACCCGGGGTTGTGCCTGCCGGCCTGAACATCGGATCACCGGCGTAACTGCGATCAACCTGCCAGTCTGACGCGTAATGCTCAGGCAGACGCCAGTTTTCACCAGGCGCGATTTTGCCAATGAAGAAGTCCAGAATACGACCGGCTCGGGTGAGATAGATTTCGTCCCCGGTTGCCTCATACGCGGAAAGCAATGCTTCGACACCATGCATATTCGCATTCATTCCGCGGTAGGTTGAGAAGGGTGTCCAATCTCTATTCCACTCGTCGCAGAACAAGCCCGCGTCTTCGTCCCAAAAATGCTGGTCCAAGACGTCACGGGCATCCGCCATCAGACGGTCTGCATCCGGGTGACCCGCCAGTTTCGCGCTTGCAGAGGCAAGAAGGACAAAGACATGCCCGTAGGCAAGCTTACGACCGTCCTTGATCCGATCTCCCTCCAGCGCCCAGAGATATCCGCCATGGTCCCGATCTCTGTGATGGCTTTCGAGATATGCCATCCCGTGATCAATGATCCGTTCGGCCCCCTGAAAGCCTGACAGATGCCCCAGTGAATAGGAGTGAATCAGACGCGTCGTCGTGTGCAGTTCCTGCAGCTGGCCGGGCTGCGGATTGCCATCGTGACCGAGGATGAAAAACCCGGGCCCCTTCCGGCAACTCGCGCTGAAGAACTCAAGCTGCCGCATGGCCTGATCCTTCAACCATTTGCGGTGACTGGAAGTCTCAAGCCAAAACCCCGGTTCGGATTGCGTGCCGGGCGTCGAAGGTCTGTCTTCGTTCATGTTTTATCCTGCGAGAGGTTTAATGTAGCGTGCACCACGCCCCGGCAACAATGCTCGGGCCGCATGCAGAATTGCGTTCGCGTCAATTCCATGCAGATGATAGGTGTCTTCTAGTGTCGCTGCTTGGCCAAAGTGCTCCACACCCAGGGATTTAGTGCGGTGTCCATACACCCCGCCCAGCCAACTGAGGCCTGCCGGGTGACCGTCGGCGACGGTGACCAACCCGGCGTCTCGTGGCACATTGGCGAACAGTTGCTCGATATGTGAAAGCGCAGATCCATCGCCGCGTTGTCGGGCACGTTCGGCAGCCTGCCATCCTGCGTTCAGCCGATCTGCGGATGTCACGGCCAATACGGCAACGTCTCGAACGTCATCGGAGAGTAGTCCTGCGGCCTGAATGACCTCGGGCGCGACGACACCTGTATAGGCCAGAACAACCGCACTTGTTGCTGTTGGAGGTCTCATCCAGTACCCGCCCGCGATCACGTCCTGCGCAAGGTCGTCGGTCATTTCGCGCCCGATCTGTTCCTGTGGAACGGTCGACAGCCGCAGATACACTGATCCGCCCTTTTCATCACGCAGCCAGCTTCGCTCGGCCTGAGGCGCTGCGCCATCCCGCTGCATATACTCGAACCCCCAACGCATGATCACATTCAGTTCGTCCGCATATGCAGGCTCGAATGTTGCAAGCCCATCCTGCGCCATACCGATTAGCGGTGTCGAAATGGACTGATGTGCACCGCCCTCGTGGCTAAGCGATACACCAGAGGGGGTTGCTGCCAGCATGAAACGCGCATCCTGGTAACAGGCATAGTTCAGGGCATCGAGCCCGCGGCAAATGAAAGGATCATAGACCGTCCCGACCGGAAACAACCGTTCGCCAAACAATGAATAAGACAATCCAAGCGCGCCCAGGAATGTGAACAGGTTGTTCTCAGCGATGCCAAGTTCGATATGCCGCCCTTCTGTGTGTCTGCGCCACTTTTGCGTCGAAGGGATTTCCTGATCGCGAAACACATCGCTTTGCTCAGCTTTTGCAAACAGGCCCGTCTTATTGATCCAAGGCCCCAGATTGGTCGAAACCGAGACATCAGGTGATGTGGTGACAATCCGTTCCGCAAGGGCCGGAGCTTCACTGGCAATGGCCGACAAAATCTGCCCAAAGGCCTCCTGAGTGGAGGCAACGTCTTTGACCCTTGGCCTGGCGACTTCGTCAACCCTGATCGGGGCGGCGACATGGCGACGGCGTCCCCTGGCGTTAAAGGGAACACTGTTCAGGAACGCCTGAACATCCTCTTGGCTAACATCCATGCCTGCAAAACGATACCACTCGCGACCTGCATCTATATTCAGATCATCGCGCAGGCGTTCAATCTGCGCGGTGGTCATGATCCCGGCGTGATTGTCCTTGTGACCCGCAAGGGGAAGGCCATGACCCTTCACCGTGTAGCAGATAAAGCAGACCGGGCGGTCATGATCGATGGCCTTCATCGTCTCGGACATCAGCACAGCATCATGCCCCGCCAGATTGCTCATCAACTGCGCAAGCGTGTCGTCATCGTGATCCGCAACCAGGGCCAACGCCTCATTATTGCCGGCGAAGTCCTGCTCCAACTGAGCGCGCCATGCGACGCCACCTTTAAACGTCAGAGCTGAATAAAGCGTATTTTCACAGCTATCGATCCAATCGCGCAAATACTTGCCGCCGGGACGCTTGAAAGCGGCCTGCATGAGGGAGCCGTATTTCAGTTCGATCACCTCCCACCCACAGGCTATGAATATGTCGCGGAAGCGCGCGTTCAACCCTTCGGTGACGACGCCATCAAGCGACTGCCGGTTATAGTCGATGACCCACCAGCAATTGCGCAAGTCGTGCTTGGCGCCTTCCAGAAGCGCTTCGTAGATATTGCCCTCATCTAGTTCAGCATCGCCAACCAAAGCGATCATTCGACCCTTCGGCTGGTTGAGCCACCCGTGACCGCCGAGGTAATCCTGCGTCAGGCTGGCGAAGGCCGTCATCGCAACACCCATTCCCACGGACCCGGTCGAGAAATCGACGTCGTCCAAGTCTTTGGTGCGCGATGGATAGGGCTGCGCGCCGCCAAGGCCGCGGAAGTCCTGCAACTGCTGCAGGCGCTGGTTTCCAAGAAGGTACTGGATCGCATGGAACACCGGGCTCGCATGCGGTTTGACGGCAACGCGATCCTCGGGGCGCAGCACGTCAAAGTAAAGCGCGTTCAGGATCGCGTTCATCGAGGCTGATGACGCCTGATGCCCACCCACCTTGATCCGGCCTTTGGCGCGAATGTTGTTGGCATTGTGGATCATCCACGATGACAGCCAGAGCGTCTTTTTCTCAAGCGCTGCCCGAATTTCCAAATCGTTCGTCATCTCAGGCGACCCGTCGCAACGCTGTGCCATCCTCGGCAAACAGATGAGCGTTTTCTGTTTGAATACGTAACCCAAGCCGTTCGCCAGACTTCACGGGGATATTGCCATGCTTGCGCACCATCATTGATCCGATGCCCTCGACGTTGACGTAGATGTTCGTGTCTGACCCCAGATGTTCAACAACATCAGCCATGGCCGAAAGATCACCGGTGCCATTGTCCACGACATCGATGTGCTCCGGCCTGACGCCCAGCTCTTTCGCCTGAGCGGTGAGTAGTTGATCGGGTAACCTGATTTCGGCTCCGTTCCCGGCAGTCACACCCGCATCGGTGCCAGTGACGGGCACGACATTCATGGTGGGTGAGCCGATGAACTGCGCAACAAACTTGTTGGCTGGTCGTTCGTAGAGCTCCAATGGGCTGCCGACCTGTTGGATGTCTCCGCCGTTCAGAACAACGATCCGGTCTGCCAGTGTCAACGCCTCGACCTGATCATGGGTCACATAGATCATGGTCGCGCTGAGTTTCTGATGCAGCCGCGCAATCTCCAACCGCATCTCGACACGCAGTGCCGCGTCGAGATTTGACAGTGGCTCATCAAACAGAAAGGCCTGCGGATCACGGATGATCGCTCTGCCCATGGCAACCCGCTGACGCTGACCGCCCGAAAGGGCTTTGGGCAAGCGATCCATCAGTTTGGTCAGCCCCAGAGTTTCTGCCGCCTGGGACACCTTCGATTTGCGGTCTGCCACAGGATCTTTGCGGATTTCCATCGAGAAACCCATATTCCGCGCGACATCCATATGTGGATAGAGAGCATAGGATTGGAACACCATCGCGATGTCCCGATCCCTTGGTCGCACATCATTCATACGCTCGCCATCGATCAGGAAGTCGCCGCTTGATATCGGCTCCAGACCCGCAACCATGCGCAGCAGAGTGGACTTGCCGCAGCCTGACGGACCGACCAGAACGATGAATTCACCATCCTGGATCTCAAGATTGATGTCGCGCAGGACCTCAATGGACCCATATCGTTTTGCAACGTCACGAAGTTCGATACGTGCCATGATCTGGCCTCCTATCCTTTGACCGCGCCGGACGTGAGGCCCTGCACGAGATAGCGTTGAATGAAGATGAAGAAGAGGCAGCTTGGGATCAGCGCCAGCACACCGGCCGCCATCATTTGCCCCCAATCGACCGAGAACTTGGAAACAAACGTCAGCAAGCCAACCGGGAAGGTCATCGCGTCGTTCTTCGAGATCAGCATCAGTGCAAACAGCAATTCCGACCATGCGGCGGTGAAGACAAACCCAAGCGTCGCTCCGAGGCCTGGCAGTGTCAGTGGGAACACCACCTTGCGCAGCGCCTGAAATCGCGAACATCCATCCATCATCGCCGCGTCTTCCAGATCTTTGGGAATGCCGTCAAAAAATGACTGCATCAGGAACGTTGCAAAGGGAATGTTGAACGCGGTGTAGACCACAATCAGACTTGTCAGTGAATTGAGCAGCCCGAGGTCGGCGACGATCCTATAGATCGGTGCGATGATCATCAGCAGCGGGAACATCTGGGTGACCAGCATCAAAGCAATGATGATCCGTTTGCCCGCGAATACGAAGCGTGAAAAGGCATAGCCCGCCCCGGCCGCAAACAGAGTGGTAAAGAAGGCCGCCCCCAGAGACACCACCAGTGAATTCCGGAAATAGGCCACAAAGTCAGTCTGGAAAATGACCGTTGTGAAGTTTGAAAACGTGATCTCGCTTGGAAACAACCGGGTGCCTTCTGAATAGATCAAGGCATCCGGCGTCAACCCGATCTTGAGCAACCAGTAAAGCGGGAACAGCGCGAAGATCAGATAGAACGCGAGCGCCGCGTATTTTCCAACGACTAGTGCGGGGTTGGTTTTCCTGACGGCGGGCATGGCCAATTCCTCAAATCTTGACCAGCTTCTTGCGAAGCCAGAGCAGGATGACGGCGTAGATCAGCAGGATCACCAGAAGCGCCACCGCGATTGTCGACGCGTAGCCAAAGTCCAGCTTGCTAAAGGCCGTGGTGAAGATGTAGGTCGACAGAATTTGCGTCGAATTGGCCGGCCCGCCACCGGTCATCACGTAAATCAGATCAGCGAAGTTCGCGATCCAGATCGTCCGCAGCATCACGGTAATTGCGATCATAGGTGCCAGGAATGGCAGAGTAATCTTGGTGAAAGTCTGCCACGGGGTTGCGCCATCCACTTCTGCTGCTTCGTAAAGCTCGCCGGGTATTGATTGCAAAGCGGCCAGCAACGTGATCGCAAAGAACGGCACGCCGAACCAGATATTCGCCGTGATTGGGCCCCACATCGCAAGCTTGGGATCGCCAAGGATGTTATAGGGCTCCGACAGAATGCCAAGCGCGGCCAGCCAATGCGGCAACGGACCGATGACAGGGTTGAAAAGCCACGCCCATGTCAGCGCGGACAGAAACGTCGGGACGGCCCAGGGCAGGAAAACAAGAGCCTGAAAAAGCTTCTTTCCAAAGAACTGGGTATTCAGCAGCATGGCAAGGCCGAGGCCAAGCAGAAACTGGAACGTTATCGACCAGAAGGTCCAGAATGCTGTATTCTCCACCGCGATCCAGAACTTACGATCACTCCAGAGATCGACGTAGTTTTCGAACCCGATCCAGCCGGAGGCAAAGGGCTTCAACAGTTCGATGGACTGGAACGAGTAGGAGATTCCGATGATCAGCGGAACCATGATCACCGCACCGCTCAGAATGATTGCCGGTGACAGATAGAAGAACGGCTCGACCATATATTGCAGGTAGAGCGAGCGTCGTGCCCGGGTTCCCCCGGGCCTGACAGTTTTTTGAGTGCGGGCGATCACTGGTTTGCCTGCCACTTGGCGTATTCGTCGGTGAGGAACTCTGCCCATTCATCCGCGACGTCCTGAGCGCTGCGCTGCCCCAGCAAAGCTTCCTGGCTGGTTTCCAGCAGAAGCGTGCTGCCAAAGTAACCCCACTGCTCAAGGTTGGTTGGCATTGTGGTCGGCACAAATTGCTCGCCATTCAGTTCCTCGAACCAGCCTTTGAATTGCTCGGTCTGGAAATGCGGATCCTGATCGGCGCCTTTGTGGATCGGAATTACGCCAACCCGCTTGGCCCATGTGGCATTAGCCTCTGGCGAGGACAGAGCCGCAACCAGATCAAAGGCTTCTTCCTCATGCTTGGTCGCGTTGAAGATCGACCAACCCGCAAAGCCAATGGTCGGGAAGGCTTTGCCCGAGGGTCCCACCGGCATCGGAATGACCGCAAAATCTTCTGCGGGCATCCGTTCGGAAATGGCGATCAGCGCATCGGGGTCCTGGTCAAGGAATGCGCAGGTGCCGGAATAGAACCCGGCCACAATTTCGTTGAAACCCCAGCTGACGCTGTCCTTGGGGGCATATCCGTTCTGATACATGTCGATCATGAACTGGATGCCTTCGACCGAGCCGGGCTCGTTGATGCGGCTGACGCCATCTTCTGTGAAGAACTCGTTGGTGCCGTTCATGGCTGCGGCGAACATGATCCAGCCATTGGTGCCGCCGGGACCGCCGCGCAAACAATACCCGTATTTGCCATCAAGTTCGGATACCGCGGCCGAGGCAGCCTTGAACTCTTCCATCGTTGTCGGAGGGGCGTCGACACCCGCTTCGGCCAACAGTTTCTTGTTGTAGAACATCGCCCTTAGGTAAAAGCCGTATGGGATCATGTAGAGATCGCCCGCCTGGCTTCCCATCGCGACGGTCTTGTCGGTCAGCGTTGCCCCATGGTCCCATCCGGCCACATGGTCCTTGAGGCTGACCAACTGATCGGATCCGGCATAGAGAGCCTGCCAGGTGTCCGGCATTTTAACCACATCCGGGATGTCACCGCCCGCCACCATAGTGGCCAGTTTTTCGAATGCGCTGCCCCATGGCAGCGATACGATCTCAACCGTGACGTCAGGATTGTTGGCCTCAAACTCATCGACGATCCCCTGAAGCACCTCGGTACGCTCGGGGCTTGTGATCACCTCAACCAGCTTCAACGTGGTTTCGGCATAGGAGGCCGAGCCCATCAGCACGGCAGCTGCTGTCATTCCTGCGAGTAATTTTTTCATTTCTTCCTCCAGTTGGTTTTGATTTCTGTGTGGTGCGCATCTCTAAGCAGTGCTCTTGGCGAGCGCTGACGTGAAATCGGCCCATAGATCGTCTGCAGACTCGAGCCCAAGGTTCAGGCGCACCAGATTGGGTGAGACGCCAAACTTCTGCATTGAATTCTGCTCACCCGCCTGCGCGAGGCCGACGCGTGCCGGCAGGATCAGGCTTTCGAACCCCCCCCAACTCACGCCGAGGCGGAACAGGTTCAACGCATCGGAAAACGTTGCGATGTCGACGCTGTCATCAAACTCGATCGACATAAGCCCTGACCGCCCGGTCAGTCCGGGAACTTCGTTGGCGCCGGGTGAATTGATCCTCCGAACCTGTGGAGTAGTTGCCAAGCGATCAACGAATATGTTGGCCGTCGCCTGATGCTGCATCATGCGCGCACTCAAAGTCCGCAAGCCTCGCGTCAGCAGGAAAGCTTCAAAAGGCGCCAGCTTCGCACCAAGCAAAGGTAAGGTCAGATCACGGATGCGGGCGATATGGTCCAGGGAGGCAACCACCACGCCCGCAACCGTGTCCGAGTGCCCCGAGATGTACTTCGAGGCGGAGTGGATAACGATGTCGATGCCGAGTGTGAGCGGGCGCTGAAACACCGGGCTTGCCCAGGAGTTATCGATCATCGTCAGCACATTGTGACGTTTGGCGTGTTCGGCGACACGGCGCAGATCCATTGCCTCAAAAACGACCGATCCTGGGCTTTCCAGATAAGCCAGCGTCACGTCAGCAAGCAGCTCCGGGTCATTCTCAACGCGTTCCGGCGCATGGTATTCGATGTGCACTCCGAAGGGACGCAACATGCGCTCCAGAAAACGGAATGTATCCGGATAGACATGCTCGACGCAGGCGATCCGGTCACCGGGTTTGACGAATGCCAAGAGCGTTGAGGAAATGGCCGCCATCCCGGAAGCCAAGCCAACAGCAGCCTCACCTTGTTCGGCTTGAGCCATAAGCTTTTCAAACGCTGCGACAGTGGGATTTTCCACGCGGGTGTAGATCGCGGCATCTGAGCGGCCCGCCATCCTGTCTTCGAAACTTTGATAGCTGTCGAATGTGAACAGTGAGGTTTGAACAATCGGAGGCGTCACCGCCCCCTCCAAGTCAGGCAGGACCGCTGCAAGCAGAGTTGCGAGATCTTTGTGATCAGACATTCTGGCTCTCCATGATCTGGAGAATTTCCGCTTCGACCATGTCCATGATCTCGCCGACAATCCGCGCAGCTTCCTCTGCATTCCCGGTGACAACCGCCTCGGCAAGCTGGCTGTGTATCGGGATTGTCGCCTGACCCAGATGAGGCTGGCCGAACGGCGCTTCGTAAACCTCGTTGAACCCCTGCTGGATCTGGCGGATCAATTGCCCGAACAGAGGATTCCCGCAAGCGTCGTGCAGTGATGAGTGGAACCGGTAGTCCGCCTGACGCCAATCCTCGCCAGCGGCATGTGTGGCCATGAGCTCAGCGATGCGGGCCGAAATCAAGCGGCCTTGTGCTTCTGTGCAATTCAGCGCCGCCAGCCGTGCTGCTTCGATTTCCAAAGGTCGGCGCACAGCGTGAGTCCGCAGCAGGCTCTCTGCTTCAAGCTTGAGCGTCAGTGGAAGGTGAATCGCATTGATCGAAACTTCCGCCGCCAATCGCGTTCCCGCTTTCTTATTGCGAACAACGATGCCCATATTCTGCCAACTCGTCAGGGCTTCACGGACTTTTGCCCGCCCAATTCCAAGCCGACGGGCGATTTCGACTTCAGGGGGTAGACGGTCGCCAATTTTCAGGCCTTCCGCATCAATCATCGCAGAAAGAGCATCCAGAACGTCTCGGCTGGTGCTGCCGGACGGTAACTCTTTCAGCGAGTTGCCGGCGTCTTCGCTCCGTTCCTGAGGTGGCAAGTTTTCTGTCACGCGTGGCGGCTCCGAATCATTGTATTACCAACAGTACTCATAATGTCAGACAAAATAAACAATAATGTCGGACATTATAAAGAGTACTGTATTATCGATAGTGATCAAAACCGATTTGCGTGGATCAGAACTGGGGAAGAATGGCCTACCTTGAAGAGGCTCTTGTCCGTCGTCAGGGTTTTGGGAACCAATAGTGGCCTAACCTAAGAGAGAGTTTG
>ERZ1740065.2955-NODE-2955-length-10643-cov-16.422082_pt1 | contig 10643 bp, 11 predicted proteins | sample MGYA00581738_ERZ1740065 | MGnify/ENA primary metagenome ERZ1740065 (study PRJEB43018, sample SAMN04849749) | marine metagenome | isolation source: floating plastic debris | place: Pacific Ocean | collected 2008-09-01 | study: EMG produced TPA metagenomics...
AAAATGCTCGTAACCATGTTGACAACATTTTACTCTACCTATTCCACTGGATAACGGCACAATTTCATGAACTTTTCAAGGATTACATCTCTCATCAACTTGCCCTTACTCCCAATTTATGCATTCCTTCTTTCTTGGTAAGACTATTCTTTCCTACCCACTCACAAGTCACTGTTCTATGATTCTGACACAAAGTCCATATTATTCGATAGATTTGGATGTGTAGATGTCATTACGTTATATTTCTTCAATAGAATTACATGAACAAATGAGTACGCCATCTCATTGTTTCACTATGTAATAAGACCTACCCATATGACGTCACACCTGGTATACTCGGTGGTCCATGTGACGTCGAGTCCGGTGTAACGCCTGCGCGTATTGTACCGGCGACTGTCACGAGTCAGTAGTCCCGGTAACCGTATGCCGCTTGTACTTACGGAGACGACACATGATATATAGAGCTACTAGATGATGACCACTGCTTTCTGTGCATATGCCATCTGTTATCAACACTTTATCTCTATTCCAACCTGATGGTATCAAAGCCACAACTCACCAACGGCGACGACAGCCCAGAAAGTTGAGATTCTCTTCTGACAGGTGTATCCGGCGCACCATCCATGGTCCTGTGGTCCATTCAGCAGATCTACGTAGTCGTCCTCCCTGTTCCAGACAGCTATCGGCGAGAGTCGTCTCACCTCGGTGTCCTCGTCCATTGACTCGATGACCAGCATGACGTACTTGAAGTCGTGACATTCGTATCCTTGCCAGCGGTCGCGGTACACACAGTCTGGCGCTCGGTGAATGCCTGGTCAGAAACAAACACAGCTGAAAATAAATTCTGACCGCTAGGCCGTAGTACTCAAGCCGCTAGCCGCACAGTCTTCCTCGACTAAAAATGCTGAATGTCTTAATCGTCTCATTTTTAACTGCAGTGATGTTGACAATTACATCAACGTCTACACTAATGCCTACACCTATGAATTTTAAACTTAATGCTTTCATTAATGCTTTCATTAATGCTTTCATTAATGCTTTCATTCTAGTGAGCAGCGACTTAATGGTTTACCTGCATTGGGTTCAGATAGAAAGATATGCCAAATATACTGTAATATAACATAACAACAATAATAATAACATAACAACAATGATTCTATTATGTATTTATATACATTTATATTATATTAAAGTCATAATAATAAACCTTTTAAGTAACATGAAGATCTTAAACTGGTCTTAACAAGGTCATAGACTGCAGCCAGGAAATGGGAATGTCATGGACCCTAGTCAGGACACAGGAAAATCGTGGAACCAAAGCGTAAGATGGAGAACTCATGCGTCAGATGGTTTATTCGGTTGGTGTGTGTACAATAACACTGACCTTTGTTTTCTGGCGGATCTAAGCGGTTGTTGTCTGGATCCAGGAGCATGGTTTTTGGTATCCTGTAGTCACCGAGTCCATACCGTCTGTCGCCGTCCCATTCATGCGTGGCGTCATCAACCAATGATCCAATACTTCCTGTTAATGAACATCGACTTGTCATTGTTAGATCGGATACATTTCAGTTCTTGGTTCGTACGGTCACTGGGTTTTCTGTAGTTCAACTCGAATAGAGACGTTCTCACAAGAGAAGAAGAATGGTTTAAATTGAATGGGCTGAGAAAACTCATTCTTCTGAAGAATTATATAAAGAACAGTTACAACTATTTTAAGAATGGACACATAGTGACGGCTGTTCAATGAGAGGGATAACCAACAGTAATTCTATAATTTGGCTACGAAGCACCCATGTGTCTAGGAGCCTGCGGTGTATGACGGTACATTGTGGATGAACGAGAGACGTACCGAGGAACGTTCCGTCCAGATCTACGACCAATCCCTTCTTATGTCCATCGCAGTCCATGTCCACACAGTCGGCTGGGTTGACCTTGCTGTAAAAAGCATACAGACAGATTTATGACCAAGCAGACATGTAAAAAGTTTCCTTGCCATCTCTACACTGACACTTACCCCACTTTGGAGCGATGGAAGAAGACGAGAGAGTCGGACGACACACTTGCTTCCCTTGTTACTGACGATAAGTACACAGGATGCATTAAATCATCTCCGTTAGGGTTCGACGATATCGGGTAGTCGTATATGGTGTCTGACCCGCATGTTCTCGCTCCAAAATTGGCAAACGTCACATCTGCGACCAGAACAGACGATGAGAATACAACTAGACAGAGCGATTAGTCTGAGTGAGCTGCTTGTACATCACCTTCTACCCATACTCGGCCATCGATACTTGGATATGACATGCGGCCGCGGAAAGGTTTCTCCGGCGCGTTGTTGGGGCCGCTGTCAAAGTTCCCAGAGGACATACCCACTAGACCTCCATTGGCGTCCCAGGAGGTGGACTTGGTGATGCTCATGCTGAATGAGCTTGGCATCCCGTCAGTGCAGTCAAACGATGATGTCGCACCGGACATGTAACCTAAGAACGCAAGTTGATTGATTAGCCACGGATACCGCAGCAGATGAAAATGATTGAGTATGAGGTGCTCACTCTGAGATAGCCTGAGCTCCTTGTCATGACGCTCATGTGAGAGGGATGCTGGTGTAAAAACTAGCGCCCAGAGGCCGACGCGATTCTCTATAAATGCGTTATTCGTGAACTCACGAGTGGTGGTACTTGACACCCACATTCCAAATGCCCAATTCTTCCAAACCGTGAAGCCTGAAATCAAAAGTTATCATGTCAGTGCGTCTAGCCTTGACCTTCTCCTTAAAAAACAACAGCAGACCATACAGATGGATCATCGAGTACATTCTTGCTGTCTTACCAGAGATGCGGTTACAAGTGCCGTACTTCCTGTCAGATGGGTATGACAGGACACCAATCAGGCCCGAGTGGGCGCGATTGTTTTGCCACTCTGGAGTGCTGACGTCTGAGTTGAGACACGGCTCACCGTGAACACGGAAACCGACTCTCTCATATCCGGCTGCCTGATAGACAAAATGATACTGCTGACCACCACTAACTGGCGGACATAAAAGCGGAACAAACATTCTAGTGTTCAACTGATGATGCTCACGATGTTGTTGGTAACAGTAATGGTTCCGGAGTCTTGGAACTCAAAGCAGGCTTCATGATCAAGGTTCTTAGTCTCCTGACGGCCGTTATACCCTCCACTGAAGATGGCATTGCTGGCCAAGTTGCTGTCAATAGTGTGGTCCTCACCCCAAACCACCATTCCTGTGGAAATAACGTATGAATAATAATGTGTGATGAACCAGAACCGAGACCGGAACCAGAACCGAGACCGGAACCAGAACCGAGACCGGAACCAGAACCGAGACAAGATAAGACATCAGAACTGGAATGGCTTGTCCCTGAATCTTATAGCAAACATCTATAGACGGATAGTTTACGATGACAAGAATGGTTGACATTCATCAAAGAAAGGTTTTAAATCTTCTTACCGGGTCCAATGAATCCCTGAAGGACGTTGTTCTTGATTAGGAGTTCGTCTGCTCCATAGACACCAATCTGAGTTGAAAAGCCGTTCAGGAACGAGTTACCAATCAGGTAGGACGGTTTCACGTTAAATGACCGTCCAGTTTGCACGTAGGAGATGGCGTAGCGCGGGTCGAACGCTTCTCCATAGCCAAGCTGGCCCATGTTGATGAACTGTGTATAACTGACTCTGGCCCAGCCTGTAAGCAGTTAAGGTCAGAGGTCACTGTTAGTGAAAATTTCTCCTTTCTCTTTCTGTGGATATCCCTCTCTGCTACCTTACCTAAATATGAGTCCTCACCAACAGTACGAGCTCCAACCAAAATTCTACCACCGAATCCGAGACGAACCATGTCGCTGTGCGATGCTCCCCTGACTACGACGTTCCTTGTGAGCAGCGCCACCTCAGCAGCTAGACTGTGAGTGTCTCCGGCCTCAGTAGTAATCGTCTCCCCTGGAGTCAATCACACTGGTTTATGCAATCAATACTGGGATGGTGAGTAGCAGTAAGCAGTGGGTGCAAAGACTGACCGAGATGTCTGTAATCAAGGGAGGCATTTAGGGTGATTTCCCGCCCGTTGATTGCCTGTATCTTCCTCACTTCAGACTGGAATGTATCGAACGAGGTTGATGTTATCAGGATCTCCTCATCAACCTGGAAAGTAGATGAGAACAACTGTTGGTACCGCCCACTCAACTGGTTGAACAGTAGCAGCCCGCTAGGTGGAGAGCAGTGCAACTTTACCTCCCAGTCTGTCTCTTTCGCAATAGTGATGGTGTCTGAGCCTGCGTTTGCTGTGGCTGCCAGTGTAGTATGGACAGTCTCGCGCTGCTTTCCATGGAGGTCAAGGCCACCAAAGCTAGCTGTGAATCAAGAAGTATTGAAATCAGACACAAGTAGACTGGAGGGACGGCCATAAAGTAGCCTGGGTACTAACCGATAACTTTCTGGCCAATGGCAGTGCCTCCACTTTGGGACCACGGTGGCAAGTACTGGTCGCCGGTCAGGATTATCTCAACGTTACCCAGGAACCTTCAAAGCACCAGAGTCACGTGACGGACAGTTATTAATCAGTCACTTCATGTTCATTATGGTCACGAGACATACCTGTCTTCTTCCCAGCCAACAATCAGACGGCCGCCTTCTATGATGATGTAACTCACTTCCAGTACAAAGGTCTTGTATTCATCCGTGTTTGGATCCTTTTCTCCGTCGAACTCCAGGTTGCCTTTTAGATTCAGAGACCTCAGTTTAGGGATGGCCACATCAGCAACGATCCAGGTATCTAGAGCAATGCATGAGGATTCAGTTAGACACGGCAGCAGTGTGACATCAGACAAGCATTAAATTGTACGGGTGTCACATCGTATAGGTGTGACACTGTACGGGTACGTCAATGAAAGGGTACATACATTTCTCAATGACTACATCCTCCCCTTCGATTGGCAGTGTCCATACTGAGCTGTTACTCCAGTAGTACCATCCGGCTGTTCGTTCAGTAACAGGAGGAAGTGAGTTCGGGTCTGGCGGTGGTTCGCAGTCTGGCCAGAAGCAACGGTAAGTGTTGAACACAAAATTTTCCTGCGAGTAACCTTCATCAACTGTCCTCTTCTTTCTGGACCCATCCGAACACGGTTTGTCAGAGACTGAAAAACAGCAACGCCGCAAATTTACAATAGATCAATACGTGTTACTGGCTACACACGTCCACACTTTCTCCACAAGCATTCACAATGAATATTTTACACCGATGTGCGACAAACATTCAGCATATGTTCAATGGGAATGTCCACAACATACTGATGTAGGACAGGGTCTTGTCATTAGACTGATAGTAGAAACTTCCGGAGCAGCTGTCCTCATAAGTCAAAGCCCCAGAGGCTGCCTGATCTAGGTCAACATCACCGCTCCCAGTGTTCACTCGGTCTGGCTGCTGGCGCAGTTTGTGCTTGAGGATGACACTACCTCCGCTCTACAGTTAATTGACACCGATGATCAGTGCACTGGCCAGCGAACGTCCACAAGAATAAGACAACCACAGACACTCACAATGTCGTAGAAGCCGATGCTATAGCTGATGTTGGTGAAGTGTTCAAGGAACTCCCATTCCATGGTGTACGACTGGCCCAGTTCGACAACCGTCATCCATCCTATAAGTGTAAGACTAGTCGCTGACACAGTATAGGGAGAAATGGCGTCCCCAATTGCGTCCGGCATTAGAACTTTGGGAAACAAATAACGATTACTTCTTTCCCAAAATTCTAAAATAACACATATTTATCACGATAGGGTGGGGCGGTAGGGCAGAGCGCTAGGTGCCTACGGCAATACTTTTTATTATTCGATTCCCCATTTTCAAGCCAAAAACCTCAGGACCTGCTTGAGTTTTGGTCGTAGCTTCGAGATTAAATTATTAGCCAATGAGGATATTGTTCGGCTGGTGGCTTTCTCAGCAAAAACGGAACCAATAAATCGTAGCAGTATTTGCTGCTGGATAGCTATCACGGATTACAATGGTGAGTACACTAACGCTCTTCCCTTCTATTGTTATGACCAACGCTCTCTGTTACGGCTTGAAGTCTTGCTGGTGCAGATTTAGCTGATTGTATTTTATATTTATCTGAATCCAAATATCTGAGTGCAATTTTGCCTTAAAAGCTAATACTTTTCTTAACATCTTCCTGGACAGAGCTTTCTATTTATGCAGACCTTACTGATGTCACTGGCGGGTGGAGCAGTTTTCCTTACGTCTGCACAAGTTCCTCATCAGATATAGGTCATTGAAGAAGTTGAATAAAATGATGCTGAATTGATCGCTTGACTGGTCCAAATAAAAAATTAATATATTAATACATATTAATATATTAATATATTAATTTTTGGTTGAGTTTCCAGTTTTTTGGGATCAGGAATCTCAACCATGTTACCTATCAAGGGGAAATGGTTTGCGAGCCGCGCTGAAACTGAAAACTTCAATCTTGTATTATCCAGTTAGACTTGCTCTCGCACGAGGAGGGAAGAAATTTCCGATTAGTCTACATTCACACTGTGAGAATAAATGGCCACAACGCCATCGTAAACTGCTGTACTAGACATGTTGATTTGGAACAGGCTGGGAGGACTTTTAACGAACATTTTTGATCCGTCACTGAGAACTGCATGAGCAAAAATAATTACGAGACAAATAAATACGAGAAAGCCTGATGAGCAATAAATGTGACGAGCAATAAATGTGACGAGCAATAAATGTGACGAGTAATAAATGTGACGAGTAATAAATGTGACGAGTAATAAATGTGACGAGTAAGATTGCAATCCTGGTTGCATACCTAGTGAAAAATGATTCTTGGGAAATCGGATTTCATACTCAGTGACAATTTTTGCATACGCAGTATTGTTAATTGTGACTGTCAGTGGGTACCTGGCTTGTGGGTCAGACGCTTGGTAGCGTACGGAACCGTCTGGTTGCCAAAACCGTTGGCCATTATCACGTTCTTATACTCCATGGAGTTGTAGTTGGGGCTGCAAGTTTGAAAGTGTGAGCTATGAAGCTATGAAGGTGAATTTCAAAGAAGATGTGCAAAAACAACCCACTTGTTAAAGGAAATTCGAGCAAATTTCATTGATGGGTCACAGATGGCTCCTTCCACAGCGCCTGCCGCAGCGCCCACACTGAATCTGCTGTCTTTGGTGCACTTGTCGGGGTCCAGGGTGTCAGTCCAGGGTAGGATCTTGCTAGGAGAACCAGCGAGCGACCCGTCTAAGTCCACAAACACACCGTCATATGTCCAACGGAACTTTCCTATAGTAGGCGAATAAAAGAGATGAACAGCTCGCGGAGACACACACACACACGCCCAGACTGGTAGCTGCGATACACACCGATGTGTTGGTCGCCGCCATGGAATGTGATGCCAGAGAAGTGGTAGTTGTAACCACCACACAGCGTGCTGCATGTCCCGTCGATCGACGTCATACCGAGAGCGACATCATCGTCGCTATCGAAGTTGATGAAAGTCGTGTCCTATGATTAAAAAATTGTAAGCTGAACAGATCGCAACCGAAATCAACTAAAACCCGGATTTATCAATTTGTAGTAATAAGTGCATCATATAAAACAATTCATCTTCTTTCCAATGCGCTTCACCCAAAGGTTCCGGCTTAATTTCTTTCCCGGTGATATGAAGCTTTCAGTGTCAGTATTTATGCTCTATTTTTAATGGCTCATGTGTAGGAATACCAGTCAGTTAATTTAGCCTTGTTTGTGTTTGTGTTTTCCGAGAACCTCAAAAAAGGTCGGTTCTAGCTGCTTTGTTGGACTGCTTCGTCAGACTGCTTCGTCGGACTGCTTCGTCGGACTGCTTCGTCAGACTGCTTCGTCAGACTGCTTCGTCAGACTGCTTCGTCAGACTGCTTTGTCAGACTGCTTCGTCAGACAATTTTGTCAGACTGCTTCTTTAGACGATTTTGTCAGACGATTTTGTCACAGACTATAGCCGACTCATGTGGTATGACAACTTACCATGACTTTGAAACCCTGAGACCAGGGGAGGGTGATTCCCAGTCTACGATTGCCTGGCTTGTATCCGTCCACATAGGAAGCGATCACAGTGTCCTTGACTAGTGGTCCTTGCATCGTGTAGGGTGCACTTGTACCGAGATTCTTGTTTATTTTACCCTCTATGCCCGTCTTCTCATTGTTGAACTGGGGACAGATAACAGGACTTAGGCTTAGGTTAATGAATGGTTGCTACGACAAATGATAAGGCAGCTTGTGGGGCAGCGTGACGTCTCTAGCATGGAATCAGATACCATTAAAAGGTAAAAGTGTCATGTCTTTCCACTTTTGTGGTAACTACAGCCTGAAGTGACTGCAAGGTGCTCAAACAACTCAAGCTCCCAGCTCTGGCTCTCAGACAGCTACACAGCAAGCGGTGAGAATCTAACAAACCTAGGAGCAGTGTGAAGCATTGGAACTGGAACACAGAGTCATAGTAAACTAATACCTTAATGTTACTTGTTATTAGTGCTGCATTTTAATCCAGTTATTCTAAGATTAACGAAGATTAACTGAGATTAAGTAAGATTAACTAAGATTAATTTCTCAGAAGTAATTTTATGCCACAAGATTAGTTTGAGCGTAAATTTCACTGATAAACCAAGATGCTACAAAGATCTGTGAACAGCTATGATAGCATATTTACGTAAGCAAACTCAACACCGGTGCAGTTGAGTAACACTAATGACCCACTGAAGACTTTCTGGCAATTCAATCTAGGCTGCTGCAGCTGGTAGCAATGATACTGTTGTGAATTGTATAGCTCAGAAACTAGTTTGTAGAGGCAAGATTAAAATAAGATTAATTCTAAATTAAAAATAGTTATGTTAATCAAGATTAATTATTTTGAAGAAATGCAGCACTAGGTATTATGGAGTTGTCGTCCCCTGTTACTCTTCATATGAAGAAATGCAGCACTCCTTTTCATGATATTACTACAATGAAAACCTTGATTTCAACTCACCAACAGGCAGTCGTGAAACTGAACACTGCCGGCGTTCACAAACTCAAGACCCTTCTCGCAGTTCCAGACAATAAACCTGTTGAACATGGCTGGCTCGGGAGTATTGGAGCCACAAGTGCCGCCGACAGATGGATACCAGTCCTGGAATGTCCACAGACCAAACCATCCGTTGGAGTGAACTAAAGAACCAGGCACCATTAGAAGCTGACAGCCAACATGTTTTCACTGGAAGATTAGATTTAGGATCATACTGGTGTTGTTGAACACTCGACCAAGAGGCACTCTCCTAGGGCAGATATCGGGGTCATAGCTCGGTCCCTCCGGATGCTCCTTCATCCGATACCACCATCCAAAGTGAGTGCCACCAGCTACGGCGTTGTGCTCATAGTCGTTGGCGGGATTTGTGGCCCAGAATGCAGCTGGAGTGATGTCATCATTCAGGAGACTCGAGCTCGCGATCACGAACAGCGCCAGGTTATACTAGTAAGTATCATATATAACTAATCATTCAACCGCCGCGCGACAAGGTCGCATCTCGTATGTCTCATACTCACGTAGTACTTGTTGTCAGTCTCAATTCCGTCCTCCAGGAAGAAGGCTCCGCCCATGATGTTGTATATCACTGTGTGCTCCACTGTGATGTTATGGGTGCCGTGAATGTTGATGGCTCTGTTGAAGGCATTGTGGATGGAAACACCCTTCACATACGAGCCTTCCATGTCTCCGTTCAGGTGGAAATGGATTGGGTAACGTCCCAGTCTGTAATAGCAAGAAATGTGATTAGAGTGAAGCTAGTGCACTAGGCTGGAGGAAGAGAAACCAGAGAAGTGGGAAGACAAACCTGAATGCCTGGCCAACATAATTCAGCTCGATGAAGGAGAATTTACCCATAGCCATCTTCTTGTCCTTCTCCGGTGCGTGGATCATGATATGTCCACCAAACTGGTCTGATCCCACCTCGTCTCCGAATCGTCCCTGGAAGCACGTCTGTGTGGCGAACTCTCCTGCACAAAGTACCAGAAAATTTTGGTGAGCCTGCGAGATGAAGCCGCTTAGATAAAAGCCAGAACGAGTGGACTATACCAGTGTTGAATCCGTCTGGACAGGCCTCGATGTCATCGGACCATTGTAAATCATTAGAGCCTTTGAATTGAATGTTACGGGTGAGGAGGGCAACCTCAGCTCTCATCTCTACATCCTGTCCGCCAGGCAGACTCTCTGTCACTCCCAAATGCTCGTATCTACATCAGGAAATAGATCCTTGTAATAGGAACAAACATAGAGGAGAGAGGAGCAGCTGACCAGGAGCTACTAAAGAGTTGGAAGTTTTTTACACCCGAAACAGCCTGATTAATCTGTAGGACATCCATCAAACAATTTATCAGTTGCAGTTGAGCGTTACTACAGTGGCTAGTATTAGCAGTTATACGGTAGCTCCAACCAGGTCAACTTACTCTAGTTCCTCCGTCAGGGTGATCACAGTTCCATCATCACTGATATCTTGTATCACGCGCACTTCAGTTTCTGCTTGGGAATGTCTGCCACCAGTCGTCGCTATGACAATCTCTCCTCCGATTGGCCAGTCAACCTGTCCCCATTCCAGTTTTATCTGGGTGG
>ERZ1740065.2956-NODE-2956-length-10643-cov-12.454760_pt1 | contig 10643 bp, 8 predicted proteins | sample MGYA00581738_ERZ1740065 | MGnify/ENA primary metagenome ERZ1740065 (study PRJEB43018, sample SAMN04849749) | marine metagenome | isolation source: floating plastic debris | place: Pacific Ocean | collected 2008-09-01 | study: EMG produced TPA metagenomics...
TATCCTAAGCTACACAAACAAGAAATACCCAACTTCACATGGCCCAAGTTAGGAACGAATTCTCTCGCATCTCTTGTAAATACGGGCAATGTCAATGCAGTTATACCAGTGATATTATCTCAGGCAAGATGTTCCTGATGATTTAGTAGGTTCAAGGGCTCATCTTCTTCCCCACCCTCACCAAACTTTGAACATGACTACTGACACTGTCTGATACAAGATTTTCATGCGGCTATTTATTTTCTTCCAGACGCGGTCACCTGATTCAAGATGGCGATATCGGCTATCGGTTCAACGTGTACAGACGGAAACGGCTGACAGATGAGTTTTCTAAGGCTCAAGGTTGAAGTTGTGGAAGTTGAGAAATTGTTGCAACTGAGAAGAGTGAATTTCTTTCTGCCCACTTTGGCAACAAATCAAAATTACTGACTGCTCTCATCTCATTTTCTAAGCACGCTGCGTACGCAAAAAATTGCATATTTTACTCTCCTATTCGTTTCGTAAATGAGGGTGTTAAGCCCAAGCTAAAGCAGGCTAAGTGCGGGGAAGGCATGAGGACAAGAGCCGGGGTAACACCAGCGCATGATTCCAGCGCGCCTACTGATAGAGGAGTAAAACATTCTTGAAATATAACTATTGCACCAGTACGTACGAAGCAGAAATACTTGTACTGGTGAGCGTTCCATCGATTAGAGTCCTCAGGATTGATCTTTATTTTCTTGGCACCATATCAGCAGTGAAACAGTTGCTCTCTCCACTTTCCTCTTCAGATCATGTCCGTCTGATACTGTACGTCCACAAATCATTGCTCTACCGTACATTCCCACAATAACGCATTATTTTTGATTTTTCACCTAAATATTTAATATTGATCTAAAATAAATACTTCATATCCAACATATAATCTATATTTAATAATTAATAGTTAATCTCGCTTCATGTTATAAAATTGAGCATCACACTTGAAATGAGAAAAAATTGAGTAGTTGTTTGCAGGGCGAAAGACATGGAAGCTTAGATGATGTCGTGATGTTGCTATGGTAACTCATTAATGGTTATACATTTCGGTTAAAGACATTCTAACTCAGGTCAAGTCTCTCCTTAACTGGAACAGTCGACTGAGCTGCGCGTTGTACTTGTCAGGATTCTTGGCGGGCTGCAGCGATTCGAATATCTCCGTTGCTTTGTTTACTGACTCCAGAGCTTCCTCTGTCTGATCTGTGAACACCAGTTAAATCGGTTATAAATACAGTCGGGCTCAAGTTCAAAGTTCATCCAATAGCAGTGAACACTGAGATCCAATTGTAAATGATTTACCATAAAGCTTATTAGTAAGTGAGCTTTAACTTCAAATTACTGCAAAACTATTTGATAGCGACGATCTAGCCATCATACCTGTCAAGTCTCCAGTATTTCCAGGAGACTCCCATATCTTAGGTGCCAGAATTTAGGGTAGAAATTGCTATTAACAGTTTTCTAATGTTCTCCTGTGGCTCACCAGTTAGATCTTGCTGAGCTGAGCTCAGATATGACAGAATCCTAGCTGTAGAGGTAGGGGTTTTGAGCTATGACTTCTCAAAGTTCAGAAAAAAACAGAATCTCCAGTATTTTCAGGTCGACAGATTTGCTAACCATATGAATAGCAGCGACGAAAACACATCGCTATCGTTAGATTTCACTACAGAAATTACCTTATTATAGGAGTTGTCTTCTCATATGGAAAATCTATCATTAGATCAATATCATCTTGAATTCTTGAAGGTTGCTAATGAAATTGTAGTTTTTAATTGCTATCAAATGTCGTTTTACAGTTCATACATCAACAGGTTCAGTTAAAATCTCCTAATAATCCCTAGTTACTCTTTTGAATCCGGCTCGGACTGTATCGGCGCTGTCCAACTCAAATGGGAAAGGAGCACCAAATACTTTAAAAGTGGAAAGTTTAGTGTGGAAATATTTAGTGAATGTAGCGATTTGAAGGAAATTGCTAATGTTAAATACGACTAGGTTTCCATCGGAGTTGTCTCATCATGTTAACTTTTCTGAGTTGTCATCTCATAGTTAATAGAAAACTCGCCAATGATCATAGGCGTCAGGAGCGTATATTATAAGAATTTGAGCAGTCTAACTTTTAGCGATTCAAATTAAAACTTTTTTAAAACTTGCATGCACTCTTCTTCGGCATTGTGATTTGATAGCTCTTGTTCTGGTTTGTTTGGCATCATCGTTTATTCATTGTTATTGGTACTTGGTAGCAGTGAACTGGAGTGTCAGAGATGCTTTTCATACAGCTTCATATTTAAAGCTTCAAAATGTCTATCTGTGGAGCAGTCAACTCTCGATGGTTCTAGATATGGTTATACGCCCCTGATAGGCATATTCGTGACTTCATAGATGCTGATGTTTTTCGTTGGGGAGGTAATTCTACTCTATTTTTGGAATGCGTTCCATCCACAAAGGCTAACATTTTTTGTCGCTATTACATTCATTTGGGGAAGCGTTAAATACTTCTACCGCTAATGATTCCACTGTACATCAACTCTCGCAAAATCTTGTAGGGGTGAAACAATTCAGGATTCTGGGGTTTGATTCGATTTTGATTATTGACTCTAGATAATCGATGATTCAATTATTCGATTATTCAATGGCCAACTTCATAAGATGAATAACTATGCTCATGTATTCTGGCAACAAGAAGGTCACAAGCAAATTACTGCTATACCATTCAGGATGTAGCAATCAAAGATGTAAAAAAGCAGATGTATAATGAGTTGTGGTGACATAGATAAATCCTGTGGTTACATTTCTGAGATGAAAACGCGATCAAAGCACACCTTCTGAGCCTAGAGATAATTGGCTTTGCAGACGATCACCGATGCATCGAAACTACGATGCATATTTTCACCCCTAAAAGCTTCAGTGCTGCATTGGCTTGCGGTTATAGCAGCTATAGCGGCTATACTGTAGAACCATATTTGATAGTGAATATTAGATTATATTGCGCTATTGAGAGTTCGCCCAGTATAACTTATATACATGTCGGGGTTGTCTTCTCATTTTTGGGATCGTTATAGTTGTATCGCTATCGCTTTCTTGATGAGCTTGTAGGAACTGTTACATTCCCATCACTATCCAGTCCGTTTCTATGGTAACCACCAGTACTAAATGCTAGGTGTTTGTTGCTGAGAAATTTAAGTCCTTATGGTTATTTAAAGCAGACGCTATAGATTTGCTCCGCTGTTTGTTGAGACGGTAGTTGGACTTACCGAGTTTTATCCAGCATTCAGCCAGTTCTGTGTGGATATACGCCTGCTCCTTGGCGTCGTCCTCCTCGTATTCCAGCAGCTCTGACCAATACGCCACCGCCTCATCGAACGCCCTCCTCTTCATCTGACTGTGAGCCATCAGTAGATGAGTGTACCGATACCTGTCAATGTTAGAAATGATTTCGAATGGATCAGCTGTCATTGTGGAGTACCTAGTCATATAACAATTCTTCTCCAGTATTTGTGTTCTAGCTGCCTAACTTAAAGAATAAAATGAAATTTTTTCGTTTCTTGATGTTTTCTTGTGTTGGTTAGACCTTGCTAAATTCAGCCCGAATATGCTAGAATCTTAGCTGCATGGGGTTCTCAAAGATTATCATCTCTGGTCCTAAAACCCGTTGTCTACGCTTGCCACTGATTTGAGTTGTTTTACTGTTGCTAGTTTTCTCATATTAGCCAACTATTACCAATATTTATCATTAAATTGGATATTTAGAATCTTACTTCTCGTGTGTCAGCATGCCATCGTCCAGGATCTCCTGACAGACCTCGGTAAAGTCTGTCGGGAATGGCTCGCCCACGAATGTAATATCCGATCGGTTCTCCAGGTACTTGTAGATCGCCCGGCAGCACTGCGCGTACTGCTGATTCTGGAAATGTGCCACGGCCACCACCAGCTCATCGTCGTCTGGGTTGATATCTGTCACACGGTTTCAACATTTTAAATGAAATACTCATACAGGCTGGGAAATTCTTTGATCTCGGGAATTCGCAGATGTAAATATTTTCCTACTTTTGCTTAGGCTTGAGCAATTCTATTTCTTTGATTGCGCAATTTCACGCAAAAGTGTATTTAAATTATTATTATAAATTATTGTAGATGATTAAAGTCTGCAAAATATTTCTAGTCTATACAGTAGAGCCATGTTCACACGGACGTGAAAACAGCATCAAACGAACGAATGAGGTGGATGAATGAACAAATGAATGAATGAACAGATTGCTGGCCACACATTCATTCGTAAACTTTAGCCAATCATTGACAAGCATTGCATAACAAGCGGTTGACTAGTGCGCTGCAGTTAAATGCATCCAATCAGATCACAGTATGAGGAGCCAATCAGATCACAGTATGAGGAGCATTAATTGACGTCTGTCAACAGACGGTCAACAGGTGAAGCATCTAACAAACGGCTCAACGAACGCATTTTACGAATGGAATGCGGAAGTATTTGGCATTAATTCATTCATTGCTGTTTTCATGTCCGTGTGAACCAGGCTTTATTATTAATTAATATCATTGTTATCATTATTATCATCAATTAGTATGAATATCCTTATTCCCATCAGTGTGCTCTATATCTACTGTCTGCATTATCTCCCCTTTGGTTAGCGCATGTATATGTAGGTCACTTACCCATCCGGTGCAGGCCTTTCTTGAGCGCTCCAAAAGCCGTCTCTCCCATGACCAGCGGGTTCAAGGCCGAGGTCAGCGGGATGATTACTTGCAGCAGACGGATATAAGCAGCTGTCGACAATAACTGTAAATTACGCTTCGGCAGGATTAAGGATACGGTCCATGCAGTTATTGCGCAACTCACCTTCAAAGAGAGTTTTCCTCATTGTGAACTTGTCCTCGTGGTCGGTTGATATCTGATTGGTGGCACTCTTATTGGACAATCTCACTGCAGACGACAGACTGTGCAGCAGAATCAGGTTCCGCGTTGAGTCGTTGGTCAGCTGACTCCGCTGATTGCCGTTGAACGTCGGCGCTACATAGACGAATCTTTCAACTGGCGTCGGAGTAGGAATGTTCTCAGGCGTCTTGGGTTTCTTCACTTTCCGTTTCTTCTTCCGCTGAGGTCTTGGCTTACTCCATGTGTTGTTTGGGCCACTTGACGTTGTGCTCGTGCTGAAATCGCTGATACCTTCAGCGTATGAATTTCTGCTGCCTGAGAACGTTGCGTTGTCGCCTCCGGTGGCATGCTGAGAGACTGCTTTGCTGTGAGAAAAAGTGTTTAGAAGTAATGGTTAATAAGTGTTGAAACTTTTCAGCTAGCTTAATTTTTTCATGCCTCTCCCTTACCTGTACTCAGTCCTCCTCTGAGCCTTCCTTTGCTTCAATCTTTTCAGAGCATCGTCGGGATTGACTGTCGGAGACTTCTTCAGTTCCTCCTCCTCCTGCTCCTCTACGGTCCAGGTTGTCTTAGATGGCTTTTTCACTCTGACAGGGATGTCTGGCAGCCTGACTGGCTCTGAAAAATAATGCCCTTATAGCTGATGCCTCCATTAATTTTATTACTAGATGTTGATACTACTGCTGCTGCTCTGAATTAGATAGCTAGACCACATGACTTTCTGGGAGTGTTTGCCATTAGTTCATACATTCGATGAAGTATCACTGATAATAAGCACTGGGAGTGATTCCTCACCTCGTAACGTCATTGCTTGAAGGTATCGTGATAAAAACGCCTAAATATCGAAGTTTCCAATTATGAATAGAAGTATGCTATTTTACTGTACCAAACGCACATAAGATATATTTGATACTCAAAGTAAGTATATGTATATAGAGCTGTATATGAGTTACATACACTAATTATACAATTTACGTTGTCTCTCTTTGCTGTAATTGTTTTGATTGATAAGAATATGCTAGAAATATCCGTAGTTTATTTGCTGTTGGGCTCTGACACTCATGTCACTCTGTATTCATTATATTATCCGTACTTATGTTAACAAATGAGTAGTTTTTGATAGCATTAACTATAATAGTTCCAGTTCCAGACAATAACTGTCTGGAACTGATGTAGCCATACCTGGTGAGGGACTGGGGCTCTCCGGGGTACTAAGTCTCGTCGATAGTGTAGACACCATCCCACGGTTCAGTCTCAGCTCTGTTGCTATGGTGATGCTGCTGTATGACACTGAGGTTCCGGTGATCATCATCTCCTCCAGCTTATTTACTGTCCCTGTGAAAATGGAGACAATGGTTCCTTCTGAAATTCTGATCTAAAATGTACAAAATGTCAATCGAAGCTAGCTTAAAGATTGCTTTTACCTTCAGCAGTGAAGTTTTTCTCCATTTCCGAAAACATGGTGATGAATTGACCCACGAATGCGAGAACGTTTGCCTGTGTGATATCTTCATTGCCCTCTCGCAATGCAAAATGACTCAATGGATCGGCCTGCGCGACAAGCTTCCGCAAGTTGTCAAAGAATTTTCTCTTGTACGTTTTCTCGGTCTGCTCTCTCTGTAGGACGGCATTTCTGGCTGGCAGGAGGTCCTTGTAGAACTTCAGCTCTCCTAAAACCCAAATGAAAGACTTGGAATCTTCTTTGCTTTTGGAAAATGAGTAATTCTGTTGCGCTTCATAGAGCTAAATCAAGGTTGATGTTGAGAGCGTTTTTCGCTCTATGTGACAATATATCCCCACTCAACCTTGGAGTTGTCTGCTCCCTGTATCATCCACAAGTTTTCTCCGCATTACCTCCACCCCGAAATCACATCTGAGTCACCCGCTCTAAATTTACCCCTTAATCATCCCACTTTAAGATTGCCTCTTATCGTCTTACCTAGCATTGCCTCTTATCATTCCACCGTGATATTGCCTCTGAATCTCATCACCCTAAAATTGCCTCTTAATCATCCCACCCGGATATTGCCTCCTAGCCATCCCAGTCTAAATTTTCCTCCACATCACTCTTATAGTCATACAAACTGGCCGGCTGTCTCACGTGCACATTTACAGAATCATTACTAGACAAAGAGTAGTCGTCTCTCCGTGACTTACCTGTGATGAATGTAATGTCCTGCAGGAGGCTGACAATTCCCGCTCGAACTTCCGGTTTGTTGGTCACAGCCAACTGAAGGAGATCCTTCGGGGTCCTCAAGCAGTCCAGCGGTATGGTACTGAAGTCTTTCTTCTCCGTATCGTCTATGTACCCCAGCAATGAGAAGCCGGACGGTTTTGCATTCTCGTTCAGCCAGTGCAAAGACCTGATGTTTAGAGCCGGAATGGTTGTTTCACCCAGATTCAGGATTTTCATTCCTAGCAGTGCTATGGTGCTGCGGAAGTACGCCTTAGTGCTTGCTGTATCTTTCTCAATGACAAGAAAAACTGAGACGGGTTCGAATGGTGATAGGTCCTTCCTACCAAGCTGCTGGTTCCCAATCAGTGCGAACTTGCACGGAGGTGGACCCTGGAGTTCCAGGCACTCGTTGATCATACCAGCCAGCAGTGCTCGTATCCGCTCTGTCACTTCACCAAACATTAAAGCAGACGTAGCCATGATGTTCTCCTCGCCCTGGATCTGCCTGCTGCTAAGCTTCCTCTGTTTGAGCATGGATGCGGATGACGGAAACTCGCGCAGGTTGTCGTTGATATTCTTGAAGTCGGCTGAACAGATGTCCCTGATTTCCTTCAGCTCCTCTCTATGCTGGAAGGCCTTATTCTCATGATCGAACAAGTAGCACTGAGTAGACTTCAGTTTCAGTATCCGTCTCATCGCCATGTCCTCAAAGCTGATCAAAGCCTCTTTGATGTCTGCGTGAAGTTCAGGCTTGAAGCCAGCTGTCTTTTGCTGCAGAAAAATAAAGAAATAGAACTCTCACTTGCTGACAAGGAATCATGTGTTTAGCTGCCTGATAAGAACTGAGAGAGTTGTGATTAGACAGAAATAGTGCTTCTAGGTGGTAATTTGCTGCAAAAAATGAAGAAGTCATGAACAGAAGAATCTCATGCAAACAAGGAATGGTTTGTTCAGGTTCCCAGTAACGACTGAGAGAGTTTGGAGTAACCAGCAGCAGACATTGTGCTCGCGTGTTGTCCAGTATGTGCAGTACCTCTGGTCCCATTACTAATGATAATTGGATAACACCAGCCATGTGTCCCATAAGAAAATAGTCATTTTCCTCATTTTGAGACCATGAAGACATGCTGATGTGTTTTGGGGACTGAAATAATATTTCTAGGCATTACTCCAGCTGCAATCTAGTAGGCATTACGCCAGCTACAATCTAGTAGGGTAGATTGGTTGGCAATTTTTACCCTCCTATCAGTGGGCCTGCCGGTTTCATAAGCACCGGCGCTAGGCTGGTATTATCCTAGCACTAAAGCCAGTGATAGCATGCTAAGTACAGATTAAACCCTGTGTGATACCGGCGTAACACCGGCTTGACACCGGCTTAACACCGGCGCTTATGAAACCGGCTGCGCCTATCGATAGGAGAGTGAAAAGTGCCGACCGGGCGAATGTCGTACCAGGCAGATGTTGTAGAGACCGGAGGCACGTAACAAGTTGTAGATATTCAGAGTTTCAATTGCCGATCTCTTGAAGATGTCCGCCAAGGCACAGAGGTGCTGGATCTCCTGCTCTACTGGCATGTCATTGGTCTCGACATTCTGTAGCAGAGCTTTATCTATACCATCTATACACATCCCAACTGTAGTATGGGATGCTTGCTTTGACATACCTTTGCAAACGATGTGTAAGCTTCTTTAAAATCCCTCACACATTTCCGTTCGGCATCTCCAAAGGTTGATTCGGTATCATAGAAGTCACCGTTGCCTTGGGAACCGCCCGCCTTGCCTCTTCTGGTGACGTTGGGAGGCCCTTTAAGAGGCATTCAAGAGTTTATCAAAAGGTTTGGACAGTGTAGTGTGTCTATGCAGGCATGTTGACACAAGTCCCCTTGCCGCACACACTCTATTTGGTAAAAAATTGATGAAGAGGCTACGCGCAATGCTTGTTATCATTTACAGAACTTAATTGTCATGCACACAGTACTCGTATTGACGTTAATTATCTCTTTGCATTCACTCGACCTGCAAGGCATAGTGATAGACTGTTGACATAGATGTCTTCGACTTTCTTCTGTTTAATCAATCATGACACTCACAATATTGTTTGCTATTCGTGTGATTGATCTAGCTCTCAGAAATATCTCCTGGTCCGTCTGCACTGGGAAACTCATTGTTCAAACGCATCTTATCGATCCGTCATTGGAAGGGGCCAAAATCTTTCCTTGTCAAGGCTATTGGATGCATATCAGTGCAGCACAGCAGCAGATGACTATTGACATACCTGAGCTGCTGCTGTATGAACCAAACTTTGTGGTTGTTGACCAATTCATTAGAAACTTTTCAGAATTTCAAAACAGCTACTGATAAGCCGAAAAGGCTAGACAAAACTTTATAGATCATGGTGATGGTATGAGGGTCTGCTAGTTTTTTTCACTTCCCTCATAGTGTATTTTGCAATGCTCAGCAAGGACTTTATCAATTTATGGTCAATCCCTTTCTGCAAAGTATATAACTGCCTGAAATATTCATAGTGGAATAGTTGAACTGAGCAGCAATTGTGTAAATACAGGGACTCCAATCAATGATTTGAGATCTCAGCAATTTGCATGATTACCCGCTGCCATGGAGGGGGTGAAGGCAGTGTTTCCGGCCCCAAATAACAAAATATCATAGATTTCAATAATCTAACAGTAAAACCCCCATATGCTGCCTTGAAATCCACTTTATGGCTTTTATCTCAGTACATTACTGCTCACCAAATACAATTAGTCCGTTTCTGTGAGCCTCTGAGGCACACAGACCACAATTACATGACCTAATGTGGTAAGCTAGCCGTCTCAAAAATTCAAAGTTTCATAGATCTACGAGTAAAATTGTAGGGTTGGCAACACTGGGTGAAGGTAAGTAATTCACAGCAAATTTCCTTCCATCTTTGATATTTTTTACAAGTCTATTTTCATACCTCACCTCTTAAAATGATGAATTTTTCCAGCTCTGATGTAGATGCTGGGTGTAAGTGTTAAACCTTATGTTTCTGTACTCTGCAACTACAACCAGCCTACGACCTACATAGCGTTGCAATCAACTATGAAATGCTGAGGTTCACCATGCAGTCCTGGTTTAATTGATTTTTTTTACAAGTCTATATGTATCCATGCTTTAAAAATGCTGATTGCTGGTATATTCATAGCATTTCCCATTCATGCTTTTATTGGCTTATACTTTCCGGTGACGAAAAGCTACCAGTGTTGTCAGCCCTGCAATTTTACTCGTAGATTTACAAAATTTTGAACTTTTGAGACGCCTAATTTACCACTTTACATCATGTAATTGTGGTCTGTGTGCATTGCAGGCCCACAGAAACTGACCAATCGGATTTGGCAAGCAGTAATGTACTTTTTAAACTTTTGAGCCGACTAATTTACCACATTAGCTTGTGTAATTGCATTATGTGTGCACCACAGGCCCACCACAGGCCCACCACAGGCCCAACACAAGCCCACCACAGGCCAAAACCGAACACAACACGTGAAAACACCATACACAACCCCACAAAAAGAAATACGAAATA
>ERZ1740065.2957-NODE-2957-length-10642-cov-12.643808_pt1 | contig 10642 bp, 5 predicted proteins | sample MGYA00581738_ERZ1740065 | MGnify/ENA primary metagenome ERZ1740065 (study PRJEB43018, sample SAMN04849749) | marine metagenome | isolation source: floating plastic debris | place: Pacific Ocean | collected 2008-09-01 | study: EMG produced TPA metagenomics...
TCTGTCACATACAATCTGTCACATACAATCTGTCACATACAATCTGTCACATACAATCTGTCACATACATTATGGACAAATTTTGAGGTAATAAACTAATCAACTGACCTTGGGCACCTTTCATTAATGACTAGGAGTTGTGTTCTCCTGTGTGGTAGCATGCGTGAGAAGACAACTCCGTATTGAAACCTAAAGCTGAAGTTGATACTGGTAAAAAGTCCCTATGTGGTTTACTTTGTGCAATGTTGCAGTCTATAGGCCAGAACTGTGGAATGGAGTCACAAATTAACAAAATTCACCCGCTCGTTGATATCAAAGATTTTTGCGACTTGAATTGACCAGTTTATTAATATTTGCTTGATCCTATGAATTGACTTGCTTATATTTCAAGCCTATTTATCCAGTAAAAAGCAGTCTTCCCCGTTATAAGTTTTTTCTGTTAGAATATAGATAAAACACATGCAATATAAGTAATCAGCAACCATCGTGGTTTGAGGATGTGGAGGGTAAAGGCGACAAGCGGCTGGATTTCACAGATTGTTAACAGATAGTAGTACTGTCTGCTATTGCTCATGTACATGTCCCTTATCGATCTACCAATACCAGGCCTGATTGGCCTCTATTATACCTCTCATCAGCTGAGTATGTACAGATAAACCTCAATACCTCTCAAAACCATTGTAGACACAGGCTGATACTGCGCTGCAGGTTGGCCTTGACCTTGACTGAGAGCTCTGGTCACTACTGAAGTACCAGTCTGGTGCGGACTGATTGGCTGACGTTTCTAAACTGATGGTGAGATGATTTACTCTGAACTCGTTCAATAATCAGAGCTAGGATGACAAGTCATTATTGTATCCAGTGATGATTGCTGAAACTATGGTGTAATCTACAGGCACGTAAATGTTATTTTGTGATATAAGATCTTAAGAAAGAGTGCAATCACCAGCAATTCATATGTAGACATACTAATTATATGTCGTAGAATCCCATTCTGAGTGTGGAATCATTATGTAAGGTAAGTCAATGTTGAGAAATCAAGCAAATAAATTCAGTTAGGGACAGCGTAGGTTTGGAACAAAAGACGAATATGCTTTTAGAAAATATGCCGTTGAATCGCTGTAAAATATCGAATTCAGACGCTTAATAGCATTGTAGTATAGCATGAAAGCAAATTTGCATTATTCCTTTGTAAAATATCAAGCTAGTTACATATTCCAATTGATAATGCAGCCCTACACATATATCCACTATCAAGTACCAAGAAAATCGTAGGTAAATCATGGAAACTGTCCAATCGCTGATAATATGAGGAGTCGTTTGTAAAACAATTCAATAATTGTCATTTTTATGTGTTCTCTATCAACTATGAAACCATCATTCTTAGGGCTGCTGTTCATTATGAACTCTGTACCTTGAATGAAGGAGCTCTAGCAAGGAAGAAAAGTGTGCTAGAGAGTAATGAAGGTGCAGCCGAGGGTGATTATTGAAGGCAAGAAAGTTAAGTTAGAGGGTATGGATAGGGTAGAATGAAGCAGCGGAAATAGATTTTGAGGTACAGCTCACTAGTAATGAAGCTAAACGAACAAAAAATGAAGGTTTGCTAATGCAGAATAAGACTAGATGAATGAAATGAAAATGCCATCTTACATGATGAGATGTAAAGAGAAAATAGTGGAGGTACAAGATTTTTCAGATCGCAGATTTTGAAAGAGCAAAATTTATTTATTTACTCAAAGATAACATAATATTAAAATACTGCCTGTAAACGATTTTTAAACGGACGTTTACTTCGTGAGATATGGTGAGATGAAGTGGTTGCTACAAGAAAAGTTTTCTTTCCATCATGGATGCCAAGTCACTATTGGACCATTAAAAAAATATTCGGTATGATGTTTTCTTAGGTCCGTCGGTGCGCCGGTATTGAGCTGGGATTAGTCCTCTTTTGCGTCAGTAATAGTCCTACCGGCGGCCCTGATTTACGCCCGGAGTTGTCCTCTCTTACGCCTGTTTTAGACGTGGTCTGATCCTGGCGTACCGCCCTATGGCGCGCCTCAAGCACGCACTCGGCGTTTAGGTACGCCTAAACTTTCGAGTCTATCTAGCTCGACTTTATGGATCTCAACTTTGAACAACAGGCCGTTAGTTTGTGCTATTTTTATACGGTTCTATAAACTATCCAAGAAATCATTGTATGACAGCCTGTAAATAAATGAACATTCCATACAGATTACAATAATAATTTGTAGATGAGACTGAATACAGATATCACGAACCATAACCAACACAAGTCAGCAGCAAAATCAACTTGTAAAATGTATGTAATAGGCCTAAAAATGATGGAAAATGCTTGTCACGTTTAGTTCTCCGATATTCCTGAGTGCCTGTTATAGTATCCGAGGTTTTCCTGGAGCAGATGCCCTGTAAAATGCTGGTATTTTACCGGTATTAATCTGGTATTCTGCTGGCATTAAGCTGGTCTCTGTCTGGTTTTTTGCTGATCTTTTTCCCTGGACCCTGTGCAGGTCTTTTACCAGAAAAATCCCTGCTCTGGACTGAACCAAAATACTTTTTACCTCTTAGTGTATTAGTGTATCAGTGTATTATTATCGGGGCTGAGAGCCTGAATTAGTTGTTAAGATTATCGATTGTAGATCATAGACTGATCGACCTTCCCGTATGCAGGTCTGGTTATCTGTATAAATACTTATAAACTCTGTGGGAAGAGATGCAAACCTGAACTGCCGATGATAGGCGTTTGAGCTTTTCAGACATGCTGTTCAGTCATCACTTCTTCGTTATGATAATATTTCTATATTTATTTTATTCATTCATTTATTTTTTATTTATATCTATTTTTATTATAATTTATTATAATACACATGGCAACGGTATAGCTAGCAAATCATAATAATAATAATCTTGATAAAGCAAATAACCAGGAAATCAGATACCGCTAGCTATCGTATCCTATTGCAAAAAATGGAAGATAAGTAGCTGAGTATCACGTCTAAAACACCCCAACCTCATTTCAATCACACTAAGGGGTTGGATTCGATCTCATATAATTTATTTCATTCACGAAAGCTGTGATAAAACATGGTGTATTGTTACCTTTGCCAATGAACTGCATTTTAAATCACTGTTTTCATAGGTCTAGGATTTTCCAGTTTTGTCTAGACGGATTTGTACGCTTGAAGTTCAGCTCTCTTTTTCATACTTATTCCTCTATTGTAAGACATGAGAACCAATCAGAACTATGGCTGACTGGAGAACTGTGTTACACAGAAGCCATTGTCTGCTGGTGGAGCAGCTCAGTCTTGGTACAGTCTTCAATGGTGCTCTTGACCGTCCATATCAGGATGGAGTTTTAGCTCCGAAAACCTTTAAAAACCTCTTCAGTCATAATCGAAGCAATCTAAGCGTGGTAGAATAGAAGATCAGAGCTTTCCAGAATCATTTAGCTTTACTAATGCTATCTTGCTGGTTTTTTTTGTTTCAACTCAAGTTATCTTATTAATGCACAAGTCTCCATTGTAGGACATGAGATCAGATCAGAACTATGGCTGACTGGATAGCTATATCACGCGAACCTTGCAATAGACTGGTGACTAAACTCAGTATCAGTAACTTCAACGGTGTGCTGGACTGTCTATTTGGTAGAGGTATTTTGACTCCGTTCGACTATAATAACCTCCTGAAAACTTCTGGAGACTCTCCAGGCCAGGTAGAAGATAAAGTCAGATCCTTTCTGCGACATCTTGATGAAAATTCAACCAAGGCTAAGCTACAGATTCTTCTGGATGCTCTGCAAGAGGTAGAAATGACAGAAGTCATTCAGTTATTAGGACAGGATCTTCCTTCTCCTCAGGTATGTTGTATGAATAATGTTCTGAGTCCATATCATGGAGGCCTAGAAAAAATTAATTATAATTCTACTAACGATATTCTCAATACTCAAAGCATTGGTCTACATTTAGTTTGCCAACAATTTGTCAGCAATCGTCAAATTGTTCCACAAGCCTTTATGTCTTTCATTTGAAGTGTAACTGTCAGATATAATGAGACAAGGAGAATGTTGACTAGAAACTTTCATTCCCTATTTTATCAGGTTGAGACTGCAGACATCCCAACTGCAGCTGCTACACAGGATTCAGATCTATCTACCACGAATACATCAGCTCTCTCTGGTCCATCCTCTCTACCCGAACCCATTCCTCAGGTATGTCATGCTGTGGCCTACTAGCTGATGCATTCATTTGTGTTCTTTGAACAGATGAATGTTTCAGCTGAGTGCAGACAATCTGTTGTATCTATGATATTTTATTGAATTGTCTTCAGGTAAGAAGTGAGTCGGTAGGGGATACCATGCAATATTATACTATATTATACTATGTTAGTCAGCAGAACGAGGGCTTTCTGATCTGATATACAAGGAGTTATCCTGTCCATATCCTATCTGATGGGTGCTATCCAATGCAATCCTATCTAATGTCAACCTCTCCCCACCAGAGCTGCGCCCTAGACCACACCAAGGGCATTGCCCTTGGATCGCATCTGCGCCAAGGTAGCCTTGTGGTAACAGCACACAGCTTCAACAAAACTGAAAAACGCTCGTAATCTCAGTTTTTCTTGAATAAAACTGTACCCACCTCTGATTTTGCCGTTGCATCATTGATTGTAAATACCTGGAAATTTGTTAACTAAAAGAGAAAAGAAAACAAGAAAGCAGGCCAAGAAGCTCAAATCAGATTCAGGCTTCTGAATTTTCAGCATTTTAGCAGGAAAAAAGAACAAACACAACACATCTATCAGTAAACATGATAGATGTGTTGTGTTTGGCTCCTGGCAAACTCGCTCACCACTGTCATACTAATGAATACACACACACATGTAAAAGCCCTTTGCAGAATTCTGCAGATCTAGTGATTCACCAAGCCGGAGAGAATCAGGGTAAATATGTGTCTGGACTCATTTCTGAAAACAGATAGAAAAAGTGTTATGGCCGAAGCTCCGGTGCGGTAGTTGCCTCCCTTTGTTTCACCAAACCTCTGCCTGAAGTGGAATTCAATGTGAATGCAGCTCAACCGCATTCATTACTGAGTGTAAAGGCCTGCACTCACTATGCCCGATCAGTATGCGTATGTATACACCCTCGACCCTGCTATGTCAATGTCCACAAGAATCGACTGGTCAATGCAAACCTATGGCGATAGATAAATGAGAAAGCATGGTACCCAGCATGCTAGGTCATAGCATCTCTGTAGCCTATAGTGTGGAACCGATCATGTAAAATATCAAACATGCTAAACATTGAAGCCGACTTGTGACAATATACTGTAAATGTGGTAATTATTGCGTATCTAAAATATAACGAACGTTTCAGAAACTTTATATTTGTCACATGAAATTTAACGTTTTGTGCTGATACGTCAATAAATATTAGTCATCGGTAAGCAACTTTGCTGTATTATTAATAGCGGAACTCATGAAATCGCTATTTCGCTATACTTTAAACATTGCTATAATTACAACGTTTACAGTAATGGGCGCAGGCATTGACTGTAATTAGCTCAGTGTTGTTCATGTCCCATTGAACTTTAACCTTTGCTATTCCCTCAGCCTATAATTGGAGACATTGATTTGTGGCAAATAATATCACTGGAGTACAGGAGTTACGATTCCCAATGTCGCCTGAGCCTGACAGCTAAACCACCGGTGAGAAGCGATGTAATAATTTGTTTACTGATTATGCGTTTGTCTGATGTCTGATGCTTTTTGTTCAAAGATTCAGCTGGATCCCAGCGATAGTGTGGATCCAATGTCTAGATGGAAATATGAATGTCTCACTCTGATCATCATCACAGCTAATGACCATATTCCTATCGAACAGTTACTGGAGAGCATCAACAGAATCTACAACGGGAAGGTGGGACTATTCAAATACAAACTGATGCTTGTTTTCAATGTGAGAAATTAAGAGTAGTAGGACTAGTATTACTGATAGTACTTTCTATATTGAGCTCACAGCAGACAACTTTGATCTTCACTTTGGTTTCTACGCGACATATGTAAGTAATAGACGTATCTGAATTACAGATGGGGATAAATCTAGCATGGCCCATAAATATAGTTATTCTAGTTATTTCCAGTTGTTCCATCAGTATGCACCAAGCATAGACCTAGGAGCTGTTCAAATACAGCGCGTTATTGCTATTTATGTTATGCTCTGGCTACATCAATATAGCAGAGATTTCTGTTAAATTTCTGTTCATTTCCCATACCATGCATAAAACATTGTCAGTAGAGAGGATCATCCAATAAGAATGTTGGAACTTACACACATATTCCCAGGGAGGTGAAGAGGGAGGTGAAGAGGGAGGTGGAGAGGGAGTAAGGAAGAGGGAGTAAGGAAGAGGGAGTAAGGAAGAGGGAGTAAGGAAGAGGGAGTAAGGAAGAGGGAGGGGGAAAGTACATATGTAGATAGGGAGAGAGGTAGGAAGGTGGAAAGAGAGGGAGGTTGGAAGGTGGAGAGGAAGGAAGGGGAGAGAGAGGGAGAGGGAGAGGAGAGAGGGATCCTTTGTATGCCCTGACAATAACTTTGCTCCATGCGATCATGACAGCCAGCTACTATCACTGATGGTTCAATAGTTTTACATTGCTCACTAAGTGGGTGTAACAGGCAAACTTGGCAAGCTGTGTTACTTGTACTAGGAAACAGATTCCACAAACCTACTAGGGAAAAGCTGATAAGCGAGCGCTCGAGCACCCGAGCACACGAACAAGAGGTCAACACAAGCTTTTTAGAGCTCTCTGCTGTACTGAATCTTGAAACAGATGAGAAAGCAAAAATCCGTACAATCATTTGGGAAACGCGTTCTAATCATCCTACCCTATATTTTCTATATTTTTGTTTATCAGCATTTCTAGCAATACATGATGTATTCAGCATTTTGCTGCTATTCGATGATCATTCGTGGGCCAAAATAGAGTATTAGTACGTTCAAACCTACTTTTTGGCAGATTCTGGTACCTATAAGTCTGTTACTCTTTTCCCGTGTTTGACAGCACATTTCTAGAGAAATTTGCGGTATCAAAGTTGTAAGCATTGTACTCGACAGTGATTGGATGATTAACTGTTAAACTGTCAAATGTCTGTCAAAATAGTACCAAATTTTCCCAGAAAGTTTTCTCAAATGGAAAAAACTCAGATATTTTCTGAAAATTCTATTATATGGTGGTGTGGCAAAAATATCTCTGCCATACTGTGTGGCACAACCATGAGTTCAAGTGATTGTTTTAAAGCCTTTTATTGGTGAATGTGTGACTAGAGGCTGTTCATTGGTAACTTGTTAATTTCGAACAAATCGAGCATCTGATTTAATTGCATTTTAAATAATGAACAAATCGGCTTCTCCCTAATACACATCAATTCTGCTCATATTAAGCTTTTGAATCATATACAGCTTTATTTGATTTTCTCAGAAATCCCCAGCATACTGAATATTCCATACAGAGCTTCACTGGCTGCCCAAACACTCGCATAAAATATCTAGCCGATTCATTGACGACACTGGATTGCTAGGGTCTAATACAATACGGACTTCCTATTCACTGCTATAGCTTACAAGTGCCCGAAGGATTATTGTCTTCAAAAAGAAAATTTTTTATCCCAGTTCAAACAACAGTTTAAACAACGGCTAAATAGTTAAGATATAATTGTGTTGGATCTAAAGCAACTTTATCTTTTCAAACTAATTTTCCAATATAAAAATCCATGTGTACTTCTTCGTAATAAAAGGCTTTCTCGTGAAAAAAAGTTGTTGCATCTTATAGGGAAGGGGAGAGAGACACACAGTATGTGATTATAGCGTTAAGCTCAGCGGCACTAAGCGCGTGGGTATGAAAGCAAACCAACTGAAGATTGTTGTTTCTCGTTGCCAATATTCCAGTGATGAGAGATAATCGACAATTTACTTCCTGCGAACATTTGACAAAATGGTGGACTTAAACTTAGTACGAAATATTTCTGGTTATTCTCTTGAAAGGCAAGTAAAGCTACACATCATTCGAAAGTTTAGTACGTGTAGAATCTGTATTTGATAGATAATGTAAGCCAATTCCTTCATTCTTTAACGTTTGTTTACAGCCGTATTGGCCTTTGTGATTATCCTCTTGTTATGATCCAACTTTTCCACATGCTCCCAATTTTTTGCACGCCTAGGCTCGCTAGCAATGGCTAGCAATCTCCTGATAGAGCTTGCAGAGGTGGCGGTTGATGGGCGGCGGTTGGTGAACAACATACCTCGAAGCTTACTTTGATGGTCTTGTGATGTCAGCTGCCAACATATAATTGTAGTGTATAGAAAAGTGAGAAAGATCCTAGTGTAGAGGGGGGCAACCAGAGGCAATCTTACTGGTTGCCCTCAGTGTCCCCAAATCTATTGAACACCGAGTCAAGCTTACTGTGTACATGGCCCCAAGCCTAACCCCACCTCCCACCAAGCCAAGCAGCAGGTGTTCAAGTCCTCACCTGAGATGAGGGCCTGAAGAGTGCTTGAAGTTTCCAGTCTTTGTCCAACATTCTGTCAGTATTTTCTGGTATTTTTCTGGGGCCCCATGCTGGGATTTTATGAGAAAGGTCCTGGTTTACTTCACTGAACCAGAAATAATTCATGCCGGTAAATCTGGTTACTGACACATGGCTCATTCTCTGACACAAATGTGTGATTATTTTGACAGATGCTGAATGCTAACTCTGCATCATCTAGAGCTAAGCTGATTCTTGAAAGATTTTATCAAGTCCTTGATAGAGAGATGCATTCAAATGCAGAAAGAATAGAGAAATGTCTGGAGGAAGTTGTTCAGGGAAAGGTATTACTAACTGCGGGCTCTCTCGAGATACACGTAGACGTATGCAGAGAAGAGTGGTCTCCTTCTGTCTCAAGAATATTCCATCTACTGATAGATGGGACCCTGATGAAAGCACTGGGAGACTGTGTGTTCAGTGAGAAATTCAGAACATCACTGACAGACTTGCCCAAGTTTGAGTACATTGATCCAGAACATAGGGAGAGACTGTCCATTTTGTTACACGAATTCGTACCCAAAATGGACTTCAGTCTCAGTGTTAATCTACATGACCTCATCTCCCAGTTGTTTGGGACAGCAGAGCCAAGTAAAAAGCTTGTACTAACACTGAAACCAGTAGTCACAGCTGTTGAAAATGAACTGTCAGATGAGGAGCCCGTTACTGCTCAACTGGCAGCCATCTTGTTGTTGCCTATTGGTATAGCACTCATGGGAGACAACTGGGGTTTGAGCGGTGAAATAAATGAAGCAGGTGAGGCTATATCTACCTGCTATTTAAAATGTTCTCTGTTCTTTTATGACAAGTAACAAATATTATTTTTATTTGTATCTGTAGCTGTACAAGATTTCACAGCTCTCATCTACATTGTGACTCACCATCTGAAGCCTAACGTAAAGGAGGCTATATTGGTCGCCAGAGAGAAACCAAAGCCCTCGGTACGACAAGTAGTGGAAATGAGCAAAGATTCATCTATGAACATTGTCGTTATCTGTGAGTAATCAATCTTTAATTCATCTGTAATCTCTCATTTGTATTGAAAATAGCAATCCGCAAGTAGGAATGTGGCAGCAGAGGCGATCTTAGACTGCTTCAAATGACAATCATATTTATGCTGGTGAGTCTTACACGGGATCCTATTTTTGTCCTAATAAGAGTGTTTTCGGCAGCTAATTGGCGAGTTTGGATTAGCAAGCTTGATAAGTTTTAGGCTTGCCACAATATGCCTCTGGCTCTCTGAGCTCATGACCCACTATAGTACTCACGGTGTTGTCCTATAAGTATGAGCCTAAAATTAAGAAAGCCCTTTGCTTAGTTGAAGTAAAAAGGACTCCATTGAACTTAAACACAGCTAAGCAGTGTGTCCAATGGCCACGGGCCGCCCAGGCCCTGGTGGAATTGGGTCAGCATCCCTGTGGCGGCTAGGGAACAGTGCCACTGTGAAAATTCTGGGAAGGAGAGATGGATGGAGGGAGGGATGGAGGAGGGAGAGAGAGGAGGAGGGTGGAGGAGGAGGGGAATGGATATATGGTCTGCGTTGACGATTACTTTACTACTCTGCTGCTTGGAGGAGCAGGAATAAAGCTGGCATCCTTAGAATACCTAGGTCATAGCTTTACCTCAAACAAAAAATGCCTATAACCATGTGTGCCATAGGTGTTGTGACACTACAGGCACTGTTGGCTGGCTACGGTCAACGATCTTTGAAAAAGTCCCTCAGAAACCAGAAAACAAATGAGCAGATACGCTGAGTTCAAGCTGCTGGGGTAAAATCGATGATGATGATGACGACGACGAGTCACTTGGTTTGTAGAAGAAAGTGTTCATCAGCTGCAACTTAGGTGATTGATGTGGGCCGTGGAATTTAGGGTCTTATTTGTTTTGATTTCAGCCTCTCACATCACCCTAGCCTCTCCATCAATCCTTCCCTTTCCTCCTACCTCCATTTCTCCCCTCCCCTTCATCACCCTCCTCGCTTTCCATCCCCTCTCTCTCTCCCTCTCTCTCTCCCCATCTCTCCCTCCCTCCCTCTCTCCCCATCCCTCCCGATCT
>ERZ1740065.2958-NODE-2958-length-10642-cov-4.315009_pt1 | contig 10642 bp, 7 predicted proteins | sample MGYA00581738_ERZ1740065 | MGnify/ENA primary metagenome ERZ1740065 (study PRJEB43018, sample SAMN04849749) | marine metagenome | isolation source: floating plastic debris | place: Pacific Ocean | collected 2008-09-01 | study: EMG produced TPA metagenomics...
GACAATTGATACACCAGCCCATCGAAAGCGGAGAATGCTGAGCCACTACCTCCATTTTCTCGATCGGACCGTGGCAGGTCTGACATTCTACCTTACCCACCGAAACGTGCTGGGCGTGGTTGAAGTAAGCATGATCGGGCAAGTTGTGAATGCGAATCCACTCGATCGGGCCGTAAATTTTTTCCTTCTGATCGTTGGTGAGGGAGGTTACGATACCGTCCCACTGGGTTTCTGCTGCCTCTTCGGCCGCCGCCAGCAGTCGCTTGGCGTAGCCCTCGTAGCGGGGCTCAGTTTCTTTCTTTTCCACAAACTGCTCCTTGATCCATTTCTTGTAGATGTTCTCGAAATCGGCATTGTCCATGCCATCCGCATCTTCGATGTAGGTATCGTTATTCGGATTGTAGCCCACTGAGGCGTAGATTTTGGTCAATTCAGCCGTACCGTACTCCGAACCGTATTTGATGGCCTTGTGGCAGTTCATACAGGTATTAGCCGCCGGAATGACCGAGTGCTTGGAGCGGCGAGCGCCGTCGTGGCAGTACTGACAGTCAATTTTTTGCAGACCGGCGTGAGTGGCGTGCGAAAACTTAATCGGCTGATCGGGAGCGTAGCCCTGCTGCCGTCCCAAATCGATGGCGTTGTTTACGCTGGTGTAGCCTCCGAGTACAACGAGGGAGAATACGGCAAAGCCGACCACCCCCTTGCTGGTGATGACATCCATCAGAGTAGCGCGGGGCGCCACCTCACCACCTTCCCTGACCTGAGCCATGTGGCGGAGGTTGGATACGATCCGAGCCAGCACGATGGCCAGGATGGCCAAAATGAGGAAAAGGGTAAAATAGAGGAAGTTACTGCCTTCCTTGGGTGCTCCTGCCCCCGTATCACCAACCGGATTGACCACGGCGAGCGTGGGGCCGTAGGTTCCCTTGTACACCCCATCGATGTAGGCCAGCATGTTGCGAATCTGGTCATCAGTCAGATTGGGGAAAGCGGTCATCACGGAGTTGTTGTACTCTTTGTACAGGCTTACCGCGTAGGCGTCTCCCGTGGCGATGACGGCCTGGGAATTCCGAATCCACGCGTAGAGCAGTTCTTCCCGGCCTTCCCAACGCTCCTCTACCCCACCGAGAGCGGGGCCAGTCATCTTGTCCTTCATGTTCTTGTTGTGGCAGGTCGCACAGTTGCCCTTGAAGATGGCCTTGCCCTCATCGAGGTTGGCCTCTTGGGCAAAAAGAGCGGAAGAAAAGAAGCTGAGCGTGAGGAAAAATAATAATTTGGTCACCAATGATCTACTAATCATCATATCTTTGCATTCTATGTAGTGATTGAACCCGAAAAACAAAACAGTATGCTCTGTCATTTTTCTGTCACCGCAAAAATACGATTCGTTACATATTTTAACAATAATTAGAATAAAGTCTAAACTATTTAGATTAGTTCTAAATAAATTGTTCAAGGCATTGATTTTCCAACAAAAAAGCCGTCTGGGCGTACACCCAAACGGCTTTAAATTTTACCACTTTTAAACCTATTGTTCTTACAAATTTGGAGCTAGAGCAGCTCCCTTTTCTTATGATTTACCAACGCGATTTGCGCTGGCGCGTTTACTCGAGTTTGGCCAAATCTCTTACCAAGATACTCTTGCGAGTGAAGTAGATCAGGTTAAGCTTTTTGAGCTCGTTGAGGACTGAGGTGACGGTCTGGCGAGAAGTCCCCGTGAGGTTGGCGATGTCTTGCTGGGTGAGGGAATGCTTGATGAGGGTCTCAAAACCCACCTGGCGACCACGCTTACTGGCAGAATCCTTGATGAAATCGATGATCCGCGTACGGGCATCCTTAAAAATCAATGATTCCAAGCGATCTTCTACCCGCCGGAGTCGGTCGCCAATCATGTTGAGCACATTGACGGATAGCTGATGGTTAGAACGCATTAAGCGCTTAAAATCCTCTACTTTGAGGGTAAAATACTGGGCATCCTGATTCATGACCCGGGCAAAATCCTTGCGGTTTTGCTCCCCCACCACGCACATTTCGCCAAACATCGCCATGGGGTGCAGGATGGCCTTGATTACTTCTTTGCCATCGTTGGAATGGGATCCGATCTTGATGGTTCCTTTGAGCAGGAAAAAAATCTTGTCCGATTGGTCACCGGGAACGTACACGTAAGAATACTTCGGACGTTTTTTTAACTCCACCATCTGGCTCAACATCTTCTTTTCTTCTTCATTAAAGGAGGTAAAAAGGGGAAATTGCTCTAGGAAATTGAGTTTTGAAGTAATATCCATGACCTATCTTTTTGATTAAGTATTTACTGTATTTGCAACGGAGATTGTCGGTATTTTTAATTCTTTATTTGCTTGCTTTGACCATATATTCTAACCGAATCTCTATGTAGTAGACACGATTATTTGGCTCCCCCCCTACGGGATTACGCTTTTTTTAAAAAAAGATTAATTTTTTTTAAAAATGGCTCGGAGGAGGGGCTAGCGGGCCAGGGAAACGGAGTCGCGGGCGATGCTGTAGCCGGAGAAGTTGCCCAATCCATTTTCGACGTTGTCAAAGATGATGACGGGCTCGGCAAGGGGGGATTCCCGGGCGGCTAACTGGCGGGTAAAGGAGGAGTGGTAGCGGTAATAGTCGCCCGAAACGGAGCGCAACTCCACTTGGAGCCGACTGACGAGTTCGAAACCCGTATTGACCGTGACGGCGCTGCGGAAGGGAATGCGCTTGGCCTCTCCATCAAAGTCTCGATCGGTAAAAACGAATCCATCTTCCTGAATCAGGGCCAAAAAAGCGGGATCCTGACTATCCAAGATCGACACCGGCGACCGGATCGTGTCGCGATTGAATTGAATGCAACAGGTATCCCCCTGGGACAGCGAATACCAATCGATGGGGACCAGTACTTCGGCGAGGTGGTAAAAATTATCAACGCCCGGCGGATCAAAAATCTTGATTTTACCAAAAAAGGTATACACCGCCGTCGTGCGATCCAAAAAGGGATAGTCGACGACGACACTATCGACCTCAATCTCCTCGATCGGAACGGGAGTGGGGATGGAATTGGTAGCCAATAGGGGGGGATTGTCGGGAATCTCGACCGCTAGGGTGTAGGAGCGACCGATACGCGGCTTGAAGTTGGAGCGGTAATAGGGAACATTGGGGTATTCTCCCTTCGCTGGAACGAAGGTAAACCGCCCCTGCACGCGATCGTTGAGCAGGATGCCTACACTGGCATCGGTGATATAGATGGTAGAATCGGTGGAATTGACGGATTTTTCGCGAGAAACGAAGACGCGGATGAAGTCGTCGGGGTTGAAATTGGCAATGGCTACCGCCTGGGGCGTCTGTTCGGGGACGGGAATGTCAATGGGTTCCAGACAACTGGACAGCCCCAAAAACAGTAGCACGACCATTCCCAAATATTGACGCATAACATACCCGGTTTAAAAATGAACTCTTCCAAGTCCCCTTTCGCTGCCTCTTGCTCTCCGATCGCCCCAATTTCCGAACATTTTAACAAAAAAGAAATAAGGTAGTTGAATTACTGGTCCAGGGGATTGGTGGCGGGCGGTGAGCGACGCCACTTTTTGATGCGCATCGAATAGCTCACCTGGGGCAAAAGTGGGACCAGACTGTATTTGACAAATTCGCTCTGGTCCAGGTCCTGACCACTGGGTCGGAGGGTGATAAACAGGGGATTGCGGCGGTTGTAGAGGTTGTAGACCCCCAGGCTAAAGGTTTGGTCGCCCCAGGGCTTCTGCGCGTGAAAATTGAGCCCAAAATCAAAGCGGTGGTAAGCCTCCATCCGAAAGGCATTGCGAGCGCCGTAGTTGAAGGTCAGAAAGGGCTGGGTGGCGTCGACGATGCCGGTGCTGGGTAGGTAGTCGGCTACCGAAGTGGGTAGCGTAATGCCATTGCCCGTCCCGTACACCCAACTGAGGGACAGCTCAAAACGTTTGGAGAAGCGGTGTACCCCCGCCGCCTTAAAGAAAAAACGCCGATCGTAGCGAAAGTCAAACCGCTGCCCCGAGGACAACTCGTCAAACTGCCGCTGCGACCAGGCCAGGGTGGCGTTGCACAGCAAGAGCGTTTTCCCCAAATTGCGGGAGCCAAACAGCTCCACACCGTAGGCCCAGCCACGCCCTGCCGTCACGTTTTCCTCCCAGTTTTCCCCGTCAATAAAGGTAAACAAAGTCCCTTCCTGATAGGCCAGCACCTGATCCATCTGCTTGAAATAGGCCTCAAAACCCGCCTGCCAACCCGATTCTCGGGCCGCTGGCACAAATTTGAGCCCCACCACCCCCTGCCAAGAGTCCTGGGGGCGAATGTTTTCGGTAGAAGGCACCCACAGATCCTCCGGCAAGCCAATTCCCGAGCGGGTCAATAGGTGCAAATGCTGACGCATCCGGGCAATCGACAAGCTCAGGGCCCAATCGCGGTGGACAAAAAACTGGAGGGCCAAACGCGGCTGCAAAGACCAGTAGGCCTGACTGCCCGTACGGAAAAAACTGGCCCGCAAACCCAAGTTCAACTGTAGTTCGCGCCGGATATTGATCTCGTCCTCAACGTAAGCCTCCCCCTCGTAAGCTTCGATAAACGAATTGCCAAACAATTGGGAAAGCGCACTCGGATCGCTGTCGAAACCAAAGCCGATGTCGTTGTTCTCGTTGACCGAGGCAATCCGCGGTTGGAACTTGTGGCGGGTGTACTGGAAGCCGTAGCGGATGTAGTGCTCGGGCTGGGGCAGGTAGTCAAAATCCAGTTTTACCGCCAGGTCCTCGATCGTCGACTGGTAGCGGTTGGCAAAGAAGAAGCTGCGTTCGAGCGAATCGACCGTGTTGTACTGGATACCGACGAAGTTTTCGGACTGAAAGTCGTACTCGCTAAAGGTAATCGTGGTATTGGCGAAGAGTTTTTCTCCGAATTGGTGATTCCAACGGAAGGAGGCGATATTGTTGCCCCAATTGAGCAACTGCTTGTTTTTGAAGGTAAATTCGGTAAACGCATCGAGCTGTTCGTCCTGAAAATCATCCCCACCGGTGTAAAAGCTAAAAAAGACCTCATCGCGGGGGGAAAGCCGGGCGTTTACCTTGGCGTTAAAGTCTTGGTATCCGTAAGCCGAAAATCCCTCGATGCCGTTGTTGCGGTTGATGTAGCGGGTGAGGGGGCGCATGATCAAATCGAGGAAGGAGCGGCGGTAGGACAGGAAAAAGGCGCTCTTGTCCTTGACGATGGGCCCCTCCAACGAAGCCTTGCCGGTGATGAGGCCCAGCCCCAATTCCGCCTCGTAATTTTTTTGGTTGCCCTCCCGGGTCCGTACGTCGAGCACCGAGGACAGCCGCCCCCCGTAACGGGCCGGAAAGCTGCCCTTGAGCAAGCTGGCCGAACGAATGGCGCTGCTGTTGAAAATCGAAAAGATGCCCACCAGGTGGGTCGCATTGTATACCGGCACCCCATCGAGTAGGACCAGGTTTTGATCGGCATTGCCCCCCCGGACAAACAGCCCCCCCACCCCATCGCCACCGGACTGGACGCCGGGCAGCAGAAAAGCGGTACGGAGCACGTCGGACTCCCCCATCAGGGTCGGAAAGCGTTGGACCTTATCCAGGCTGACCTCATCGCGGCTCAGGCTACCAAATTTGCGGGTACTCGTAGAATCGGCCGAGCTCACCACGATGACTTCGGCGAGTGTAAAATCACTCTTCAAATTCAGACTGACCATCGTATCCTGCCGCAGGTCGAAGCGGACGGTTTGGGCAACGTACCCCAGGTAGCTGTACACCAGGGTGACTGGCCCCGCGGGAAGCGTCAGGCTGTAAAATCCGTAGACGTTGGTGGAAGTCCCTCGGTAGGAGGCGGGATCGTACACATTGGCCGCAATCAACTTTTCCCCGTTGAGCTCGTCGGAGATGTAGCCCTTGATCGTAAAGTGGGTGGGAATCTCGGGGGGTAGGCGAAAAAGTACCACCTGCTGCCCGATGACCTTGTGGCCCAACCGGGTACCCACCAGCATATCGGTCAGCACCTCCCCCAAGCGGCGGTTGCGGATGTAGTACGGACCGACGAAGCGGTCGAGTTCGGGAAAGCTACCGAAGGAAATATTTACCTCGGATTGCCGACTGAGTTCGAAAAGGGCCGTGGCGAGGGAACTTCGGGGCAGGTCGATGCTGATGGCCTGGTCGAGGGGCGACTGGGCACGTACCCAAGACGCACTGGCCAGTACGCAGAAAAATAGCCACCAATATCTTTTCCACCCCTTCAAATTCGACGGTTTTATGCAGGTTGAAGTTCTGGGTAAGATAAAAAAATTCCTTATCCCAAACCGGGATAAGGAACTTTGGGCGGTTATTTTAACCGCGTCCGGACAAATCGGTGAATTGATTTAGTCACAGGAACCACCGTAAAGGCGGTAAGTACGTGGCTGGGGTTGCTTGACCTCCGCATTGTAGGACACTTGGAGCGATTCGATCAGCTGCTCTAGGCCCACTTCCGTAGAGGTATTCAGAGTGTACAAGCAATCCGCGAGGCTGTCGTCTCCGAGTTCGCTGCTGGCGTCGTAGAGTCTTTCGAAGTCCTTCAGGACCGTTAGCAGGGGAGTTTTGAAGTAACTCAGGGTTTTGGAATGCCAGGAAAGGGCGTTGAGTTGGGGATCTTGCTCGACCTCCATTTTGGTGGATTCGCGCCAGAAGGTTCCTTTTTCATTGGCTTCCAGCTGCAATTCTTCCTCGGTCGTTGTTGCCTTAAAAGCCACCTTTCCGGTCTTTACCGCTACCTCGGTCATGGCCTCTCCGGGTACAGCTCGTACGTTGAAAGAAGTACCCAACACCTCCACTTGCGCATCACCGGTCTCGATGACGAAGGGCTTGTCGGGGTTGCGCTGAACGTCGAAAAAGGCTTCTCCTTGGAGTTGGACCCGTCTTTCCGTCCGATTGTTGGGGTTGGAAAAGGTCAACTGACTATTTTCGTTGAGCCAGACTACGCTGCCATCGGTCAATTCCACCTTTTCTTGTTGCCCATCCGTGGTGCTGACCACGAAGGGTCGGTTGGAAGGCTGGAGGTAATTTTTGGCGACAAAGGTCAGGGACAACAATACGGCACCGACGGCGGCGGCGCGTAGGAGGAAGCGGGAGAAGCCCAGGGACACGCGTTTGGCTTCGCGGGGAGGATGGGCAGGCACGGACGGGACCTTTTGATCGCGTCGGTCCGCGTCCATCCGGTCTTTGAAGCGTTTCCAGCCCGCATCTACGTCGGGGCTGAGCGCGTCTTCGTAGCGACCTCCCCAGTCCCAGGCCTCGCGGAGAGAGTCAGCTTCTTGCTGGTTGTCAGTAGATTGCTGCTCCCAATCGCGTAATTCGGCGAGCTCATTGGCGCCGGCCCGATTGGTTAGTTGCTTCACAAGAATGTTTACTAGGCGGTTATTTTTCATTGATGGTGTGACTTTCCTGTCTGACCAATGGACACTAAATTAGAACTTCCCCCCTATGCTTCTTCTTTTTTTTTAAAAAAATTGTACCAGAAGAAGCAGTAATGGCCCTTTGCCGACAAAAGGCCGGAGGCTTTCCCGCAAAAACTTGAGGGCTTTGGAGATTTGATTTTCAACAGTTTTGACCGAAATCCCTAGCTGATCGGCGATTTCTTGGTACGACAGCTCCTCGTAGCGGCTCAGTACAAATACCATCCGGCAACGCTCCGGCAAACGGTCGATCGACTGGCGAATCAGGGCCTGTAATTCCTCCTCTTCGAGCTTTTGCTGGGAGCTTTCCTGATTGTTCTCCAATTTAGGCAATTCTTCCTCATCGGCAAAACGCATCTTGCGGTCGCGGATATAATTGAGGGTTTTATTGACGGCGGCCCGTTTGAGGTAGGCCTGGAGGGAGGTATTGATTTGGACCCGCTCGCGTTTTTTCCAAAATTCGTAGAATACGTCCTGGGCCAGGTCTTCGGCCAGGTTCTTATCGGGCAGTACCCGGTAAATGGCGTTGCACATAAAGCCGTAGTACCGGCGAAACAGGTACTCCATGGCCTTGTCCTCGTCCTTTTGAAGGAGGTCTAGAATTTGGCGATCGGTATAGGACTCCGGTTGGGACATGCGTGGGCTTAGACGGATACGGAAGCTTTGATGTGGGGATGGGGCTGATAGTCGAGCAATTCGAAATCGGCGTACTGAAAATCAAAGAGCGAGCGGACTTTGGGATTGAGGCGGACCCGGGGCAGGGCGCGGGGCTCCCGACTGAGTTGCAGCTTGGTTTGTTCCAGGTGGTTGTTGTAGAGGTGGGCATCGCCAAAGGTATGTACAAACTCCCCCACTTGGAGTCCCGTCACCTGGGCCATCATCACGACGAGGAGGGCGTAGGAGGCGATGTTGAAGGGGACGCCGAGAAAACAATCGGCCGAACGCTGGTACAGCTGGCAGGAGAGGCGGCCATCGGCCACGTAGAACTGGAAGAGGCAGTGACAGGGGCTGAGGGCCATTTCCGACAGATCGCCCACATTCCAGGCGTTGACGATCATGCGGCGGGAGTCGGGATTGTGTTGGATGCTATTGAGTACCTCGGTGATCTGGTCGATGCTGCGACCGTCACGCGTCTCCCAACTGCGCCACTGCTTGCCGTACACCGGCCCTAGCTCTCCATTTTCGTCGGCCCATTCGTTCCAGATACGTACGCCATTCTCCCGAAGGTAGCGGACGTTGGTATCACCGCGGAGAAACCACAGCAGCTCGTGGACGATGGATTTGAAGTGTACCTTTTTGGTAGTGACCAGGGGAAAACCTTCGTTGAGATCAAAACGCATTTGGTAGCCAAAGACGCTGCGGGTACCCGTTCCGGTACGGTCCGTCTTAGCGACTCCTTGATCCAAAATATGTTGTAGCAAATCGTGGTATTGCCTCATATCTATGCTATTGGTTTGGCGGGCGCGCGGGCGCTGCACAACTGGACAATGGGAGTGGACTCAATCGCTGGCGAGGAGCTGAACAGATACCTTCGCCACTGGTCCGCCTCACTGGGGGTTAGGGGAAATAGGCGCGTAAAGCTAAAAACATTTTGGCGCATCGAAAAACCAGGTCCGTTTTTTGTGCCCTGAATTCCTGAAATCTCTATCTTTGTGGGGCCCTTCGGCAGCTTGGTGGTGCGATCGCAGTGCGGATAGTGAAAGGGTTAATTCCGTCATAAAACTGTTGCTCAAGTAAACTGCTGCGGGCAATTTGTCGTTAAACCAGCGTAAAACCCGTAGTTACATTCGCTAAACTCCACATTTCAAACTCATCATGAGTAAGTCGTTACCCCTGGTCAGTTTTTTTCTCCTCTTCTTGTTCGCCCTTCCCAGTGGTAACGGTCCGGAAGAGGATTGGGTTTTGCGCAAGGAAAAAAATGGCATCAAAGTCTACACGCGTCATTCGACGGCCTCCAGAATCAAGGAGTTGCGCATGACCCTCAAGACCGACGCCAGCCTCTCGAATCTCATTGCCCTGCTCAACGACACCGAAGGCTACGAAGAATGGGCTTACCGCTTTGAAGAGTCCAAGACCCTCGAACACCTCACCCAAACCAAAAGCATTTACTACGGACTGGTCGATTTTCCCTGGCCCCTCTCCGACCGCGACATCGTAGCCACCTCCACCATCACTCAAGACCCCATCACCCGAGTCGTGACCGTAAATACGGACGCAATCAGCGATTACCCCGATATGCCCCAAAAAAAGGGCATCGTTCGCATCACCCAGCACCACAACCAGTGGCGCTTTGAGCCCCGGGCCGATGGCTACGTCTACATCGATTACCTGCTACAGTCGGACCCAGCCGGCAGCATTCCCACCTGGGCCATCAACATGGCGCTCGATCAGGGTTCTTCCCAGAGCATGGAGCTGTTTTTGGAAAAATTACCCGATGACAAATACCGCAACGCCATGGTTCCCTTCATCAAAGAGTTCGGCCGTTGAACACTTGGTAATTTGATTGTAAAAAAGGCGGTACAAAAGGCATTTTCCCCACCGTCGAGCATAACCCTTTCCCATCGCGACCTGTTTAGATAAGCAAAATACGCTAGCGAATGGCATACAACAGCATGCGAGCCTGTCTGCTCGACCTGGAAAAGCACGGACAGCTCCGCCGCATCAAGACCGAAGTAGATCCCAATTTGGAAATGCCGGAAATTCACCGCCGGGTATTCGAAGCCCAGGGACCCGCCCTGTGGTTTGAAAACGTGAAGGGCAGCCCCTTTTCCGCCGCCTCCAACATCTACGGCACCTTTGACCGCACCGAGTTCATTTTTCGCGATACTATTCCCAAAGTCCAAAAAGTCATCGAACTCAAAGCGGACCCCACCCGTCTGATGCAAAACTTTAGCCGCTACCTGGGCGCTCCCTTTACCGCCCTGTCGGCCCTGCCGATGAAGAGCCGGCTGGGCATTCCGGTCACCTACGGCGAGACGACCATCGACCAATTGCCCCAGGTCAAATCCTGGCCCATGGATGGCGGGGCCTGCGTCACCCTACCCCAAGTCTGCACCCTGCCCCTGGGGAGCCGCAATATCATGCAGTCCAACCTGGGCATGTACCGCATCCAACTCACCGGCAACGACTACGAACTCAACCGGGAGATCGGCCTACACTACCAGCTGCACCGCGGCATTGGCGTAC
>ERZ1740065.2959-NODE-2959-length-10638-cov-13.304734_pt1 | contig 10638 bp, 10 predicted proteins | sample MGYA00581738_ERZ1740065 | MGnify/ENA primary metagenome ERZ1740065 (study PRJEB43018, sample SAMN04849749) | marine metagenome | isolation source: floating plastic debris | place: Pacific Ocean | collected 2008-09-01 | study: EMG produced TPA metagenomics...
TGTACATTGAAGGGTTCAATAGCTATGAAGTAGAGGTCAAAGTGTCATAAAACTCGAGATACGAGACCGATGGGAGGGAGGAGGAGAGAGGGAGGAGGAGAGAAAGGGATGGAGGAAGGAGGAGATAGAGAGAATGTTAAGAGTTCTCGTTTAACCTATAGGATAGAACTTAACACTGAAGTATACAGGTGGGAATAACTCGTACTCTTATTTGATACTCGATGCTACTTGATTTTGTAATGCTCAGATCTCAGTACCACCATGTATGACCAAGCTGAATAAGCAGCATAAGACATCTCTCTGGATCGACCAGGATAATTTCACCAAGTTGCATGCTTCAGCTGCTACATATGACTGTTATATCTGAGTTCCTCCAGCTGGGTCGTCCACTTGCAGTATCGAATTGCACTTTATGATACCAAAGAGCAGTGAGGTAAGACTAATCCCATTTCAAAGGGGAGAAGAACCAGTTCTACAATTCATACAGAATAGAACAGCGTTTCATCACTTTGTCTCTATCATGTAGCCAACCTCTGAGTTTGTATGACGTAGAATAATACTGAGCATACCGATGTCACGTCTTCATGTAACATACTGTGGGCATACATACTGGTAGTCTGAGATATACCACACCATGAGATCCAGACTGTAGAATTCCCATGACGCAGATTTGAATACAGCTCTGAAGGAAATTGCATAACACTAGGAGTAAACTTGCGTCAACGTATAAACTTTACTTGTAGAATATAATATTTCGGAACTCAGATTCCCGACAGGTGCTTATCTTATGTGAGTAAGTAAATACCTCGATCAAATATTGAGAATCCTAAAGGTCAACAGTATAGGGCCGAGGGTAGGAAAGTAAACAATACTTAGATAGTTCAGATAACCGTAATTAAGAAGTTTGTGACATGGATCTAAGGCTTATAGCTCTTAGTTGTTAGAATTTCGAGGTCAGCTGGAAGTGTATATCCAGCAGACTGAGATGACCCTGAATCACGCAAGAGAACCTGCTATTTTATGTATCATTTTGCTTATGTAACTTTGTTTGCTTTATTTGACGTAGAAAGGCAGAGTAAACATTCACAACGCTATTAATTTCTTTTTGGTTAGATAAGCGAATGCATTGCGTCGCGGAGCCAATCAGCACAGACCTACTTGGCACATTTCTAGCTCACGTGCACACAACCTTGTATAATCTGCCGTCCAATTTCTTTGCTTGAGAATATCCCTGGCATTGACAACCAAACTGGACAGCGAGCTGGGAGGACCTTGGGTAAGTTTCCTACTTTTTTCCATTGTGGTAAATACTACCTATTTCAAGCGAGGCATTAGGTTCGATATGGCTTTAACACCTAACACGCCTTTCACCATCATTTCCCTATGCAGGCTTCAGACTTTTGCCAGGTTTCTATACTTACATAGACTCTTACATATGTACCGTATTTAACATCCTTGGTGTTCAGAGATGGCAGGTAAAAGTCATCGGTAATAGTTTTAGCTTGTATTTCCTAAGGTATTGTTCATACAAAGTTTTTGCAGCTAGACAAGTAATTAATACCCTCACTTTTGCAGGAAGTAAGATTCAAAATCTACGTTGGCATCTGCACATCATCATGGGTGGTCAGCAAAGTTTTGTGAAGCCCAATACCCACAGTCCGTGCTTGATACTCATCATCCTGCTGTACACAGCGTCAGCAATACTGTCTGTCATTTTCAACTACCTTCCATCAACCTCAGAGTCTGCGTGTAAGTATCTATCCCACATGTTTATCTCAGTGATTCAGACAGCATTGCAGCTTAGAAACGTAGACGGCCCATTATGAAACAATCAGCTATATCACAGCTAGTCTATTTCATGTGAGACAATGCCATGGCTAACAGCTTCTTGCAATTCATTTGTTTGCAAATGTACTTAGCTGACATCACTGCCTTGGATTGTGCACAATTATTAAACAAATGCATCAAGTAATATTATGTGTGGAGCTTAATATTTCCAACTAATCGCATCTTTTCTAGCCCACCAATCTGTCCCGAGAGTGTCTATGTATTCCTATGTCTGTATTATGATTAGTAGGCAGTTGGTATCTTGTTTACTGACTGATTACTAAGTAGCAGGCTGTAATTATTGTTATGGAGTGATCTCTCATAGGTCCTCTACATGGCTCCTATCATCTTGTGGTATCGTTAAGTCGTGGCTACACAGAGCGGATGCTTGCATTGCTTAGGCCAGCGATGCCGTAAACCACAGCTTAGGGAAGCTCTGTAATGGTGCTTGCTATGCTAAACGATTCGCTTTGGACATTCTTGAAATATAGGCTACACTAGATCCTGATGCACCTTCTGATTGGTCAATCTCTAAATGCTGATTGCATGTACAATCACTAGAGCCATGTGCATGAGCAGTGACAGCCAAGAAACCTCTCGTGCTGAACAGATGTTACATAATTGGTCAACCTCTCGCTCTGCGTAGCCACCATACCTTTCTGACCCTACGCAAAATTTACCATTAAAATGAAGTAAAAACCACTCTCTGTAGCTATGGCGTTATGGTGACTCACCGTTTATTTATTTCAGTGGACCTCATCTATGCCAATAAGACTATAACACTGTTGGGGAGGAAGTACACAACATTCATAACTCCTGCTGGCTGGACCTTTACTATTTGGACCTTCATCTACGCATGGCAGCTACTACATGTCGTCTACAACTTGTCCCTTATTGTCCGTAAAACCAACGGGGGGAACTATCTCTATGTGTTCCCAGGACATGTGCACTGGCCATTCTATTTCATGTTCATCATCAACAACGGTTTCATCACAGGATGGATCTTTGTGTTCATAAATGAGATGGTTGTCGTCAGTTTTGTATTCCTCCTTTTGGGTACTCTCTCACTTGTCGCCTGCGGAATTATTGTCTGTCTAAGTTTGAACCGGGCAGGAAGTGTACTTGAACGATCCGGCAACAAGAAAGATGTCTGGTTCACCCGACTCATTTTGTTGAATGGATTGGCGTTTTATGGCACGTGGGGTGCAGTAGCGACGGTGATAAACTTGCTGCAAGTGCTCAAGTATGATGCTGGAGTCGCCGATGACTACCAGTGCGCTTGGATCGGCTTGGGTATCGTCACTTTCCTTGTCATCACCTGGTTCGTGTTGGAAACATTCGTCTTGGATTGGCACCTTCGCTATGTCTTCAGCCAGTACATTACGCTGATCGTAGCCTTCACTGGTGTTTACACTCGTCCCTATAACACTCCATTTGACGATGACTATGAATATTTCATTGTCAGCATACTCGGTATGTGTTGTGTTCTTGCTGCTGTGAAACTTCTTGTGATGTTCATTCGGGGCATGAGAACTCCTATCCAGTATAAGGACATGTTCTGAGAGCAGTTGGGTGGAACGGATTCCTATTGGGAATGTAGACATTTCATTGGTGGTAATATATGTTAAGAAAACTTATCGAAACAAGAGAATATTATTATATTCCGCTTTTCACTCATCATCAAGAATGTGTGCTGTCACAAGCTAATACATTCCATGGTCTCTGACTTCTCAATACTTTTGTATTAGATTTGGACTGATCAGTTTCTTTTCATAAAAAAAGCAGCACGACATGATGTCACATCTGTTCTAGCATCATATTCCTTAGTTCTTTTTAGAGGCTGCTTACATGATGAAATAAAGCTGTTCTGTAAAAAATCACCGGCTTTTGTTGATTTTTTGCGCTCACTCCTGCGCCTATCTGCGCTCACTCCCGCTCACTCCCGCATGCGCTGATGCACAAAAGCCAAATCACCTCCTTCAAGTAGATAGCGTAATAAAAGTGGTAGGTTTCAACCTGATCACTACATTTTGACAAAAAAGATTTCTATGCATGAGAGGATAACTCTGAACTATTAATCTTTTCAAGGAATAGCTCTCATGCTCCGTGTTACATCATTCATCTTCTAGAGTAAATCATAGCTTCAAGGTGTATCTCACTAGCAATGCTGAGTGATGTGATGGGAGAAGTGTTGCTGGGAAGGGGAGGTGAGGGGATTTCCCTGTGCTGCCAGGTGTTTACCCCTCTGCTATTAGCCAGCTATGCCTCCATCTATTTATCCGCTATGCTGTGTGTTGAGAGAAGGACGAGTTTCTCGTTTTCTATCTACAATTAAGTTTTTATGTCAATCTGATATCTGAAATCAGCCGTTCGTTAAAGGGCTCTCTCAAACAAGCCACATAAAGTGGGCTTTTAATATAGCCAAAAGGACCATCCTACCACAAGGGCACTTTATGTTGCTGTCAGAAGGACAGAAAAGGTTCTGATAGGCAGACGCAGAGACATTGGGAGGCAATAATTTAATCTTATCCACGTCATGCCAAATCTTATCCATATTTTACAGTGTCGCTTACATAAATTTGAATTTTTACAGTTGTTCATGAGAGGACAACTCTGAATGATCCATAATAGCGCTCGCTGCTTACTTGCTTTAATTCACGAGATGAGTTGGCTGATGCGGGAGAGAGGCCTCCGTGCAAAAAAAGTTCTACTGATACAGCAACCCGCATCAGTGACAATTCTAATATAGATGACGGACAAGCCTCCTAAGGAAGCCTAAATATATATCCTTAGTGCACGGATGGGAAAGAACAAAGTGAAACTGGTGTTGATTCACTGTGGCTAAAATTTAGTTACTACCGACAATATTGTGTGCTACCACCGCAAATCTTAACATCTGCTTCTATACTATTTCTATGTTTATAGAGAAGCCTGTGTAATTTTAATTTGTGAGCAAAGATTTGTGAGAAGGATTGAATAAAGATAAAATGAAATGTTTGCGAAAAGGAAGAAATCAGCACTCCGAGCAGCACACGCTATAAAGTGAAGGATTTAACAACTGTACCGCACCTCCTGGCAATAAGGATCACACCCTTCCTCGTGTGCGAGATATACAAAAAGCCAACTAGTTGTTCCAAGCTTTAGTAGTACAGCCGCTGACTGCGACTGCTTTGAATGCAGTAAACTCTCACAGGACTGTAACTACTGCTGAGTAGGTTTGACACACTCCTGTGGCATAGTTCAGGTGTAATATGTATTGCAGCTTCTTACTCTTCTATCGGCAGATGCACCGGCTGTAAAATGCAAGGGTTATATAAGTGTTACACCCACTTTAGGCCACACTTAGTGTGAGTTTGCTCGCTTTAGCACACAATTGCTCTTTCACAACCAGCACGTCTGCTGAAAGGAGAGTAGGAATTGCTTTTATATTCCCCAAAGAAGTGATAATACTCTTCGAATCAGAGGAAGTGTTCTCTAAACTACAGTATATAACAGTATAATACATAATGCATGTAACTTAAAACTACATTAGCTTCCAAGGCTATGGAACCAAAGGGAGAATGCCTCTCTGTCAAAGCGTAACTCAGTATGATGAAACCAAGTCTTGGAGATTCTTCCATATAAAACTTAAGCGTTTTTACTAGCGGTTCCATTGCATGCAACACTGGCAATTTTGCATCTGCTTCCTTCGTATCTACTCTTGCAGTCTGAGCCAAAACTGTATCAGGGAACACATGACGAATAACACAGAAAGGTCAAAGCTACACAGTTTGTCATCTCTATCTACAGCTTGATATTTGGTCTAAACAGCCGGACTGCCTGCTCCAGTTTGAGATCGCAAACATATCGCTCACCGTAATTCAACTCGTCAAACCGCCAAGTTGTGATCAATCATCAGCAAACGAACTGACCAATCACATGACACTGCTCAAGAAACGCTTCACTTCACTCCCAAAGGGTTTCCATCATGTCATAACTTGTGTAGACTGAAGTGAGGTTGCTATTGACACAAAGCCTTGACTAAAACATTCAGATATGAGGGCGGTTTTCCTCTTCTGCCTCATCCTTGGAGGTTGGAATTCATCTTATGTGCCTCCACCCATTTGTTAAAAGGAACTTTGTGACTTGAGGGCTTTTCAATTTTTAGGTTTCATTAGTGTCAAATCAAAATGGCTTGGTCTGAGCTGTTATGTGTGTTTTGGACCAGAGGACGGGGTTTGTGGTTACCCTTCTAAGCCTGAGTTCATACAGCTATGCAAATCCGGCGCAGTTGCTTGCAACATCTACCGTGGAAGAGTCGTTGAGGATGGAAAGATGCAGCACGTCGGTACGTTGCCTAACCGGTATGGAGAATATATGCACCTTAGTGCTTCGCGGAATGAAATCTATGTGTTTATCTTTACCACAGTGTCAAGGTCATGCGTGTAAAAGTTTGATGGCAGCCAAATGGAATACGCCACTCTCGGAGCAAGCCTGCAGTGCGAGTCGCCGCCGAGGGGAGGCGCGATGGGAGACCGAGAATCCTGCCTCTGCAACTCGGACAACTGCAACGGTCAGGCCTGATTGACAACATAGATGCTCTTGTATGACCAGTGCCGCAGAGACATTGTTTTTTGTATCAATAAAGCATAGCAAGAATACCATATAATCACCGAACTTATGAGCTACAAGCAGTGTTCAAGACTTCCACTAAGTGACTTAAACCTTGGCTGCATGGCAAACCTCGGCCAACTCATCCAGCATGCGGCTGCCGCTGAGTGCATTTCAAACCTCCTCAGCAGTAGGTTGTAACTGACACTGGAGCTGCACCATACATTAAACCAGAACGTTCCAGATGCGTTCTTGTTTCAGAGACGAGAGTTACATTGCTTGAGTAGCAGGATGAGGCTATGTGAATCTCTTGTTGACTCAAACTGCTTTCATAGCTGTATGCATGAGTTGGCAGTTGCTCTGCAGTTAGACGGCACCAGCACACAGTTTGAGGGATGTACTTATTCTATTGAAGTGGATTTGACTGATGCCTTAGTCACGTAGGCTATGCGCATATTTTTAGAATCTAGAACACATCAATATCACAATCGCAACTAAATTGGCATGTCCTCTTAAGGCCAATTTAACTATTGGCAACCACTCAATTAGGTGTGGTGATCAAATACGTGTCGCTACCACGGTTTGAGCTCACAAAATCTTAGTCTCGCATGGAAATGTCAAGGTGAATGATTTCCATTTTGTTACCAGGTAGAGTTACTAAACATAGATTAGATAAAGATGAATCAAGTGAGTCAGGCCCTGTCAACTATTACCAGGGCAGTATAGGGGCTTCCTTGCTAAGCAACAGGATGCTGATAATTTATTGCTATCTTCCTCCTATGATGTTATGGAACTAATGTACTGGTAAGTAGAGCTGAGTTGAATCCTCGAGTTGGTCATAAGTTGATTGTCCTTTCTACAGGTATCGCCACACAGGAGCAAGTGCCGCGAGAACGCTGAGTTTATGAGTGGGCGAGTGTTCGAATGAGAGAATTTTGACTGTCAGGCGGCCATATTCTGAAAGCACGAACAGCGGGACTTAGGTAGCAAAAATCCATTCCTCCAATTTGATCTAGTTATGATGAAGCATGGATAAATCGAAGGTTGTTGCTGTTGAGGAAAAGACTGCTGCTTTTATACCTCCTGTATGCGTCTCATAGATTCTTCTACTTCTGTTTCACTAAATCTGCTAATAAACGGTAATCATATTCTTTACAACATGGCTGTCGCTGATCTGCTAATCACTACATGTTGGCAGGTTTGATGCTACCTGAATGCTCTACTCTAGTGGTCAAGTAAACTTTGTTAGCTACACCTGCTGTCCTTTTAATCATTGCGCAGCTCATCCCAAAAACACCATTTATTTCTAGTCAACTTGATAATCATCTCCGATGGGTAGGCCATGTTGCGTTTCCCAGTTCCCCCCTCCCGCCCAATTCTAGCCAATCAAATATGTTTTAGTTGCTAACCAGCTGTGCATGCCAAGCAAGTGCGAATCCGCTAAATTTGGGGGTTTTCATCATTCTCCGGTCAGTTTTTGCGCTCACTCCCGCTCACTCCCGCTCACTCCCGCTCACTCCCGCTCACTCCCGCTCACTCCTGCACGTGCTGATGCACGAATATCTACTGGAGAATGACAAAAGCCAATTTGGACGTTTACTCACCGCAACCAAGCGAGTAGGTGAGTAAATCTGCTACTCGCTGGTCAGTCTGCTTCCGTGTGGCGGGGCCTTAATGACACTCTCACTTGAAGTTGATTGTCGCATATCTGCCTAACACCTCCCAATTACCCATGTATCTAGGCTAACCGAAATCATGAGCACCATATTTCATCATTTGAGAGAAAATTTAATTAGTGACAGCTATTTTGAGAGCTTTGTTATCAAGGCTGGTGTCTCTACTGATATTGCTCAATTGATTCTGAGAAACAGCTTGCCTTCCATGAAAACCAGACTCCTGGTGCCATTAGAATTGTATTCCAAAGGAGTTCACAGTAAAGTCCCAATTGTATCAGCACAAATGTGTTTGCTGCTGTCTAACAGCTAATTCCCGGCAGACTCCCCTACTTTTACCGACTTATTGGGCGCATCAAACTGCTGCCATTTTTGTTACTGTAATAGTTATCTGTGTTTGATCAGCAGACCTTTTGTTCATAGCTGTTCATAGTGGAGCAACTGCTATCTCAATATGGTATTGCGTCAAATATCTGAAAAGAAACTTAGCTGAGGTGAAAGTAACAAAACCTTATGCGGAGCTTTCGGCTTGTCGTCCATTGGCATCGAGTTGATAATATGGTCATTATAGCAAGTACTATTTTTAACCAGAGTATACAGTTTCTTACAGTACAGCGCAATCCGAAAGGCCTGATCATGAACTAAGCACAATAATCAACCTGGCAGAGAGTCTTGTTATGGATTCATTATTGCTTTATTCTAGCTTTGCTGAAACCGTCGGAGCTATCAGCAGTCGATGACAGATATCAAAGTTTATCTGATGCACTTCTTCTGCTATTACCATTCAGCCATAATTCGAACGCATCTATGATGTTTGTCACATCTGAAAGCAGCCAAATTATCTGCTTTAGTTTGAATGTGCATCCATCTAGCGTGCCAGGGATCTGAATAGTCTGAAAGCTGATTGGCTGTTCACAGTTTTTTTAATCTATCATCAGCGAAAGAATGAACCAATTGGATGCTGCTTCTCAAGAAAAGCTATAAAACACGCAAGATCGATTCTGTTTAGGCATACATTGTTTGAACTGGAGGGAGATTGCTATCTACTCAAAGCGCTTACCAAGAACCGTAGATATGAAGACGTCATTGCTATTTTGCATTATCGTTGGAGGTCTGAAATCATATCACGCTTTCCATCATCTTTGGTAAAGTTGATCTTTGGTGTGAAAAAGCTTTTTATTTTTAGGGTTAATTGGTGTTGAATCAAAATGGCTTGGACTGAGCTGTTATGTTTGTTCCGGGCCAGAAGACGGGTCATGTGGTTACCCTCCCAAGCCTGAGTTCATACAGCTGTGCAAACCCGGCGCTGTTGCTTGCAACATCTACCGCGGAAGAGTTGTAGAGGATGGAAAGATGCAGCACGTCGGTACGTTGCTTAACCCGTGTGGAGAAGATAACCATCTAGGTGCTTCATGAAATGAAATCAATGCGTTTATCTTTAACACAGTGTCAAGGTCATGCGTGTACAAGTTTGATGGCAGCCAAATGGAATACGCCGCTCTAGGAGCAAGCCTGCAGTGTGAGTCGCCGCCGAGGGGAGGCTCGATGGGAGACCGTGAATCCTGCCTCTGCAACTCGGACAACTGCAACGGTCAGGCCTGATTGAGAAGACAGATGCTGTAATACGACCAGTGCTGCGAAGACATTATTTTCTGTATCAATAAAGCATAGCAAGAATAGCATATAACCACTGAAGTTATGATTTATAAGCAGTGCTCGAGTAACCTTCCACTAAATGACCCAAGCTTTGGCAGCATGGTGAACCTCTGACAACTTATCCAACATGTGGATGTTGCTGAGTGCATTTTAAACCTCCTCAGCGGTAGATTGCAATTGACGCTGGAGCTACATCATAGATAAGACTAGAAAGTCCCAGAAGTGTTCTTGTTTCAGAGACCATAGTTATATTTCTTGAGGAATAGGATGAGGTTGTGTGAATCTTCTGTTGACTGAAACTGCTTTCATAACTGCATGCAGCACGAGTTGCTTCGCATTTAGAAGGCACCAGCACACAGCTGGAGAGATGAACTAATTTTAGTGAACTGGATTTGACTTATGCATGGCGCATGTAGGCAATATGCATAGTTTTAGAATCTAGAACATATCAGTGTCACAATTGCAAGTAAATTGTCATATCCTCTAAAGGCCAATCTAACTATTGGCAACCGTTCAATTAGGTGTGTGAAAATTTTTAGAATTTAAAACACTTCAGAGTCACCAGGCAGTTTTCATATCCTGCTATGATCAATGTAACCATTGACAACCGTTCAATTGTTTGTGGGAATCAAATATCTATCGCTCCCATGGTTCGAGCTTTAAAAATCTATGTTTGTCATGGGAATAACATAATAATTTGCATTGTGTTGCCAGGTTGAGTTACTAAACATAGATTAAATGAAATAGCAATCAAATGAGTTAGACTCTGTCAACTATTCCCTGTACCAAACAGCTGAGTTATGGCGTGTGCACACTGGCTCTAAATCCTCAACAAAGCCATTGTTGTCATTATCAGCAACAAAAATATTTTCATTCACTGATGGCCAAGCTA
>ERZ1740065.2960-NODE-2960-length-10634-cov-12.883165_pt1 | contig 10634 bp, 8 predicted proteins | sample MGYA00581738_ERZ1740065 | MGnify/ENA primary metagenome ERZ1740065 (study PRJEB43018, sample SAMN04849749) | marine metagenome | isolation source: floating plastic debris | place: Pacific Ocean | collected 2008-09-01 | study: EMG produced TPA metagenomics...
TTTTTTTTTTTTTTTTTTTTTTATTTTTTTTTTTTTTTTTTTTTTTTTTTTTTGTGTTTGTTTGTTTGTTTGTTTTAGTGAGAGTGAGAGAGAGAGAGAGAGAGAGAGAGTATAGGAGTAGGTTACCTTGACTTAGTCAATGTTCCGCCATCCTCACCATACAGCAGGTGCCTGCGACCCGTGCCTCGAGATGCCATGATTGAGAGGATTTCTGCCACATTGAGCAGTGCAGCCTCACTGCCTGCTGTACTGTCCTGTATAACACTATCCTGTGTGACACGACTGGCTAACAAACAGTTTGCGTAGATAGACTGAGAGCGTGTACTGTAGGTACCGAGTGGCTGGAGTCAGTCCATTGTCTCACAGGAGCCAGTAGGATATCGGTGATTGCGTCGCGGCAAAGGCACTGCTGATAAGTAGCCTCAGACGAGCACAGCTTCTTCAGAATGTCCGTAGCCAGTATAGACGAGTCATACCGCGCTGCAATCGGTGCGTCAGCATTACAAGTTATAACAGTATTATGACAGCCTTCAGTGGTAGATGACCGACTGATATAGTTCTTACCAGTGATGTTTCTGTTGCCAGAACTGTAGCCAGCCTGGTTTGTAACCAGCTGGGCAATGGATGACACGAGTTTTGTCACAGTTATCTCATCTAAAATTTTACGATTACTATTATAGTGAGGTATGACAGTGTAGTAGGGTATCATAGAGAGCTGATGTATAAGGTGAACTCTACCATCATAGCCTCTGATCTGAATGGGAAATAGCTTGCAGCCCTGTTTGTACATGAGAATTCGTCCAACTATATTCATAGATTGGACGAAGTAGAAATATTCGACTTCCTCACCACTGTATGTCATTCTCTTCTGGCTAGATCCTAAAACATTGAACTCACAACATCACTTCGGGGTAATCAGAAATCTTTTCAAGAGTAAGAGTGCCTGCTATCAGAGTAGTGGTGATTGATTCACTGTCCGTTATCATAGGACTGGGTCAGGGAATGTTGTGAGCCGTCAGTATTCGTCAATACTCGTCAATATTCTCTCATTTATCGAAGTATAAAATGAAGACAGACACCAGATATTTGGAACTAACATCCCATGCTGGCATCATAACCATTGCATTCAATTGTATCATTGATTGATACAGTTATTAATTTTATATACTCAACATCAGCACTACCATATATTTTTTAACGGTGCTGAAAAACTGCCGGGAAAGATTATAAGAATATTGTTCCAGCGGGCATAAATGACAAGTTTCAAACCAATTTCGGACCGCCGACAGAACTGAAAATGACAATCACTGAATGTTCTCACCACAAGGTTGAAAGTTTGAAATTAATCATTTGGGTGGAAAACGGTTGAAATACTACTACCGGCAAACAGGGAGTTGAACTTACCTACAGTGCCCCTGTGACTGGATAAGCCATCCGAGGCTTCACTGACCAGATCAAATGGCACTCTCTTAGACGCAACAAACTCTAATATACTCCTGACAAGGCCCTCCAGAAAGCCTCCATACTGCTCCATCAGGTCAAACAGAGGCAGCCGGCTGTAACAGCCATGCTGAAAAAGAAGAGGAAATGCCTCTAATTCATATTTTCGTGCGATTATTGTCATGGAACCTAAAATAGTCTACACTGCAGCTACCTTACAACTTTTGGACTACAGCTGTCACATCTGGCTGTCTATCTCGCAGTGACACTGTAGAAATACCACAGCTCATGGCTTAGATTGAACCCGCTTTATCAGGGGAAAGGAAACAACTATTTGGGTAATCAGCGCATGCAGTCGTCCCTCAAAGTTGTATACCAGTTCATCTGTTCACAATCCATTGTGAAACGCAGTATATCCATAAGTGTAAATGTATAATTTCAGTCAACATAACTGTACTGTTTTCCATAGAGTGACAATACCACATTGTATGTTACCAATGTAATATCGGCGGAAATATCAGAACTGTTCTCTTTCAATGAAAAACACTTTCAAGCGTACAGAATCAATGAGTATCAAATGGAAGCTAAGGAATTCTGTAGGCTTTGATGAGTTAAGTATCAAAGTACACATGTACTCACAGTCCATCTGGAGAACCAGTCAGCCATGGGATCGATGAGCGCTATCAGGTGCAGGGGGCTCACCAGCTGACTGTGGTAATGCGCTTCTGTGTGCAGGTCAAGGTCGCTGCTGAGGGATGTCAGCTTCAAAGTCATCTCGATGACATCATAGAGGAATCTGGTGGGAAATCTCACCCAGTAGTTGGGAATATGTTTTTGAAAGTCATTTAGAAGTCGGAGCTGCAACATATTGAGTATTGAGTTCGTGCTGATCAGTGTTTGTTTGTGTGATTACCGAGTCACTCACTGCTACTAGTACAGTTGTCGATGACTGACTCTGGGCATCAAATCCATTCTTCACTTTAGCAGTAATCAAAGATTGACTGGTGAACAGTTCGTGTAAGTAATGTGTCAGCATGATGTACAGCTCTCGGCTATTACTGTGAAGCGTCGCCAATCCATGGCTGATGAATCTCAATGCCAAACTCTATAAAAAACGTTATTACTGTAGAATGGAGTTTCTAGGCGTGGACAATATTTCCGATCTAGCATGCAGTAAAATATTGCGATCTTACAATGTTTGCGTTCTTGGTTCAGCCTTAGTTATATACAATGACATCAACTAAAAATGCGCATTGAAAATATTTGCGAACAGCTTGATCGCAAAAATTATCAATTCACAAAATAGTTCCGTTCTACGGTATTTTTCACATCATGTGCCAAAAATTGCGAGATAGAGATAAAGATGAAAGTGAGATAGAGGATTGACCAGATGTTTTACAGGTAGATAAAATAGAGAGGTATAGGGTGTCATACCTGAAGTGATCCGTCTTCCTTTTCCAATAGAGCAGCTACTATTCCTTTTCCGAGTCTGTGCTGGCTATCGTCGCTGTTTAGGACATCGCTCAAAGACATGTGGACAAGATGATTCAGTGCTTTCTTCCTGACCTGCAACAATGGTGTCAGTCTACGAAATGTCCAGGTCTATTGGATAAGGGCACAGTTAGACATCTCTCACACTACCTGTATGGTGTTTCTCTTGTCCAAGTCATCTATATTCTTCTGCAGTTGTTCAGCGTTAACAAACATGACGCTGCTGTGGTTGAATGACCCTCCAAACGAGGATTCTTCATCACTGTAAGACACTGAGCATGCAGGGATTCAGACACACATTGCCAGGTGAGGTAGTTCATCAAACGAACCTGAAATAGATATTGCCCTGCCTGGGTGTATTTTGTGGTGAGTCATCTTTCTGCACTTCCCGGAATTCCTCCTCGAAATTGTCAACAAGATGATCAACCGCTTCACTGACAGCTTTTGTAAGCTCAGTTTTTAAGTCTGAAAACCTAGAAGAAGATATAAGCTAGTTAAAAAACTGACTTAATGATAGATAGCATAATTTTGATAATAGCTCATAACCGTACTGTTGCGACCGGGTCACCTTCTGGCTGATGCGGGCGACTAAAGTGTCTGTGTCAGAGAGGTGTTCATGTCCACTATCTGAATACAGCTCGATTTCATCATCAACAATGGATCCAATGCACCCATCAATCTCTGACTTCAACGATTTTACCATTTCATACCTAAAAATATGCACAGTATTACTATAAAATGTAGAAATATGACATGAGTGTGAAGCTGCAGTTCATAAGATTCACTTGTGGAACTGGTCATCATTCTCCTCCAGGTGTAGTATACGCTCTTCTGCTTGTTCCAAAGTGCTAGCTTCCTGTATGAACTTTCCAGAGCCTATGATAAGTTGTTTGATGTTGCTAGCTATAGTATCCACATCCATGTTCTGCAATGGAATCAGATTGTGGCTGGAGGGTAATAATAGTGTAGATACTGAAGCTATTAAACAAAGAAGTTAGAGGAGCATAAACGGGCATTGTTAACTAACCCTAGACAGTGAATATATGGCTGGTTTTACGACGACCAATCATATCATATTTTTACTAACTTGAGTGAACTATTTATCAATGTCCATTGTTAACCTCATTAACAGGCCTGGATAGATTAATGGACTTTTACCTATCTTCGATCACCCTCTATAGTCCTATGGATATAGATTGGACCTGACCAATTTTAACACAGACTGGAAAATATTTCCAGTGACCGACGGTTGTCAATAGAATGTTTACGATGACGCCATGATGGTGATACGAGCTATTCAGAAATAAATGAAATGCCGGCTTCTTATTCGCGAAAACGATTTCTCAATAACGGAAGCATTTCTCGGCGACATGGTGCAATTCGAAATTGAGCGTCCCGGAGCGGTAAAATGGAATATTATATACACTTTAGATATCGCTCTTATCCGATTAGCCTAGTAATAATATACTACAATAGGGGCGGGACCGATCCTCTTCGGATCTCTTCTGCTGGCATATCGCCGAAAACGGGGACGTTCATCGAGAGGAAGGACCACCTGTTGCTTCAATTAGTAGTTTTCCTCCTCCCCTCCCCTCAAGGCTGGCTGGCTTTTACGCACTGTAAATATCAAATGTGCTGAACTTTACCTATGCATGCATTAATATCGTTGGCTTTTGACCTGACGTAACTGAACGATCTGCTTGTAGAAATATCCTTGGTCGATCTGCATACTGATTTAACGGATACATCATGAACTGTTTGGTGAACCTTGGGCTGACTGCTAGTAAGCGTGTAAGTTACGCAATTACATCTCTATTTGGTCTAAAGCTGCACCTGCCCTGCGCTGATTGCTGCAGCCTTGTTGAAGTTCGTGCTCGCATCATGTAGAGTGTGAGGTGTTTTGCAGCTGCACTGCACCTACACCTGTGTCTACCCGTATATGTGCACCTGACTCTATACCTGCATCTACTCCTGCCCTCTATCTGCCACACTACATGGTTTCCAAACATTCATTAAAACTGAGTTAGGCCATGTGGTTTGTACTAGACCAATGACCTTCCAGCACTGCAAAGAAGAGTCATGAGTCATGAGCATGTTCTTATATGCGGGACCTTGTTAAAAATCATCCATAGAATACTGCAAGAGTGAGAAATTGGATGGGAAGAGGAGGGAGGATGTTGAATACGGATAATGCATTTGATCATGCTGTTCACGAAGCTGCTGCGTACTATATTTGCTCCTTTCAAGTAACTTAATCAATGTTTGCTGGATTGTGACCAGTGTGGTTTTGAACACATGATTTAAGTAGTTGATATGATATGCCATATTGTTCACAAAGTCACTCATTTGCTGTATTCCCTCAAAAATAGGACACCTGTCTAATACTAATACTAATACTGTCCAATACACTAGGATGGCAAATAAATGAGAAACTTATCCTACCTGACCTTGATGACACATGTTAGTACGCTCTCTTCTCATGCAATACGTTTATTGCGTTTACTTGATTGCTCATTTGGAAAGGAAGATTGCTAACACATTATTCAAACATTTTCTTACTCGGAATTAACCTGAAACGTTTTGAAGAGAAGTGTGTCATGCCTCAGTTTATGGCTGTGTGGCTAGGACCTCACTGATAGTCACACACGTGTGTCCTGTCTCTAACGCAATACGGCATTACTGGCAGTCATACTATAATCTCAATTTCTTTTCTTCAGATAAGTTGGCATACTGTTTCTCATGCCCGTCTTGTATCGTCAGCCACCGCTAACAAGCTTTATGAATTGAGGATATATAAAGTACGCCCTATTAATTTACGCAAGACCGTGGAAATCAGTCCAAAGCCACTCGCTGTTCGTGTGCAGCATTCACCACTTTTGGGCTACTTTTTCTCTGAAGTGGGAGGTCTTAATGAGTCAATCCACGTATGGGAATATGGTGAGTTGAAAATATGTTATTTTTATTACACACCCTCGCTTTTCGAAGACAGCAAAGCTTTGCAACGAACTTAGAGTACATTTTCATGTTCACCCTCTTGGCCTTGCAGTATCATGTCTGCACACGTGTGTGATTAGTTCAAGATGTAGACATTCAGTAGCCAACTCTTTGCTAACCGGAGGAGATTTGGTCGGATTGGAAGTTTAATGTATTATAGTGAAATGTTTCTTGTTATGCAGACAGCTATGCCCACCGGGCGCAGGTGCGGAAGAACCTAGCTGCGGATCCTCAGTGGGTCGAGCTGTCAGCACCTATGGTCTCATTGTTTGAGTCTCAGCACAACTGTTCTCTCAGGCTACTGCCGTGGAGTCAGCTTCGTACATCATTCCCAGCCGGTGGTATGTCAATCGTATTCCTATCAGCATACGCTGCTGGACTGTTCTAGTATCGTCGATGCGTCGGTCAATGTCTGTAGGCACCTACTTCCTGTACAAGTTTGATTTTCGCCAGTCAGAGTCGGAGGAGTCAGTATCTCAAGCTGTGCAGCAGTTTGTCTCCGATGCTGACCTCGACACTGTTGGCTGCTGGAGGCCAGAGATTGGCGATGGCTCTATGAGGAGAGGTGAGACCAATCATAGCCTCCAATAATCCTCATCGTTAATCTGTGCAAACTAATCACATTTCGGTTTTCAAGTTTATGGACTGTTCCATTCCCCGGATATGGACTCATCGAAAAATCCGGCACTAGCTTCTGCTCAAGCGTGTAAGTCTGCCTTTCCCTCATCATCGCTCTCTGCAATTCCTAGATGGCTGACATATCGGCTGGATAGTGATATAGTGTATAGTGTGATTGTCCCGTGAGTACACATCCCTGCATGATCGATGGGCTGCTGCTGTGACTCCCATATGTATATGCGCTGTGGACACGCAGTGAGCTAGTAGTTAATATTGGCGCTTTCATCATTTCAACCGCTAATGGAGAAGGTACCATCATATATCCAGTGTTGTTTTCATGTTCATTTTAGGGCAAGCACTCTCTAGTCGTTTAGATAACGTTCATGGAAGACTTCTCAGTGCTGCTCCCTGGTCTGCATTGAAGTAGCCACCAGTTCTATGGAAGCTCAGCATAACCCACACATATGAAGTCTGTAGTGTGGCCTGTAGTAGTGTAGATTTATAGTGATAGTTTTATATAGCCCCTCTAACTGCTTTACCTCCTGGTGCTCAACTGTCACTGCCTAGTCAAGTTCTCACAATATAACAGACAATCCCCTATGTCTTTGTCCATTTCTTATTGACCATAAAACGAAAATAATTTTCTTCCATGAAGAACAAATGAGCTATTTACAAAAAGGGAGGAAATCTATCTTATTTACATCAACTAATGCACAGTGAAGGAACGCCTAAAGTACTGTACAAGATGCGTCCGTCAGCTTTTATTTGCTGGTGGGATTGAAGAACCCCGAAAGGCCTGTGGCAGGAAACCCTGTAGAATACAAATGTCTGTGTGAGTGACGCATCATGATGATTCGCGAGATGTGACAAGTACTTTGAGTTGACTTTACCTGGAGTATTATAACCGAACATATGTGGCAGCGCGGAGGCGGCGGGTGGCAGCACCATTCCACTCTTCGACACTTGCAACCTATCAGGATTGACGAGGGGCCGAGGAGATTTGGAGGGTCTCTCCAGCTCATGGATCTTGTGGTCGGATTTGCCTGGATACAGCGAAGAGGAGCCTGGCCTCGCAGCCAACTCCTTCATTCCTGCCAAATCGACCATCGGGAATCCTGGCATTAGGTTCATTGGATGGGGCAGAGGTGTTGAGAAGGAGAGCAGAGGATTCAACATCTGTGGCACGAAGTTACTCGGCGGTGGCATAGCGGAGGACTGCGACACAGATCTACTTGGATCGTTCTTATTCTCCATTTTAGTGGAGGATGCCTTGGCGGCGGCCTGCATGTGCATAAACTCTCGTTTCTGGTGTTCACGGTCTTGTTGCTTCGGGTCCTGGTACATGCTGAAGAATTTGCTAGCATCATCAGGAAGTCTCTGGTTAGTGGAGGGCATGGAATAGTCATGAGGCATCTCTGCAGCCGCAGACGTAGCAGCCTGTGGAACGTGATGGTTCTTCATGTCCATGTTCTCCTTGAGCAGCTGGTACCTCTCATTACTGGCTTTTGAGTCTAATTCGCGAGCAGGAGGAGCAGGTGATGACTTTCGTGGCCCAGATTTAGGTGACGGTGATTGACGCCTCTTCTCTCTCCCCATGAGTCGTTGGAATGCTTCCTGCTGCATGTTGGGATGCCATTGATGAATGTTTATAGGGTAGTGAGCACTCAACTGCTTGTACATGTCTATTTCCTGCTGCTTTATATCATCTGCATGTTTCCTCCTCTCCTCTAGTTTTGAGCCAGATGAGGCGCTAACAGCAGCTGTAGATGTTTTCTGCCTCTCAGCATTTGGACTGTTCTTCTGAGGGCTGACAGTGGCCACCAGATGGGCTGCAGGTGGGTAGAGTGGAGGTGCAGACTGTAAATCTCTTCTGCTAGCAGCATTTCTCACCTCACCATCGTCTGAAATATCTGAGTAGGAGGACGGACTCTTTAGGAGATTGGCAGCATCACCAGGCGGGAGTTGATTGGGAGCCAGCCGAGCATCACTATCTCTGCTTCCCTTCTGTGTCTCTAATACCGGACTGCTGCTGCCACAGGTAAGCAGCTCGTCTCGACTCGCCGACCGTTTCCGCTTTAGTTTTTTATGGTCCCGCAAATCATTCAGTCCAGGATTTGGAGTTGCCTCCCCCAAAATAGTTGGTTTCGGCTGTATGGGCTTGAGAGCAGAGTTATAGATGCCCTGAGAGGTGATGGTGGATATTGGCGCCATAGAGTTGCTGCCAGATTTAGGTAGAAGCTTAGGCGTGATGGGCAGAGGTCTGCTGGTGGATGCTGATAGACCGCTGGGCCTACCTTGCTCCTTCTCATCAGAAGCTTGGCTCGTTGGTTTGACAACCTGAGGTGTGATGGTAGCCACTGGTACCGCAGACTGCTGACTCATGATTGGTGCCTGGTTAGTAGTGGCTGTTATGACAGAAGTAGTGTTCGTGTGATTGGATATCAGTTCTGGTGGTTTGAGATCGGCAGCTTCAGTTTTCACTTCTTTCTCTTCTGGCTCAGTCTTGACAGCTGGTTTCTTCTCTGCGCTCATCATCGCTTGGCTCTTGTTCAATCCCTTCACTTTGCGCTTCTTCTTCTTGGTTTCCTCATCGGCGGACGGCAGGTCTGGCTTTTCAGTGTCAGACATGCTGTCCGAACCATTGCAGGTGTCATTATGAGCATTTCGCCGGTGATACTTTAGTCCATTCATTTGCTTGTACTTTTTCCCACAGTTGGGTTCGGGGCACTCAATAAGTGGCTGAGGAGAAGCTGGTGTGGCAGGGCCGTTGCGCGATGCCGCTCGGCCCTTCTTAGCTGTTGGTTCAGCAACGTCACATTCTGAGTTCCTTCCTTTTCTCTTACCACTCTCTGATTTGGCAGGACTTGCAGGTGGCTGTGTGTTAGGAGCACCTATGAATTGATGGAGCATTGAGACACTGCAGCTGGTCCAGTGATAGGTGATTGGTCGGAACCCAACCAACCTGACTGCTTCCGCATCTCTTTGCGCAGCTTCCTCTCATTTATATCTTTGAAAGTATCGCTCAATGGCACCCTGGACCTCTTTCCACGACCTTTCGGCGTCCTGCTATCATAGTCACCAACTGGTGATTCACAACTACAACACATTCACAGAGTTGTCTTCCCTTGCCAAAATTGGACGCTACAACAATAAGCTCTCAAGTAGGAGTAAAGGGCGCTACCTGGGTGGTGACCAGTCGTGTTTGGTGGCATCAAGTAGAGTTCCCATGTATGTCTTTCCTTTCCATGTGACATTGACTATGAGTACTCCTAGAAAACAAACCGACGCCATGTATTGTAGAGAAATAGAGGACAGCAGGATGATCAATTTCTGTCACTCTGCGTCTTATGGTTTCAGCATAAAATAATCTGTGCCGGGGATAAGTATCCAATCAGATTTACAGCTACTGACTGCTATTCTTCAATACATTAAGCCAATAACAGTGTCCTCACAGCCTATTAATTACACTAATCAAATTCATCCGTGTGTAGCCACTCAAGTGCCCAACTGTATTGACTGAGCCGAGGAATTGAGCACAAAGACCTAAGAGACTGCGAATAGAGCAAACAAACACCTCACTCTCACAACAGGCGGCATAATGACTAATAATGTGCAATCATGTTATGCAGCCACCAACACGTGAAATCAGAATTGCCACGCTGAATTGTAAGCTGAAAGGGGCCCATCCAGTGGTTGTTGTGGCGGACTAATGTAATCAATGGACTGCGCTAAGGGCGAGCAGTCGTGTGTGGAATGCAAATAAATTTCAGACATCATATCGGTCCATGCAAATTCAATGGGGATACGTGGCGTTCTTTCCAAATTATACATCAAACTGTGACAGAAGGAAGACAAACGATATATTACAGGATCATAAGATATCCACTCGTACCATTACTCGTCTCCTGCCAGACGATGCCTTCTAGACACACTTGGGTACCGGGTTCACAGGGTCCGAGATTCTCTGGTTCAGTGACAGACCCAACACTGCGCCAATCATACTCTGTCTGCGAGTCTGTCATCATCACGGGCTCAGTCTTCACCTGTGAATACAAAAACACCGCTGCTCCTATGTCATCATCTGGGGGGGG
>ERZ1740065.2962-NODE-2962-length-10630-cov-11.188652_pt1 | contig 10630 bp, 11 predicted proteins | sample MGYA00581738_ERZ1740065 | MGnify/ENA primary metagenome ERZ1740065 (study PRJEB43018, sample SAMN04849749) | marine metagenome | isolation source: floating plastic debris | place: Pacific Ocean | collected 2008-09-01 | study: EMG produced TPA metagenomics...
TTTATTTTATTTTTTATTTCTTTTTTGTTTCTTCTTTTTCTTTATTTCGCTCTTCCTATTTAATGTTACTCCTACTCCTACAGCTACCTCCACCTCCTACAGCTAAAATTCTGGCATATTTGTGCTCAGGTCAGCAGGATCTATCTGATAAGCCACAGGGAATGCTATGAAACCAATAATTACTTCTGACACTCAATTCTGGCAGCTAAGATACTGGAGTCTCCTGGGAAAGCCGAGAGGGTCGACAGGCATGGTGGTCAGTGTGAATACCTATTCATGATGCCATACATAAGTTATATGTTGCGATAGAGCAGGAATATGTGTGGAATTCAGGGTATATAAGATATGCAATCCATGCTATTTTGTGTTACCAGTCCTCAGGGATAGATGCATGAATGAATAAAATTGTCAAATTGAGTGAATTTATGAGTGGAGTGAAACCCAACCAGAGGTATGTCAACTCATCAACTTTTCCGTTTTCCAGCCCAGTTCACGAATAAGTTCTCAAGAACTCATGAATAACTCTTATGAAATCTTCAATTACCATAGTCTTCAATAGTTCTCGAGAACTCTTCAATAATCTTTCTAGTATTCTAACCGATGCATTACTTCATCTGAAAATCTCACGCAGGTGCTGTTTACTTACAGCTGTACCTCTGGAGTATAGAAGTTCTGTAGTCTCCATGTCAGTGATGAATGGAACTAATTGCCCTTCTCATGTCATATCTGAGAAGATCAGAGATGGCGAAGTGGCAGCCATCATGATTGGCTGTGGCTTCCTGTTCCTGTGCAGCATATCAATATTGGTCACGGCGCACTGCCTCTTCCGGAAAGTGAGACAAGAGAAACTCGACTGTGAGAGAATTTCATAGATCCATTGAGACTACTTTTATCTTATATCTATCGGTGCACGGTGCCTAAGTTGTGAGTAAAAGAACTGCCCTTAGGTGTATAGTGAATTGGTAGTGAGGATGATGAAAAGAAAAGCTTGGCTATGGTTTCTTCTTCAGATAAATTGTGGATATAAATTAGCAACAGTAGTGTGTCCATTTGACTGTACTGGTAGTGTGTACCTGTAGTCTGTACAGGTAGTCTGTACCGGTAGTCTGTACCGGCAGTCTGTACCGGCAGTCTGTCACGTGTACTGAAAACCCGTGAGATAATTCGACTGTGTGTACAGAATTCTATTGACTACTAGACACATATCAATTATGTGGGAGCCATCAATATTAGTATATTAGTGTTTTATGCTAGCTTACCCATATTTTAAGTTTTATTCTTTTGTTGAGATTCTGTATTCCTGGAGAGTTGTGGTGCAGGGTAAGCAGGACATTACTTGATATCACAATTCATGTATCAGTAACTTGAGTCTGCATTAGCCTGCTAGCCAACAGCAGGAGTTGACAACCTTCAGATTGATGTTGTTTATTTGGCCTGAAATTTCATACACCAGTATATATGCTGTATTGGGGAAGGCCATCTTGTCAAGGTTTGAATCATTTGGTGTGAGTAGCATAAAGCAGGGGAGAATATGAATTTCAGTTCGCTCGAAGATGCTGATTCTACCGAGCAGACGTAAGACGACGCTACTGCCGTCCACAGACAAATCAGGGAGACTTGCATCGGAGGTAAGTGTGAGGATAGATACGTATGATATAAATCTTAACTTAATTTAATATGATATTATGTTATGCCATAGTATGGACTATGGTATATTATAATACTGTGTTATCTTGAACGTAGGTAGCAGCATGCGAATATGATTACTACCATTGGTTGGTTCATATTTGAGACAGGAATAGACTGACTTTATAAATGTTAGTACAAAATACCATAAACTACATAAAATAAATGATGATAATATAAATAATAATAATACAAATAATAATAAAAACAATATTCCCAAAAGATGAGTAAATGGACTCGCCACGTGCATTTGTTTATTGTTATATGGAGACTACGAGCTTCAGCAGACGTCTTGTATTTTCAGGCTTACTCGCAGCTAACAGATAGTCTCACAGAGTCTCATGATCTGCTATTGAGGAACCACGGCGGCCTCTCCGCAATCTACACAGCGTATGTTGTTAGAAACACGACATTCTTACGCGTTACATTTGCCTGTCATATGATCTCTACCGAATTTATAGCTACTCAAAGGTACATAATCATAGAGGCTCTAGGCATAGAGATCAAGCAAAATTCAAGGCCAATGATTATAGCCGGTCGAGTATGTTAGAACAAGGAAAGGTGAGGGACCCGTTCAGGAGGGCCAGTTCTCTTCCTAACTTCAATATGGCCAATCAGCCTGGCGGTATGTATCCACCTTCTCCATCCGGGTAGCAGTAGAGTTCCCTTTGGGCTGTGGAGAACCGATTGATGACCCTTGGACAGCGCTCTAACGAAATGCTGATATATCACTCATCCAAATGTCAAAGATGGTGCAAATGGAAAGTGTACTCATAAAGAGCTCTGTGGAAAACACGATAAAAATATCGCTAGCCCCTGTTTTTTACAGAAATATTACATTACCGATATTTCTAATTGCTAGACAGGGACGGATTTAGATAAATGCTACTGAGGCTGCTGCGGAAATAAAAATCCCCGCAGTGAATGTTTTTCTACTCAGCTAGCAGGTAAATAAATAACCAATGGCTGCACACAATTACACAAGCCGCTGTGGTCATCTCTAACCAATGCGATAGATAGAGAAAAGATACGAGCCGCCCTTTGCTGTGAGCTGATAAACCATGTGTCAGCTAAAAATCTATGGATCCGGCGTCAGCTGCAATTGCAGTCGATGCCGGATCCACTCAGTTCACACGAAGACATATCTATAAAAATCCAAGCGTACGCAACAATCTGCACTTGGTCTACCAAAGTATATCTATCGCAAAGACATACTTAAAGATATTTTTTTACGTTCAAGGGAAGCTATACTGCTGTATTTTTGTATTAACCACTTCCGGTTCATGTGCACTCAGTCTACGGGCAGAATTAAACCTATATCGTTCAAGTACATTGTCCGCTAGTGAGGCCTTAAATTTACAATGGCTTGAAAACAATTGAACTGGAAAGGGGAGCAACGTGATTACATAATTAAACTATTAATGGTTAATTTCAGCTAAACATATTTCTGTTTTTCAATTTCGGTACAGGAATGAGGAGCCGGCACGTCGCATTTCAACCAGAGAGACTGATTCCAGCATTGAGTAGCAGCTCTCAACTCGGTAACCAGTAATTCTACTCCTAATCTCTTCACATTATTCCATCTGTTCGTTAGCATAATTTCCTAGTAGTTGGTGATATTATTCGTTTTAACAATCGTCATGCCAACAACCAATATGAAAGTCAAGGCTAAGATCTTTGGGTGGGAAGGAAAGAATAATCTTCTTCTGCAAATTTACGAAAGATATTTCACATGATTTATGACGATATTGTGATGCTGCTGGCACAAATTTAGCAGAAAAAATTTCCAGGAGCGGTGATATGTGGGAAAGTTATTTTTTGACCTTTCTCCTGCTCATGTTGTGGTTTATCCACCAAGAGCGCATTCAGGCTAATGCTTCAGTCAAAAAAATTTGCCTCAACTATTTTTTGTCAACTAGTAGTAAATAGATGAAAAAACTGCGACCGCACTCGTCACACAGCCACAGAAACCCGAGTCGACATCACTGAACCATCAGTTATGCAGTCAACAGACAGTTATGCAGTCAACGGATGCAATTTTCCCTTCGGACAGCTATTAGTTGATGACTTGAGCTTCAGTCAAAACAATTCCTGGATCCGCCCCTGTATCCACTTACTTTCTACTCGAATGCAATGCCTATTTCTCACTCATGCGATTCTTACACTGCCCCCACAGAGCATGTGGTTTGTATACAATATCACATTCAATTTTCTCAGACTCAAGCACATACAACGTGACCCCTGATGACCCCCAAATATTTGATGAGAAGTGATTTGGAGTCTTGATGAAGACATGAGGGTCATTCAATCCATCATAATTACCACTTGATAGGAATCCATCTCACCGATTGCTAAATCTGAATAAGTAATCCCGGATCTTTGACCATTTCTGATGTATTATTTTCTTGTTTTTTTCTGAGCTAGAAATTTTTCTTTGTCGTTATCATCCTTTTGAAGTATAAAAATATGATTTACAAAAAAATATTCCTAGTAAAGATCTTTACTATTAAATATGTCTTACATTTGTCATTTTCTATTTAGCTGATGACGTCTAGTAAAGTTGCTTAGTAGAACAATTAAAGATTACGCTATTAGAGCAATTTTATTCCCTCAAAGCTATGACTCAACTGCGTGCAAGGTGAAGGATGAAACTGTTATTTGGCTACCCAACTATTCATACAGCTTATGGTTGCAATCAAGAAGAGAACTAGGGCTAATGCTAGATCAATGAATGAATGGAAACCAATATTGCTATCAGAGTCGTTGGGATTATGGCGTTCTGATTCACTACCGGTCTATTTCTGAATGGAAAGGAATGAATCTCCGGAATTTACATCATAGGCGAGACTATAATGTTCATTACACTATTGCTACTCATTATTACTAGGATTTATTCTCTCCTGGCTCATTCTCCTGGATCTGGTGGGCAGTAAAGTCTCTGCTGTTGCCTTTAGCCTCTCATATGAGGGAACGCTGACCAATGAGCAGCTTCGATTTATACTCATCATAGCTGGGCTTGCGGTACTGAACTGATCCCAGACAGGAAGTGATGGTAGTGGGCGTGGCAGCGTGGGATCTCTACATATTAAATCATATAGCTCAAAGCAAAGAATGCATTAGACCTAGTTAGAGGCATAAATCCCCATAAAATGATATATCTGATACACATTGCCAGCATAGAGCAATCCCTGATAGGCTACAGTGGATGTGCACCACCGCTACCATAACCCTTTCATCTGCTTTGTATAAAAACTCTAGCCATGATATCCAATCTCACCCTGATTTTGCAAAGTTGGTCCACATTGCCATAGTCAAATCTGTGATGATGTAGTCTTCTTCGCTGCTGGAACTCCTCAGAGAGTTAAAGTACCGCAACATCTTATCTTGGTGAAATGCTGAAAGTCGTGAAATATAAACAGTGTTAAATTATGCTGCTACACTAAACCAGTTCGAAGTACACAGAGTGAACGCACTTTGATGCATCTGAAATATGGTCATAAAACAAGGATAGATTCCGGCTAATGCGACTGACGCTCAGCTACCAGTAAAATAATCCGCATCAATTATGGGCTCTTTAAGATACTTGATACAACCCTCGCATCAAGTATCTGATGCGATCATTCCGGTGCCTCGCATAATATGCAAAAGTTTCTGACTGGATCGCATAAACAAAATCTCGTCTATCCCATAATGCATTTCCTCGGTTGAAAAAATCCCACAATGCATTATTTTCTGAACGGGAGGAGCTGTCGCATCTTTAGCCTTCGAACCACGTATAAAATTCAGCACAATCCTTCCATCCCTATTATGTTTAATGGGTGCGACCTTGACACCGAGAAAACTTCAACAATCCCGAGGTTTTCCCCGGCAACGATCCACGACGGGAAATATTTATATGATGGAAATGAAAATTTTCTCACGTAAAGATGCAATGGGCAGCTTCATTTATGCAATAGTAAATGATCATTTACTCCCCACAGTCGCATCAAGTTTCTAAAAGCGCCCTATGTCTTTGTCGACAATTAGTACAAAGATGCTGGAACCACAATAGCTCTCACTGCGTAGCCACCCAAAATGCAGTCATTGTCACTAAACAATTGGTTATGCCTTCACAGACTCGAGTTTCCCTTTGGACAGCAATGAGTCAAAAACTTCTGTGTCAGTTGAAAAATATTCCTGGATCCGCCCCTGACTGGATCCAACCCTGACTGAATCCGCCCCTGACTGGATCCGCCACTGATAGAGCACAGAACAGAATAAACTACGATTCCTACCCTCAATCATGAACAGCACATAAAGGTTGATTGCTTTACTTTACTTCATTCGCTTACCAGCGTAAGGCCCCTCCGCATCTGGTGTCAGATACGGCATGCCAAATACGTAAAACAGCTCATCAAAATGGTCAGCGACTGACTTCAGTTCCTCTGGGAGATTGAGGAGTTTATTTTCTACCTCAGCCTCTCTGTAGGCAGTGAAGTAGTAGGCATAGGTAGACTTTGGTGAGTTGGCTCGACTGTGTGCTTCCAACAGTTTGATTGCATCAAGTTTGGCATTCATATCGCCTGAAACAACGATGATGGCTGAATAGATAGCGGACATGATAGAGATTATATGAACTACTTTACTAGCAATAGTCAGAATGGCCAGAGTTGAGCATATTGATGTTCTCATAACTCTAGAGTAGCCACATCTCCCTATTTCCATCTGTTACAGGAAGTTTTGCGGAAACATATTTCTGCGCCTTAGTGCAGTTGCTGTATAGAGGATTGAACGAATAATTAACATTCATTAACTCAAATAGAGATTGGTCAAAGATGATCAAAACACTTAAACTAGAAGAAATTTGAGTTCCTGTTTCACTGTAAACCTACCTGCTAGATCCATGAACCGGAGTACTTGCTCCATTTTGCCTTTGGCCCGATCCCCACCATAATTTGACATTAGGAAGTATGAGCATAATTCACGCGATGTTGTAGATATCAATGTGCCACACATCTCAGTAAGATATTCTTCCATGAGGGCTTTGCTGCAGCAATCTTCCAAACTAAGTCCTCGACTCGTGAGGAAGCTTTTCAAGATGGTGTCCACCGCCATTCCTCCTTCTCCCTCATTGTACCCTGCCATGAGGTCAAACCTTAGAACAGAAGCATAATCTCTCATGTTTGCATCCTTAAATATTGTTTTTAGTTTTCCTTTCAGTTTTAACTATAGGGAGAGCTAAAACTCATTTTCCAGATCATCTAGTAACGAACTCCCATGAATGAGTAGTTTGGCTCTAATGAATAATCATGGCAAGTAAGAGATTTTTGTAAGCAAGCATTGAGACGTTGGTAAGCGCTAATTTCCTCAAGGTATTTCTCTCTACTGTGCTTAGAGATCACCAAACTCGGGAAATTCCCAGTCTGGAGATTTGATTCACCTTCAAATGTTAATACTGGGCATAGATCAATCTACCAATTGGAAAGTTGCGATCTTTCTTGATCCATAGCAAGTCCAATATAGGTGAGGTATGGTATCATAAAAATTTCAAGCAAATCTAGAAAATATATTGTCATACTGCGCAGTTTGGAGGTGATTCGCACTCTCAAACAATTTGAACATATTTATCCAGTGCAAAAGAAAGTAAGAACAAAAAATTGTACCGACTAACTCACGGGTGTTTTATTGAGAAAATGATATTTTGTGATAAAGTCTTACTTACCGTTGGGTCAACTCATAACTCTCATCATTCACACTCAGTGTAAAGAAGTCATCATCAGAGACAGGATGGAAAGGATTTTTCTTGAAATCTGTTGGTAGACTCTTGAGTACTTGATCACCTGACATGCCCTGATAGCAGGAGTATATGTCTTTGGATTTACATTTGACTGCCTTCATGAGATAAGCGACCATCCGCTTGAGCTCTCCGTCAGACTGAAACCAGCCCCACGGCTGGTAGAGGGAACCCGACTGGAACACAGAAATAGTTGTCTTAACGCCAATGTATTCACTCATCGGGAAAAGATTTTCCCGCGTGAACAACAAAGCTTCTTGCAGAAAGAACTGTTGGTGGTTGTCTATTTTCCTTCCTTAAAATTGTTCAAGACAAGAAATCTTAAGAAGGCTTAATAATTCTCGGAGAATGCTTCAATAATTTTTTAAGAACTCTTGAAACATTCTTCGTGAGCTTTCAGGGCAGAGAATTAGACATTTAACAGACTGTCTTCACCTACCTGAGCGATTCCTCTTCTGAAGAGACCTTGATTACTCTCACGTAACATCTGCGCCGTCACGCTACCTCCTCCTGCTGACTCACCAAATAGAGTGATTCGTTCTGGATCTCCTCCAAATGACCTTATGTTGTCCTTGACCCATTTTATAGCGAGCTGCTGATCCCATAGCCCATAGTTGCCAGTACCTACTCAAGCGTAGATTGATTTTTATGAATGGGCAGAGAGAAATATCACAAGGATAGGGGAATAGATGGACAGATCTAGAAGTAGAGTGATTGAGGGCGATGGATGGAAGCCAAAGGATGGAAGGAGAACGACAGGGGAGAGGGGAGAGGGGGAGGGGGCGGAGGAGGGGGAGGTGTATGAAAAGGGAGAGTGAGAGGTATGGAGGGAGCAGGATGGTGGAAGCAGGATGGTGGGAAGTTGAGAGTTAAGGAGAGCTTGGGTGATTGCGGAGAGGTTGGTGATATGGAGAGGTGAGGATTAAGAAGAGTTACAAAGAGTGTGTGCAGTTGAGAGACAGAAGGACGGAAAATGAGAGAGGTAGGCAGGGAGAGGGAATGGGAGAGGAGGAAGAAAAAGACTTCAAGATTTAGTGGCAAAGGAGCCATAGAAGCGCCACAAGAAGAAGAACGAGGACTGTTGCAGAGAGAACATGACTCATTGCTCATTGCTCATTGCTCATTGCTCATTGCATTTAATTGTATTGCTTAGTTCAATTATTGTATCAAACTACCAGTTCAACCCACCTGGTCCGGTGTGAAGGAAGCCGAACACCCCAAGCCGGTAGTTCACAGTCACAACAATCACATCTCCTGAGGCTGCGAGAGGAGCTGGTATGTACTGCATTCTGTGGCCCCAAGCGTATGCACCCCCATGAATCCAGACCATAACTGCCTTTCCATCTGCGGAGTCAACGTTTTTGACTCCCCCAGGAACTACTAGATCCAAATACAAGCAATCTTCCTCTCCCTCAATGACTCCTTCTGGAACAAATGTGTCATGATCATGAGAGACGTGATCTAAACTTTGGTAAATACACCACATCATTATCATTGTAATATCTGACAGTGAATAGCTAATAGAAGGTTCAACTTTGTCCTGAATCCTGCGCACTGTCATCCATTGGACTATCAGTGATTACAAGGATGCTCGACATGAGCTGGGCTTACTGCACTTCCATTCGGTGTTCTTACCAATGTTTCTCTGAAGGCATATTCCTTTAGCCTCTCTGGCCAATCTGGTACCTTTCCAAGAGCCAGCAGGTACAGGTTTCTTGAATCTCAACTCATTTATTGGAGCCTCTGCATACTGGACACCTGTAGAGGTTGTCATAGAACTTAAAACTGAGTGCATAGATACATTTTCATAATGAGACTCAAGATTCTACATTCACCCCTGTCACCATACTTACTGAGAAAGTGATCAACTCGCACGTCCTTAAACTGATAGGAGATTCCCTCGAGTTTCCCGCCATGTGAGAGAGTAACTACTGGACTGGAGCTACTAGCGTCAACTAGTGCAATTAACACAACGAGCATGTGTATTCTAACCATGCTTCGCCTGATCTGAGAGCTGAATGCTTGACTGAGTTTACTGCTCAATTAAGAACTAGAATACAGTTACCTAATTGGTTTCACATCTATCAATTATGGCTATCACTAACTGCAGTAGTAGTAGGACAGTGACTACAGCTACAGTTATCTGGTTATCTGTCCTTGACCTTCGGGCAATGATTGCTCTAATCTCTCAACAACCTGTGCGAATCGCATTGTTACTTGATGCCAATATTGGCCAGCATGGTCCCACTACCGCACCGCTATTGTTGCTACCACCACAAGAATAGGAAGACTTAGAGTGTATATGATGAGGCATTAGCAACCTTCAATAACTACAACTCAAGCCTAGCCTACATATTATTATAGACTCATTTCAGAAGGTATAAGCCTAGGCTATATTCTGGGTGCGTTTCAGGAGAGTGAAGCCCAGGGTATAGTAAGTGATACTTGCAGATGAATCACTGAGTGTGGTCCAACAGGGCTGACAGCACTCCTGTCCGAGCTAACCAAACAACTAATGATTTACTCCAGTTCAGAGAACAAGAGAGGAAAACTCCTGGCACAAAGTAGGTGAGCTGGCAGGACTAATACCCGCGCAAGAGAGGACAAATCCCAGCGCTATACCAGTGCGCTGACTGACCTGAATAAACGCAATGCTCAATTTTATATCTCTGACTCAATGGAGTGATAACATTTATTATATTATTATTATTATTGGATCTAGAAACAAATTTTTTACGTAAAATATTTTGATTAATTGTCACTAAGAGGGCATCCTTCATTTTCTTATGACACAAAGGTAGGTTCAAAAGCGAGGTACTTAGATAATGATCAATTATCTGCACTACTTGTGATCAGAAGATGTCAATAACAGAATATGTAGCAGCATAAAAAATGATTCCATATGCTTGCAGTCATTACAGAAATTAATCGATTAGGTCCTCCTCACACGTAGCGTGCTGCCGTGATGTACATATCTACCTGTGTTAGAGTTCTTGGTGAATACTACCATCTAAAACGAGATTGAGAGTAAATCATATCAGTAGGAAAATGTTGTATTAAAGGGGTTGGGAAAGTATTACAGTTTTCTGCCACAGTATGGTGCATGTGATGATATTCAAACTTGAAATTCACACAGGATTTTTCTGCAGTGTCACAGCCATGATATTCAAC
>ERZ1740065.2963-NODE-2963-length-10628-cov-12.270311_pt1 | contig 10628 bp, 10 predicted proteins | sample MGYA00581738_ERZ1740065 | MGnify/ENA primary metagenome ERZ1740065 (study PRJEB43018, sample SAMN04849749) | marine metagenome | isolation source: floating plastic debris | place: Pacific Ocean | collected 2008-09-01 | study: EMG produced TPA metagenomics...
GGGGGGGGGCAGATTTACAGGGGCGGATTTACAGGGATGGGTTTACAGGGGCGGATTTACAAGGACGGGTTTACATAGGAAGAGTTAGACTAAAGCTACTGCCACATTTGTATCAGTCAAAAGAACATGACTCATGACTGCATTCATTGCAGAGCCACACGAGCCACAGTCACCATCACTAAGAAATGGGTTAGGTCGTCAACAGACTGCCTGCTGCCCTTTGGACAGCTGAGTTGATGACTTCTGTGTCAGTCAAAGAATACTTGAATCCGCCCCTGCAATATATTTCTACCTGTGGTTCTGCCTGCTTGTCGCTTATCTTTTCGCAGCCCATACTGTCAACTGGAGCATCAAAACCAGATCTCATTGCGCGGATGTTACCAAACTGTTTTTGCCAGTTTGGAGGTGACCACACACCATCAGATACCTTCCAACGCAGAAAAGTTTTAACCAGCAGAAAGTTTTCTTATACAACTGGATGACAGCACGAATTAATGTACTTTTGGAGCACCAGCAATGTTGTCTTCATATTCAATCTTGATGGATTTTCTCTTTCGGACATCTGTTACTGGTTCCTCGGGTTCAGACTTAACAACGGGCTCTGTTTTCACACGATCAAGATCTTCGGCTTTGAAACTTTCGCTTGTGTCAATCGGTTCTGCTTTTATCCTGCAAGCACGACAAAAAATAAGTGCGTAGAATGATAGACCACTGTTACCATCGCTGTTCCATAAAGACTCGCCAACCTTCGGGTTATTTTAGAAGCAATTGATGCATTTCTACTGCTTCTTAAGTAGTAAGACATTGCAATTCATAAAGTTGGAGATTCTGCAGAGTGGTTGGAAACGAATATAGCAGGGGCAGCGACAGTGAACGATAGAGCAACAAAAATTGACAACGTGAAATATCAGGAAAGATTATGAAACTATCCCGCGAACCTGTATTTTCTTACCGCCTAAAAACGAGAGATCTTGGTTCGCTCTTGTCTATCGAGCAGGAGGTAGTATTTGTTTTATGGTAAAGCTTTCATGATTTCCCACTTGTGATAAACTAAAGCTATAAACCTGGGAATATGCAGGACACAAATCTCGTGAAATATCCATCCTCAGCTACTGAAATGAACCGCTGTAATCGATCGATAGTTCTTTTGTGCATGTACACCATTGAAACGCAATTTCTTCACTCGCCTCGAATTATCCATATAAAAATATCGTCACACTGGGAAGACAACTCTCAGACTGGCGGCCGCTAACGAATAATTTAGTACATGTGTGACGTTTTTGTGCGCGTTTGTGTGCACGCGTGAAGGTTGCGAGCGATGATTTGATTCTCGAATCACCGCTGGTCGCTGTCAGTAAGGCTTGAAGGGCTCCAATAAACTTAGATCTGTCAGCCCGAGTGGCAAGACTGACGTAGTTAGATCTAAGAGGTGTCACGGTGGTTTGGTACCTTGACAGGGTCGTGCTCGAGGAGGCTTTATCTAGGTGTTAAGTAAGTGGATTCTATAGAGCTCATAGATTTAGTAGTTTATAGAATTAGTAGTTTCTTTATTCTTTATCCAAGTAGAGCTGATTGGCAAGCAGTCTCGAGACTTAGTGCTCAATGCGGTCTCGAACAATACTCTTTGTAGATAACTCTACTCATCGTAGAAGAAATATAAGGCCGTGGCAGGTCAGTTTCCCTGCTATCACTGGTTTAACTCTTCCCCTTATTTTTGGCTTGATTTAGTGGCTGCTATCAGCTATCCCCCCCCTTTTTTTAGAGAGCTTTCCTTTGTCTTTCCTTTCAAGTTTGAGGCTTCCCTTTTTTAGCTTTTCTCTGTTTATGTTCGGTTGCTATCAGCTATATGGCATTTTCTGAGTGGTAAATAGCGTCAAGCAAAAGGTTTATCAAACAGTGTTTTGACTACATCTGGAACCAACACTCACTCTCTCTCTCTGTACACGTTGGAGGAACAAAGTTTTACGGCTGTTTGAAGATAGAAGGAAATCAAGTCTGTCAGAACTATCTGACATACATGCGCAGAGATCAACAGTAAAACTTTTCCGTCCAGGGGATAGTTGAATGACGAACAGTTGAGGACTCAAGCCGCAGCAAAGCTCAGAGACACAAATGTAAGGCATCATGTCTATCACTACAATGTTTATTGATGGCCTGTCCAATTGGAACGTGTCAGCCTTGAAAGGAGAGCTCCAGCGCTGTGGGCCTAACTCCATGGGTACAAGACCTGCACTAGTACTGCGCCTTCAGCAGTTCTATGAGGAGCAGCTCCACAGCTCAGAACCTGAAGTCAAACCGTAACCCAAACGCCGGGCACCAGTCCCTACCACTAGGAGGAGATCCAGTTTCCCCACATCAGCAACAGCAACAGTGGCTGTTCCATCGGTGTATCCTGCCAATGCTCCGACTCCGTCGAACGGTATGAGCAGTAGGAGCAACGCAGATGGAGGGAAATCCAACCAGGTGGTAAGTATTGGCCACAATCATGGGGATTTAATAAGTTTTGAAGATGAAGCTGCGTTATCACGTTTTTCTTGCAATTCATAGGATTCATATGACAGGAGTATTTCCAGATACCCCTGTGCTGAACCCAGGTAGCTACATACCAGTTCGAGGCCAGCCCTACCACCTGATGCCTCTTACTCCTTTTTCACCGTACCCAGTGATTTCTCACTCTCCCTCTCCGCACGATGCATCATCTCCATTAGAGAAGCTCAGGTCTCTACAGACAGAGGTCCAAATCCTGAAGGCGAAGGATGAGATCAGAAGGTTGAGTCTGTCTCATGGCCAGAGTTCCGTGGCCAGCTCGCCTGACAAAGGTAGGACTGAAATGCTTGCTATGATTAAGAAATCTGTTGACATTAGCAGTCTGCCACCAGCCAAACCGATGGTATTCAGCGGAAACAATTTGGAATACCCTCAGTGGAAATCCACTTTCAATCTGCTGATTAAAGACAAAGATCTTCCACCTGCTTAGAAATTCTCTTATCTCCAGAACTACCTCAGCGGTGGTGCCTTGAAATGTGTGAGAGGTTATATCATGCTGAACACAGTGGAGGTCTATGAAGCGGCACGGAAGGCTCTTGATGACAGATACGGTAACCCATTAGATCTTGCTGATTCTTTCCGTGTCAGGTTGGAGTCCTGGCCGAAGATTCATCCCTCTGACAGTTAAGGTTTGAGAGACTACGCTGATTTTATAAAACAGTGCCTGCTTGGAATGGGGTCTATTCCTGAGCTAGAGAAATTGAATGACTCTTGAGAGTTGAAATTGCTTGTAACCTGTTTGCCTTCCCACCTTATTATTCAATCGAGCCGAAAATCTGGGTTGAAAAAACTTAGAACTAGTGAAAATCCCAACTTAACAGAGTTCACAGATTTCATGACCACTGAGGCGTCTATAGCGTGCGACAAAACAACCTCTTATGGTGCCTCCGACCAAGGGAGGAAGTCTGATAGGGTGTGTGACAAGTCCACTCAAAAGGAGGTAAATTACATCTGGTGACTAGCCTCAGCACTGAGGCGACCGTAGAGAGGCTGCAGCGATCAACACTCTCGAAGTACTGCCACTTTTGCAAGATTCCGAAATCTCATGAAACTACGGAATGCCGTAAGTTGTCCAAGCTACCACAAGGTGAGAAGTAGTCCTGGTTCGATTATCGATTATACGATTAATTGTGACTCGACAAATGTGAACAAATGTTCGATGATCGAAAGAATAGCTTCGATTATATAATCGTAAAAATAAGCACTAACTTAGAAATCTTCACGAAAATGAAGCTAAAATATAGCTGAAAATATAGCAATGAACTTTCGTGGGTGAAGTTGGTAGTAATAAGTAGTTACGTAATCTTTTTCAATAAATATTTTTCGTGCCGAAAGAAAGGTCTTCATTGGCATGCGCATTATTAGCAGAACTACGGCTGTGTCAATCTGTTACTGCACGTTATTATGCCACCTCCGAAGAGTCTGGCTTGGGGTTACTTCTCAAAAAAAGGGGATGTAGTGCAGTGTAAGTTGTGTGATAAAGCTTACAACCAACCCAGAGGTGGTACTACTACTAATATGCGCAACCACTTGAGGGATCATCACCCAGATGTGTACAATGATGTCTTCCTTCCTACATTAACATCAAAACCAAAAGCTGCCGAATCAACTATTCAAAACTTGAATAGTTTTCGGTATGACACTGATGAGACTCAGATATCAGATCCAGATATTTCCATCTTATCTGAATCTTCTGTTCTTGCAAGCTCTTCACAGGTAAATTTCTACAATTTTAGCTGGTTTTTTATATGGCCTACAACTGGGTAGATAGGTTTACCATTTCTTTTGCATTCAGGTTATTTCCAAAGGCTCCCCAGCTTCTGGAGAAGATTATATCCCTGCCAAAAGAAAACTTCATCAACCAAGAGTCGATGAATTGTTCCATTCCTGTGAGGAAATAAAGACAGGAACTCTGAAGGAGAAGGCGCTGACCAAAGCAGTTGCCAAATTCATCTGCAAATCAGGGTTACCTATCTATACAGCAGAGAAGGAGCCGATAAAAGAGCTGCTGCATACATTTGAACCGCGGTGAGAGATTGCTGATTGCTAATTGGTCCTGCTAACGTCTCAGAATCCAAATTTAAAATAAATATTTTTGGTTGATGATTATGACAGGTATTCCATTAGGAGTAGATCATACTTCTCGAAAGAAGTTATACCAAAGATGTATGCTGATATGGTCACCACGCTGAGCTCGCTAGCATCGAATACTACTCGCTGACAACCGTCTGCTGGACCAGTAAAGCGACAGACCCTTATCTCGGCGTGACGATTCACTACATCAGGGACTGGAACCTACAGTCAAAATGTCTGCAGGTAACAGCTATGACCCTATTTCGTGCTTCATATATAAGTTTATTGCTAACTTTCTGTAAATGATTGGTACCTGTTGTCAACTGTCAACCACTGAATTATCTGATCATTATTATAAATTTTCTATACACCGTCTGAACACACAGCAGAAAATCTCAAAACTGCTCTCCTTGATGTAATTGCATACTGGAAGCTGTCAACAGAAAAGCTCTACTCCATGGCTACTGATAATGGTGCCAACATTGTCAAAGCCTGCCAACTTGCTGACATGATACGAATTCAATGTTTTGGACACAGGTAAAATGCACAATTTTTTATGGCCCTTCAAAAAAATTTTTTTGCATGAGCTGTTTTAACTTATAACCTTTTTAGGCTCAACCTAGCTGTGAACAAGGCAATTAACACCCAAGAGATCCGAGCCGTCATTCAAGCTTTCCGCAAAATCACAGGGCACTTCAACCATTCAGCTAAAAAGAAACAGCAACTAGCTGTGGCCCAAACAGGATCTTCCTAGACACAGTCTTGTGACGGACTGTCCTACACGGTATGTATCCATTGTTTTTAGTGATGCACATTTCCAATGGATATTGCACTGCATGATATATTGTTTTCCCAGCTGGAACTCAACGTACAAAATTATCGAGAGGATCCTGGAGCAGGAGAAAGCCATATTCAAGGTGCTAGGTTCAGATAAGAAGTTTGTACATCTGATACTCAAGGAGGAAATGATAGCCTTGATGAAATCGGTGATTGCAGGATTAGGAAAGGCAGCTGTACTAACTGATCTCCTCTCACGTAAAACCATTCAAGTCTAAAAATCATCTTCTTGAAGATGATTTGATAATATGAAATTGATAATCATGAATAGGTGAGACCACGGTAACGGGATCTCTTCTCGTACCAACGCTCTTGAAGCTGCAGCGTCATGTACAGTCTACGGCGGAAGATGACATCGACCAGATAGTTGTACTAATCAGACAGAGCATTGTGGACTATCTGCTGGAGAAGTATGGGCTGGATTCTATTGAACCTGACATAACTGTCCTCAAAATTGCAACATTCCTTGATCCAAGGTTCAAGTCTACTTACTTCAACATGGCCAGTGAGATTAAGTCAGAAATCAAGTACCAGTCCACTTCCTCGGTCAGTATATCCTGCACCAACAACAAACCTGCTGACACGAACACCAAGAAGAAGACCTCGAGTTCTTTCTTTGAATTCGAAGACAGCCTCTCCCACTCCACCACAGCGAGTAGTACATCAGCCAGTGTGGAGCAGGAGATAGCCCTGTATCAAGCCACTCCTCTCATCCAAAAATACCAATGCCCACTACAGTGATGGAAAGTGCATGGGGACACCTATCCTCTGATGAGGCCACTTGCAAGGAAATACCTCTGCATGCAACCTACAAGTGTAGCTTCGGAGCGCGTGTTTAGCAACGCTGGCTTCATAGTGTCCGATTGCAGAACTAGCCTTGACCAAGATCTGGTTAACGAGCTTGTGTTTTTGTACAGGAATCTGTAACACCGCTGTTTGCGAGTGGGTGCAGAAATAAGCTGTTTTTAGACCAAAATAAAAGATTGATTATCGATCGTATGATGCAATAATCGTAATTGAATTAAAGAAGTATAATCGAACCAATGTACGATGAGTCCTGTCGTGATCTGGCCTGTTTTCGACCTTCACCCCGGCTTTCATCAAACCTTTCTTCCTAGTTATGGAGATACTTTAACTTGTATGTTTTTACGATGAACTTCAAGATAACTCTCCATTGACTCTCACGAAAAAGGAGAAAGCTAGTGAAATTGATACGACTGGGGTTTATATATATAAATCAAAAAGCTGAAATCGCGGAGAAAGGAAATACAAGAAGGTACTTAAATCCATTGCGAGTAGAATTTTAGAATTTCATTTCATTTTTACTCTTTTTGCTTCGTTTCCTTCATATCCTCCTAGGTGGTGGATTCACCCAGAAAATGCCAAGAGAGAAATGCAAGGAGGATTTTTAAACCTCATCAAGCAATTGTAGACTGCAGTACCCAGATTCGTACCTCAGTGCACTCCATCTGACACCTGGGCAGTTCAACAACTTATTGACTTTAGTGGAGAAGGACATCAACAAGGAAACCACTGACATGAGAAAACCCGTTGATGATCCACAACGACTCACTGTAACCGTCATGCTTCTTGCTACTGGGGACAGTGTAAGAATGCTTGCAATGTTTTTCAGGTCTGTATGTAGTCAAGTATTCACATCGGTGAGATTTTTGTTACTTGTTAAACACTCTCATCACATGATTTGCAACTGGTTGCAGGCTAGGTGAGTCAACAATTCGCAACGTTATAGCTTATACAACACATGCATTGTGGTCCAACATGAAGGAAAGGTGCCTGGCCACACCAACCACAAGCAGAGAATGGCTTCGAATCAGTAACAGTGAGGCATTGATCCAGTTTCCTGCTATTGAAAGATCTTTGGCGCATGAAGTCATCGTGCATTTATAGATTTACGAATGTCTGGAGTTTTCCCCATTGCATTAGAGCTGTTGATGGAAAGCACTGCAACGTGAAGGCACCATCCAATTCAGGCTCGGAATTTTTCAACTACAAAAAAACTTTCAGGTAATTGCACATAATCAATACTGTATGAACATTCTCTGGTTGAAAGCAAAGAAAAATTGCATCCTATCACATGTTTTATGCTTTCATTTCAGTATTGCGTTGATGGCAAGTTGTGATGCGGACTACAAATTTCTATATGTTGACGTCGGTGGTCGGCACATATGATTGTTGCAGCTTATCCACAGCTCTGCGTGACAGCTCTCTTAATGTACCGGAAAATTGTCCAATGCCAGGAAGTGAGTAGGTTGATAAAAAGATTGTATGGAATACTGGTCATTACTGAAATCTCTAATCAATATTCGCAGGCACCAATGATGATAGTGTGCCATATGTCATGGTGGGTTATAAAGTCTTTGCTCTCTCCTCAACGCTGATGAGGCCATTCCCAGGACGAACAACTGACACAGAAGAAAAAAGAATATTCAACTACCGACTGTCAAGAGCTAGGCGAAGTATTCAGAATGCCTTTGGCATCATGACCTCAATCATTACATAATCAACCAGGAGCACATCAGTTAATGAAGTTGTTGTTGGTGGAGTTGGTGTTGGTGTTGGTGTTTCCGTTGCTGTGCCAAACCTTCTCTTGGTGAAAGATGGCAGAAGGGAATTCAAACGCTATGTAGTATTGTTTACATGCCTGTCCAACCGTGCAGTACATTTAGAGATATCCTATCTCCACTCCGACAGAGGTATCAATTTCATTGGGGCCGATAATGAACTAAAGAAGGGGCTGGCTGAAACTCCAGCTGCTGCAGTCTAACAGTACCTCCAGAGCAAACAATACCAATTCAATTTCAATGTGCCGGTGGCCAGTCATATGGGAGGAAGCTGGGAGCGGATGATCAGAACAGTGAGAAATGAGATGCGCGGAGTACTCATTGAGAAGAGAAGCAGCAGGCTAGACAGTTCAGGAACCAAAGTACTCTTATACGAATGTATGTACATTGTAAACTCAAGGCCGCTGACAACCCAACCTCTATCCACCGACACCTCCGCTGAGCCAGTTCCCCTCACTCCCAACAACTTGCTAACTATGAAGGCACTACGGTGCAGCCTCTACCTGGAGATTTCCAGGACTGCTACATGTATTGTCGAAAGCGATAGAGACGCGTCCAGTATCTGGCAGAAGAGTTTTGGAGCCAATGGAAGGTGGAGTACCTACAAACGCTTCAGCAAAGGTCTACATTGAGTAAGTCTCAGCGAAACCTAGCGGTGGACGATATAGTTCTGGTGGTGGAAACAAGCCAACCAAGATCGACCAGGCAGCTCGTGAGGGTAACTATGGTATTCCACAGCCAAACGGATGGCCTGGTGAGAAAGGTTAGGATTAGAACTGGTACTGGACAGCATCTAGAACAGCCTGTCCATAAGCTACTTCTGCTAGTCGCATCAAATGAGAAATGATTTTTTTGTTCTTCGTTTGTTGGTTTGCTTGTTGTTTTCTTGTACCCTTGCTACCACCTTTCAGTCGAGCTCTCTTCCCTTTCTTTTTGCCTGTTTCCTTTTTGAAATCGTCAAGCATTTTTGGGAGGAGTGTTAACGCAGGCCCGTTTCCCTGCTTTAACTCCTCCCCTTATTTTTTGGCTTGATTTAGTGGCTGCTATCAGCTAACCCCCCCCCCATTTTGTTAGAGAGCTTTCCTTTGTCTTTCCTTTCAAGTTTGAGGCTTCCCATTTTCAGCATTTCCCTGTTTATGTTTGGTTGCTATCAGCTATGTGGAATTTTCTGAGTGGTAAATAAGGTCAAGCAAAAGGTTTATTAAACAGTGTCATGGCTAGAACTGGAACCAACACTCACTCTCTCTATACATGTTGGAGGAACAAAGTTTTACGGCTTTTTTGAAGACTGAAGGAAATAAAGTCTGTGAGAACTATCTGATATACGCGCGCAGGGATCAACAGTAGATTAGATTCAACCGTATTCAACTCTATTGAGTAAACCAAAAACTACCCCCTTATATATAGGGGGCTGGTACGCATTGCGTACCCCCATCAACCAATCAAAACAAATCAGGTACGCATTGTGTACCAGAGAAAAAACAACAGTTCTCTACAAGTCACACACTAGTTCTTCTCTGCTGAGGAGAGTCTTGCTCCAATATGCGATGACTTTCTCCTCTCCATCTTGATCTTGAGATAAGACAGCTCCAAGTCCGTTGGCGCTTGCATCAGTGTCCAGGGCGAAGGTAGAATCAGCGTCAGGGTACGCCAAGACTAGTGATGTCACAATACAGAGATTTTGCCATGATACGATATCACAATATTATGGATATCCACGATACGATACACCACGATATTGTAAGCCTTATAGAGCACCGATATACTGGTGTTCACTTTGATGTTGGCATCAGAGTTTTGATTCATTTAGCATCGTTATGATTGAGAACACTGGAACCTCGTGTTTAAGTAAGAATGTGTTATAAATTCTCACAACAACCAAAAAGAAACAAACATTGAACTGATCTAGTCTAGGACCAATTCTTATTCAAGAAAAGCAACATATAAACATTTTTTGGCAGCAATCGGTTTCGGCGGGCTGACACAATCTGTCCAGCAGTACTGAAAACTCTTTTTGATGGCAGTGAGGAAGCTGGGGTGATTAGGCAGTACTTAGCTAGCTGAGACAGTGATGGGTAGTTGCATGCATTGACGCTCCACCGCTCGAACGGATCGCATGAAAGTCCATTTGGGCCCGCATCCATGTACTTCTTCAGCTCTTTCATCACTCTTTGCTCAGTTGAAACTGTAGCTGCCACAGTAGGAGCAGGCTCATATAGCCCGACGTCTAATAGACTCCAAAGCTAATACTGATTTGTTTGGAATCACCTGATCCTGACAGTCAACTTCACGTTCAGAATCTGCCTGTCGTGAACCCACTGAACCCATCACCCACATCTTCTGAATGACAACTTGACCTGCCCTCTGCGAACCTAGCGGCATGTCTCACCACATTATCTGATATCCGTGGCATGTCTTCATGGGCGAATGGCAGCCTCTTGAATCTTGGGTCCATCATACAACACAGCAGGAGAAAAGCTCACACGTCGTCTGCTTTGTATCTGAAATTAAAAACTGGACTGTGAAATATTATACCGAATGATAAATAATCAACGTTTCAAATGGGAAGTTAACATACCTGGGTTCTAG
>ERZ1740065.2964-NODE-2964-length-10627-cov-11.735244_pt1 | contig 10627 bp, 15 predicted proteins | sample MGYA00581738_ERZ1740065 | MGnify/ENA primary metagenome ERZ1740065 (study PRJEB43018, sample SAMN04849749) | marine metagenome | isolation source: floating plastic debris | place: Pacific Ocean | collected 2008-09-01 | study: EMG produced TPA metagenomics...
TTTTTTTTTTTTTTTTTTTTTATTTTTTTTGTTTTTTTTTTTTTTTTTTTGTGTTTTTTTTTTTGAGTGTTTGTGTGTGTGTGTGAGAGAGTGTGAGAGAGGGTGAGAGAGAGGAGATGTGGAATGTTCCTTTTTGTTATGTTATTATATTTCTAGGAGTTGTAAGTAGTGAGAGGGACTGCCCATCCATGTGTTTTGCTGTATACAGTCCAGTCTGTGGAAGTGATGGAAAGACTTACAGTACGTGTCCATATCATAGATTCATCACCAACATCGATGCTCTTACTCCTAAGCTGATAATGCTGATATTTCAGGTAACACTTGCCAACTGTCAGTAGCAGCTTGCAGGGCTGGCAAAAAGATATCTATCAAGTCAACAGGTGCATGTGCCACCAGTACCACAATGAGCAATACAAGGTCTCCTGTGAATATCAACAAATGTTCGACCTTTTGTATTGCATCGTACAATCCCATGTGTGGAACAGATGGAAAGACCTACAGTATGTCAACACCTCATGTCTCTCCATACACATCTAGCGTTGTAAGGCCAGTGATTGAAAGTGCTTTCTGGTTTTAGGCAACAGCTGTCAGCTAGGAGTGGCTACGTGCCAGTCCAATGGCAGAGTTCAATTGAAGAGCAGAGGCAGGTGCTAATCACCAGATTAATGACTGGTTTCCATCATATTGCCTCTTTGCAAATAAATTTGTTCTACCAAATACTTCATGACCACCACAGCTGTCAGAAGAAGGCTAGAGAATGTGACAGCCTGATCTTATGAATGACATTGGTAATGACAGAATAAGAATGACAGTCCAGTCCCTCCATCTGCCTACTGGTAGTAGAAGCAGTTTCCGTCGCAGTATGAATCGGCTTATCTCCTCCCTATAGAGCTTACAGAGAGTAACAGCTGATATAGATACATCCTACACTGAGGTATCTGTCCACTCCTATGTCTGTGCCATAATGATATTGAGGGTGCAGCTTCAATAACGCCAAAGGGAAACACGCTTATTATTACTACTGAAAACTAATGAGCTTGAAAACATTTGCGTTATGGGAACATTGATTTATGAAATAAATGCAGCGCTATCTGCCGCTTATCACTAATAATGCACCTGCAGACGAAGATGTGATGAACGACAACAAGAATCATCGATGATCATCATGAGCATCTTATGAGCCCAAACAAGAGTCCAAAAAATTAACAAAGGAGAAAGACAACTGAACCTGTTCATGAATTTTCCTTTATCAGTCGTCATGCAAATGTGAGCAAGACTGTGTCATATAGATTTGATTCTTTGGTGCAGATTTGATGATTTATGTACTGCTAAACAAGCAAATAGAATGGAATGAAGCAGGCAGGACATGATAGAATGGGGCAGTACATGATAGGATGGGGCAAGACATGATAGGGTGGGGCAGGACATGATAGGGTGGGTAGTATAAAGTGAAGCAGAGAAAGGCTGGCCAGAGTGAAGTGAAGGGAATGTAATGAGAATAAGAGAGGAAAGAGTTAACAACTCCCAGGAAATCACTTCATTGTGTATATTTTGAATTACCAGTACTCAGGAGTTAGAAGGTTATATGAGAGCCCACAAAGCAGATCAATGAACTGTCCGTAGAGTTGAAAATCCACAGTCGTAGGTTGTGTACCCATCCTTGCACCAGCTGTTTATTATGCGAACTCTTTATGAGCACTGGCTGGTTAGAATTGTAATTACAGAGCAATGACAGCTATGTTCTATAGTTCAAAACCTCTTGATCATGACTCTGAGTGAGTGAGTGATGTGGTACGATTGTAGCAGACTAGAGCAAGGTATTTCAGCATAGGAAACATTACTAATATCTAGTCATCGAGGCATTTCATACCGTCGTTCTAGTTTAGCTTGGAATATGGATATGTGTGTACATGCAGATCAACGTAGTTCCATAGGTTCAAGTTCCAACCTATTTTAGGTTTAGATGGGGCTTTTGAAATCATTATAGCAGAGAAAAAGCCGCTTTTCCTCTGCTAAAATGATTCCAGTAGTTCCTCTTTTCTACCGCCTTGCGTCGCTACTTGGAGTTGTCTTGTCATACGAGGATCTAGCTACGATATGCCCTAGTCGCATGCGACGACGATTAAAACGTAATTAGAGTAAAAAATGGGTAAAATATTTGGAAGAAATATAATAAAAATATAAACATAAAAGGTAAAAAAATAGGGAGTAGCACTGAGGGAAGCAGGAAATTTAGGGATGATTACAGAAAGAAGGAAGCTATAAGATATTGTAAGAACTTCATCAGAAAACGCTAGTAGACTCGAGCCATACACACGATACTAGTAGATGAATTACTACTAGCGATGACCTTCCTCTTCGACGTCTAGTCTTGTTTAGTAGCTAACTGGAGGCGTGACGATCGAGCATATGCGATGAGCGTCTAGTGCTCGCCTACTTCGGTCATGATGATAAACGTTCAAACGCTATGTGGATATGACATCAGTAATCAACATGTCTACGAAAATGAAAGGAGCGCCATGATGTGAGTGAAGCAAGCGCAGATTATTCACTGTGTCAACTCTTCGAGTAATGGTACTTTTCATTGATGAACTTATGTATGTGCATCTTGTTGCAGCTCTACTCTGAGTGAACGGAGTGTGCGTAAGGATGAATTTAGACTCGCTCAGTTTTGCTTTGTCTCAGATCAGCTATTCGATAGCAAACCTAACAAAGAAGAGCTTCAAACAATCATCAGCAGAGATTAGTCATGTGAGTTGTGAGACTTTATCGTACCACAGAATATGTACTCTGATGACCCTGAAGCACTTTCGCTCTATTTTAGCTCACTGCTGTTCATGGACAGGAGGCTGAACGGCATTTGTTTCGATGCTTATTCTCAAGCATAGACTTTACTGGAGATGGAAAGTCAAATAACGGAAAAGATGCTTACGCCATACAATTCTTACAGCAAGAGATCTTATCTCTGATCACCAAACCAAATTGTTTGTCTATCATATGCTTCGCAATAGAGAATCCTCTCCAACAACAAAAGGTATGTGTTAGGTCTGCTGGAAAGTAAGTAGGTACTTTGGTGTTGTGGTAATACCCAGATTCATGATTGAAGAATGTTGCTTTCTTGTTAGACTTTGAAACCATCAGCACAGCTGCTGCCCCAAATCAGTAAAATCTTGAGACTGAACAAGTTGCAAGAAGTTGTACTTGGATTAGCATTGCTCAGTGCTTCCCATTCAGAATGGAAAGTCCATGCTAAGAACTTTGTCAAGCAGAAGTTTCCGGAACTTATCAGCTCATTTCTGGATACTGGTATGCTCTAGCCAAGAGAAATATTTGAGTGCCATACATTATGTTGTTGTTGTTTCTTGTATATGGGCTCAAGGTAGATATTCTGAGAAGAGAACATATTTCTTATTCCTGTTCACAGAAGGCGGAGGTAGAGATAGCGGCCTCCATGAAGCACCCGTGGAAATTCTCCACAGCTTACTCCTCCATCTCCTTTCTACGGATGACGTGGCGTGTGTGAGCCCAGAGTTACGAGATCAGTTCCTAGCTGCATTGCGTAGAGACTTTCCTAGAGAGCGGGTACCTGTGGTATTGATGCCACTGCTACACGGTGATAAATATGACCTAGCAGTTGACCAGCTCAACCCGACATCCTTATCACTGCCCCGCAATGTGGTATGTAGCGATGGCTGCCTCTCATCTGACTGGTCCACCGTGTATTCTGAGCTGCGTTGTGTCATGCCCCACCTTTTATACAGATGGAGTCGTCCATTGCTGACTCCCTGAGGGAGATTGGCTATGGATGCACCAGTGACAAGGACAAATGCCGCCAGACACTGACGCAGCTAGGTGGCGTTAGAGAGGTAACTGCGCCTGCCATAGCCCAAGTTCTGGGGATGATGGCTCGGACTATTACCGGTCTGCAAGATGACATGCACCTACAGACTCTGAACATGCCCAACTCGTTATGGGTGGCAGAGCAGCGACCCGATGGCTTGAGTACGCAGCAAGCATGGAATGTGGACATTTTTGTTCAAGTCATTCAAGAACTGGTGAGACTAATGTAAGATATCTATAGTTCAAACGCATACTAGCCAGTCATTCACCGTTACTCTATATTCAGTCACCAAGCCTGAACTGGAGAGAGGTGGTGAGAGCTTTCGACCACCCTGGCTTTCTCATACCCAACAAGCAAGCCTTGCAGCTGGTTGTCACAGCAGTCAGGAAAGCTCTGCATGGAGCATTCCCTGTGGAAGAGCTGTTCAGACCGTGTGAGAATAGCGAGGGCCATGCTAGCTTCTAGTCCATGTATCCACTTCCCATCTTTTGAGTAATCCCCCCCCCCCCACCATTCTGCCCTCTTCCTTATGTACGTGGAAGAGTTCAAATTTGCACGCTGACTTTATTTCATTATGCAGCAGGTGTGTCTTGTAAGACGCAGTATCAATCTCTACCTAACAATACTTCCTATAGAGTTGGTTGGATTATAATGATTACCACTAGATAGAATCTTCCTAAACAGCACTGAGCCTCAATAATCAATCAGATACTGAGCTGGAAACTCAGCGGGGCTTGTATCCATGCCACCAGCTCTATTCTTTCTTGTACCCCGTAAAACTGCTGCTGTGCACTAGTTGCCTTTTCTCCCATGGAAAGCCAGTTTGTGACGTCGAGCACCAGTCAGTATTGTATGTAACTGTAAAAGGACTGCAGCAGGTTCTATGTATAGTGAAAAACAGGAATCGCTAATTAAGATGGAAGTTATCCTCGAAGGGCAGAGTAAGTTAATCTCATATCGGTGATTAAAATTAAATTAGAGGCTTCACTGGCTGCACCATCGATTAACATATAAATAGTGGAGTTGTCCTCTCCTTTTACGTCTGGTTTTTCATGAACTGTATGTGTAGGACCAAGATGACTTTGTTGAGAGCGTTAGACAGTAAGGTGATAAGTCATGCGGGACGAGGGCTTTTTATTGATGAAATTTCAGTTTGGCTCACCCCAGCTTACATGACTATTTCCACGTATCTATGCTAAGGTGGTACATGATAGTTGATTTATGAACAGTTTTAGCTAATACATACACATCTACATATATTTAATGACTCGGTCAGCTTTCCTTTATATGCCTTCGTCATGCTGCTGCCATTGTTTCCAATCACAGCAGCATAGTAAGTAATCAATCCTGCAAACTTAATTTGCAGCTCTCCTGGTTTGTCCACGCGCTTCAAAACCCGGATGTGTTCTGCTTTGCCTCGTTCTCACGGCAGACAGTCAATCTGGACATGCTGAAAGCACCACCGGATGATGACAAGATGGACATAGCTATGTGGTAAGCTGGAGCATATATATTTTTTGCTCTAGCTCATTTTTGAGTTTTATGTGATGGAATTTTCACACAGGAAGTCACCTGATCTCGTGGAATGCCTGCTGAAGTTGTCAGACCTGGGCCATTACCAGCAGGTGTCTGAGCTGCTCAAGTTCCCCGTGCAGCATTGCCCCGACATTCTAGTCATCAATATCCTACAGACCAATGTAAGACAGCTCTACCGCCTGTAGCTTTGACTTGTGTCTGTCAGCCAACCCAATCGTAGTCGTGGCTCAGTTGGAAAAATTATACTATAATAAATTAATAATGTGTGTAATATATAAAGTCTGAGCCACGTCTTGTTGTGATCGTAGTTATTGTTATAATCGTATCAGAAATGAAGGCAGTCTCTTGTTTATTTATTATTTGTCTATTGTTATTTATTTAATTATGTTATTTATTTGTCTCAGAGTCCATGGAATGTGCTGAAGAAGGAGCTGCTGATCTCGGTTATACCACTGTTCCTTGGCAACCACCCTAACTCTGGCAGCATACTGCACTATATCTGGAACTGTCAGCACCTCGTACGTAGCTCTGTCTCTCTACTCAATGCTGCAATAATGCATCGGTAAAACACTCTAACACATTCTCACATGTATGACAGTGCCACCTACTATTTACAGAGTCAAGTACAGGTGCTACGTTACTACGTCATGCTGTGCATGGCTGACTGGTACCTACGTGATCCTAATGATCAGACTCGTCTCTCTCGTATACTTGATGTCGCTCAGGATCTCAAGGCTCTCTCCATGCTTCTCAACATATCCCAGTTTCCTTTTGTCGTCGACCTGGCTTGTTTGGCGTCCAGGCGAGAGTACCTCAAACTTGACAAGTGGCTAGGAGATAAGATACGAGAACATAGAGTATATATCCCTGTTCCACATAGACCTCATCTGTCCGTCGTGTGCTGTACTATCCAACTTGTACTCACTGTTATAGGAACAGTTCATAGAGGCCGTTGTAGCCTTCCTCAAGCGCAAGTGCCCTGCTCTACTCGGCCTAAAGGATGACCTGCCTCAGCAACAACAGATGAAAGGTCAGCTTTCCCCAGAAACCATCGCCACCATCTTGGCCATCCTGCAGACATGGACAGATTCAATAAGGTCAGAAGAACTGGTCAAAGAGATATCAACAATGGTCAGCCAAGCGGCACCGCTGCTCAACAAACCGAGGCCTGTCCAGATGGGAGCACTGCCGCCCAATGTCATAGGCATGCCGTCCAGTGCGACTACAGTAAGCGGACAATTCTAGTTATGTCTGGCATCTGGTTAGTAGGCTGTGATTCAGTGCTGACGACCATACACATTTTTGCAGCTGGAGGGTCAGTTCAGTAACCTGAATATGGCTGCCGGCCTGCAGACCAGCACTCCTGGCGGATCGCCTGCCAAATTCAGTTCTACTGCCGGCACGTCTGCAATGTCTATTCCTACTGGTAGTGCCCCTCTACCCGGTGTGGCCACTCTACCCAGCAGCTCTAGTTCGGCTGTCCCTTCCAATCCTGTAAATCGACATGTACCGGGTAAGCTGTCAAAGGCATGTCATCATATGACATCTCTCTGTAAGTGTCATCTGACTTATACCACACCTGCCTTAGGAATGAATGCCGTGCCACCTTCATCCCTGTCAGCTGATATGGGTACTTACTCTGAGGAGGTGGAAGAGGAAGCAAATAAGTACTTTGCTAAAATCTACAATCAGCCGCCTGGAAATCTAAGCATAGACGAAGTTCTGGAGATGCTGAAGACTTTCAAAGATTCAATTAACAAACGAGAAAGGGTAAGTTGTGCATGAGTCAGCCATGTGAAACAGCCATTTGAGTGGTTTGTGCTGCAGTGTTGCTGTTACTTGGTTACAATAAACTCTGATTGTAGGAGGTGTTCTCCTGTATGCTGCGAAATCTGTTTGATGAGTATCGCTTCTTCACTCAATACCCGGAGAGGGAGCTGCGCATCACTGCCTTGCTGTTTGGAGGGATTATAGAGCAGGGCCTGGTGCAGTGAGTGACTTTTGCTACTTCCTCTTGTATATCCACACTCCCATCTACTCTCCATCATCTCTCTTTGATTTGATCTATGCAGGCACATGGCTCTGGGCATCGCCTTGCGTTATGTCCTGGAGGCGTTAAAGCAGAACCCGAGCAGTAAGATGTACATGTTTGGTACCACGGCACTGGATAGGTTCAAGTCTCGGCTGAAGGACTGCGCGTCATACTGTAGTCACATCCTGGCTATACCACACTTCAGCCAGTTCCCTAAGCATCTGATTGAGGTATACATATTCTATTACTGCTTGCCTCTTGGTCCCACTACCTCGTTGCTGCCTGTCCAAGTTTGTATTCGAGTTTTTCTCCCGGTTTCAGTATGTTGAATTTGGTAATATGAGTCAGGAGCCGCCTGCTGGCAGTCGCCAGTCCAGCACCAGTGTACCACCCATCGCTAATCCGCTGCCACCAGCTGTAGGGTCTGTGGCGACCGCAGTGGCACCCCCATCGGCCCCGCCAGTGGCGCCAGGACCCTCCAGCTCTATGACCACTAACTCAACTGGGGCTGGTGTGATCGGTGTGTAGCCTTGCTCTCTGGCCTTGTGCATTGCCTTCCTGTCAGTCACTATCATCTAACTATGGCGGTTGTGTTATTCCAGGACTTCCGACAAAGAATAAGCCATCACTTGCTCACACAACAAACATTGACACATTACTGGCTGGAGCTGATGACAAGCAGGAGATCATAGTGCCGCCTGAGAACGTCCAAGACCGTGTCTTCTTCATCTTCAACAACTTGTCACAGATGAACATGCAGCTCAAGGTGGGTCCATACTCTCCGCGTTCATCCTTGTTTCGCAGGAATCTACTGCTTATAATTGTTGCTCATGATCTGTATTAGCTGATTCTATAAACGCACCAAAACATGCTAATTTGAAAGCAATGAAGGTGCCGGTTTATTTGCAAGGCTGATGAGCTCGTGCAGACAATGAAGGAGGAGTACATTCCGTGGTGTGCTCAGTATCTTGTGATGAAGAGAGCTTCCATTGAACCTAATTTCCATCCTCTCTACTCGAGCTTCCTTGATGCCCTCAACAAACCAGATCTCAACAAACGAGTGCTGCTTGAAGCGTACAGAAACATCAAGGTGAGCTCTGCCCACTGCTGCTCGCGTGGACGCTATCCCTGATACGGCCCCTTACTCTCTTCTACATGCATGTGTACATTGATCAGGTTCTGCTGAGGAGCGACAAGGGAGTCAGCAACTTCTCTGACCGATCGCTGCTTAAGAACCTAGGCCACTGGCTCGGCCTGATGACTCTCTCACGAAACAAACCCATCCTCCAGCTGGTTAGTGCGTGGCGTCTGCCTCAGTGTCTTCATTCTGGTGTTAGTCATACTAATGTGCCTTGCCTGCTCCAGGACTTGGACTTGAAGAACCTACTCTATGAAGCTTATCAGAAGGGCTCTGATGAACTACTTTATGTTGTCCCATTTGTGGCCAAAGTGCTGGAATCATCGGAGAAGAGTAAGGTTTTCAGTCCTCCAAACCCCTGGATCATGGGTATACTGAATGTGCTGGCCGAGCTGCACCAGCAGCAGGACCTCAAGCTCAACCTCAAGTTTGAAATCGAAGTGTTGTGCAAAAATCTTAGGATAGAAATACAGGTGAGCCATTGTTGTTGTTGTTTTTGTGATGATTTGAGGGTGCATAATGTTTGTCGTACAGAAATGAGCTATGCAATGTTATGTAGAGCCTGACTCCTATGGGCTATCTGTCTAATCCCGCTCACATGGCTCACCTGGAGTACCAGCTGACATCGCGGCGCCAGGAGGTCTATCAAACTGAGGCTACTAACGCTAACAATCTGATGAATCTTAACGTTCCTCGAGCGCCATCTGCTGGTACCCACGATGCCGGCCAGCCAGCAAACCCTCCGCAACAGGTAGTAGTTATTGCCTCTAGTCTATTGCCTCAATCTACCATTGACTTTAGTCTACTCACTGGCTCTCTCCATTTTAGCAACCGGTGGCCAACCAGGCGATGGTGAAACAGGCCAGTGTGCCACAGCCTCAGTATGCTTACCATGACATTATGACGTCACTACCTGCCCTAGCCCCCCATATCCAGACCTCAGACAATGTGAGTATCAACTGCCCCAGCCTTGTCACGGAGAATAGTATGCGGCTGAACTAGTGCTGTGCAGTTTGTACTGGTATCCACCCACTGGTTTTATGGTTGTGCAGATACCGCTGTTCATGATGCACAAGCAGTTGAAGAGCCTGGTGAAGCCTGCCGTGGACCGAGCAATATCTGAGCTGCTCATGCCTGTAGTTGATCGCTCCATCAAGATAGCGCTCACTACGTGTGAAAGTATTATCAAGAAGGTAACTGTGCTTGGGTGTCTATTATTGCCCACCTTAGATCGTATGATGGTACTCAATGGACGTCCGACTGTCACGATTGCCCGTCTGCTGTCAGGACTTTTCCCTTGACCCGGAGGAGATGCGGATGAGAGGTGCCACCCATCACTTTGTGCGCAGCATGACCGCTGGCATGGCTCTGATCACATGCCGCGAAGCCCTCCTTGTCTCCATTACCAACAACCTGAAGCAGGTGGCTGTCTGGTTTCTTATTGTGATGCTGTCTGGCTGGAGCTGTGGAGTTTCACTTTCATGCGGTGTGATTTTTTTTAGGCATTCATCGCAGCATTGAGGAATACCAATACCCAGCCTGACCTGATAGAGCAGGCCGTACAAATCGTAGCTCAGGACAATGCTGAGCTAGCCTGTGTCTTCATCCAGAAGAATGCAGTGGAAAAGGCCATACCTGAGATCGACAAGCGCCTAGTTGCTGTTAGCCTCCGTTTGCCCAGTCATCTCTCATCAGCTGTTGTATTGTGGATCAGAGCTCGTCAATCATGTTTGGCAGGAATTTGAGGCAAGACAGAAGGCGCGGCAGCAAGGCCAGCCTCACTACGACCAGCTGGTACTGGATTACCAAAACGAGAAAATACCCGAGTCAATCCGACTCAAGGTGGGAATGGCCAATCCTCGCCAGATGGCTGTGTACGAAGAATTCGCCAAACAAGTTCCCGGCTTTGCCACTGCTGCCTCCTCATCAGGCAGCGACCTGCTTGGCCAGAAGGGACCCTACAACAAGCAGAGTCTGGTGAGTCTGATCATTGGCAGCCATCAGTATGCCTGGCACCGTATACTGGGCACCGTATACTGGGCACCGTATACTGGGCACCGTATACTGGGCACCGTATACT
>ERZ1740065.2965-NODE-2965-length-10626-cov-15.509886_pt1 | contig 10626 bp, 11 predicted proteins | sample MGYA00581738_ERZ1740065 | MGnify/ENA primary metagenome ERZ1740065 (study PRJEB43018, sample SAMN04849749) | marine metagenome | isolation source: floating plastic debris | place: Pacific Ocean | collected 2008-09-01 | study: EMG produced TPA metagenomics...
TTTAGAGGCTGAATGATAGCTTGACGCCCATAGTTTAGACCAGATGTGATCGCTGAAAGCTATAGATGACAGCCGCTATGTTCGCACCAAACCGATGAATGCATTCATCGGTTTGGTATAGCAAGGCCCTTTTGGTATGCAGTATTGGCAAAAGATTGGACTCGGCATCGGCATTATCGGGACCTTATTCTTGACCTATGGGGGGTTGCGTCAGCCTCAGTGGATGTTTCGTGTGGGCTCTCTTTTAAAACCGGGGGCGCTGTTTTTTGTAGACACTGAACAACCTGTGATTGCCTTGACCATTGACGATGGTCCCCATATAGAAACAACTGATGCGATTTTGCAGGTGTTGGAGCGCCATGGGGTAACGGCGACATTCTTTATGTTGAGTGACGACCTGCCAGAACACGACGCAACGATACGGCGTCTGGTGGCGTCTGGCCATGAGTTGGGCAACCATATGACCGAGGATGAAGCGAGTATTTCACTCTCTTCTAACGAATTTAAAGACAAGTTTTTGAGGGCCGATGGGGCATTGTCAGGCTACGGTCCTGTTAGCTGGTTTCGACCCGGTATGGGTTGGTATAACGACGCCATGGTTAATGTCATTGCCGGTGAAGACTATCAGCTAGTGCTTGGATCGCTGTTCCCCTACGACCCCCATGTGCCGTCAGTCCGGTTTGCAGAATGGTTTGTGCTTACCAATCTTGATCCAGGGGACATCTTAGTACTCCACGATGGTCCTAAGAATCGTGGTGAGAGAACGGTGGACTTGCTAGGGCGGCTGTTACCCAAAATTAAAGCGCGGGGGTATCGGATTGTGACCCTAACGGAGCTGAAATCCTATGGTGAGTGAACGGCCTATTGCGCTGCATCTGGGGATGCATCTAACACCATTAGGCTACCTTCCACCGTAATGTAAGCGGTGTGGCCTTGGGTGATGGTGACCTCGTACCCGCCTGTAAATGAGCCAAAGGAGGGCAGCGTCAGGCGTTGAGACGGGTGCTCATGGTAAAAACAGGGCAGACGCAGGCTGTCGATGGCGGATTTTAGCTGGACGACCGGGTGGACGTGGCCGCAGATGTTGAGATGGCCGCTGGGCAAGCTGTCTGGATTGGTGGGTTCATGGCTGAGCAGCAGCGTGCCCAGGGGAATGGGATGGGTGCTGTAGTCCATGTCAAAGACGGGACCTAGGGCCGCTCGGTCGTGGTTGCCTAAGATTAGGGTAACGCTGGCCTCTGTATCTGCTATAAATTTGGACCAGGCGGTGGCTACGTCGCTCACGAGCCCCTGACGGGAGTGGAACAGATCGCCGAGGATAAAGATTTTTTGGGGCTGTACCTGGCGGCAATGCGATCGCAACCGCTCCAGGGTTTCTCCATTTACCTGCTGTGCCACCGGAATCCCAGCCATCTGAAACGTTTCAGCTTTACCCAAATGCACATCCGACAGCAGCAGGGCCTTATATTTGGGCACATAGGCTGCTCGATCTAACAGCATCAGTTCTTCCCCCTGCAACAGGTTGATCCGATGCCCAGCTGCCATGTTATCCATACCGTTGCTACCCTTCATCACGCCGCTGATCGTAGCATTAATGCCCATGGCTGATGGCGTTAAAAGAATTTTAGATAGCGCTGGATTTCCCAATCCGACACATGGCAGTGGTAGTCTTCCCATTCTTGGGTTTTAAAGTCCACATAGGTCTTGTACATCAGGGGCCCCATCACCTCTTTGCTTAGGGGGTCGGCAGCAAACGCTGAGATCGCATCCCCCAGAGTTTTTGGCAATGTCTCAATCCCCATTGCCCGGAGCTCATCTAGCGAATAGGTATACATATTCTCGGTATGGGGTTTACCCGGATCTAACCCGTCTCGAATACCCTCTAACCCAGCGGCTAAGATCATCGCTGCCCCCAGATAGAGATTGGTGGAAATATCCGCCGCACGACATTCCACCCGACCACCACCCATGGGAATGCGTAGCATATTGGTACGGTTGTTGTTGCCATAACACACATAGACTGGAGCCCAGGTAAATCCAGACATGCTGCCCTTACGCACCAGCCGCTTATAGCTGTTTACCGTGGGGCAAGTCACCGACACAATTGCCTTCGCATGTTTAAGCACCCCAGCAATGAACTGATAGCCCAGCTTGGACAGACCACAGGAATCGCCAGGATCTTCAAACAAGTTCTTCCCGGTTTTCAAATCTGCCAGGGACATATTGTAATGGGCACCGCTGCCGGTCTGGTCAGCATAGGGTTTGGGCATAAAGCTGGCAAAGTATCCGGCTTCACGGGCCAGTTCTTTCACCATAAAGCGAAAAAATGTGAGCCGATCGGCCATCTTTAAAGCATCACAGTAGGTAAAGTCTGTCTCGAACTGCCCCTGGGCATCCTCATGGTCAAAAGAATATACATCCCAACCCAGACCGTTCATGGCACTGACAATCCGGTCCAAGATTTTATAGTTGTCTAAAACGGTGGGTAGGGCATAAGCCGCCTTGGGAAGAGTATCGCGATCGCTGACCGGGCCAAAGCCTGTTTCCGTGTCCTTAAGGATAAAAAATTCTGTTTCAATCCCTAAGTTAAAGCCATAGCCCATGTCCGCCGCCTGCTTGAGGACATTCTTAAGGATGGTGCGACAACAGGCTTCGAAGGGTTGACCCACCAGGTGTAAATCGCTGGCAAACCAGACTATCTCTGAGTTCCACGGCAGTACGGTGGCGCTGTCCGGGTCGGGCATGGTGCCCACCTCATCATCGTTAATTTCCTGCGGCACTCCGTCTAGGGCCGCGCCGGTAAACAGTTCCGAGCCCTGCATCATTCGGTCAAAGTGCTCCATCGGAACAACTTTGCCTTTACACATGCCGTGAATATCCACAAAGCTAGCCATGGCATACTTTACCCCCTGCTCCTTTAAAGACATCTGGAGCGATTGTAGTGCTGGAGAAAGCGGCTGAAGTTCTGGGTAGGCCATGGTAACTCATTAAGTAACAACTAAATTAAGACGCGACGGTTGTGGGAATCAGCTTTAGCCAAGCCTGGGCAACTTGTTCTGCAAAGCTGGCTGCCCCCTGGGCATGGGCCTTGACCTGGGCTTGTATGTGCTGATCTAGCTGAGGATAGTGGGTATCAATCCAATCACTCTTGGCACTCAGCCAATCTGCAATGATGTCAGGGGTTACTTCCAAATGAAATTGAAACCCATAGATATTAGCCCCAATGCGATAGGCCTGATGGGGACAAATATCGTTGGTCATTAGTAATGTTGCCTGCGCAGGCAGATCAAACGTATCGAAATGCCATTGCATAATGTGCAAATCCGCAGGACAGTCTTGTAACCAGGGTTCTGTCGCCACCGGCTCAACTACCCTCAATGGAGAAAACCCTAGCTCGGGGGTGCTGTGGGGATAGACCTGGGACCCAAAGGCGCGGGCAATGAGCTGAGACCCCAAACAAACCCCCATAATGGGTTTGTCGTCTGCATGAAACTGATGCACGAGGTCAACAGTTTTTTTTAGGTGAGGAAATTTATCATCCTCATGGGCATTCATGTGACCACCCAAAATGATTAAACCGACAAAATCCTCGTCGGGAGGGGCTACTTGTTCTTCCGGCAGCCAGGTAAAAAGCTCTGCACCCAGCGCCACAAGATGGTCTCCCAAAATACCAATGGGGTCGCGAATACTGCTCTGAATAACCAATAGTTTCACTGCAAATTCACCTTAACGGTCGATACCTCTGATTGCCGTTGCTGATTTAGAGAATGAACCGGTCAATGAGATATGCCATAGGACAGTATCTCGCAGATAAAATCATCCTGAGGATCAGCAACGCCCGCTGATTTAACAAACGATGCTCTAGCGTCTGCGACAGTATGACAAAAAAACACGATTAAAACTGTTTAAATGAGGACTACGGTGGGCTACAAACTATGATCTAGGTGGCTTAGCTGACTCGTGTCTAACCGAGAAGATCAGGTGTTGGGTTTCCTCCCATCAGCCCCCAACCCCGAACTCTAGGGGCTTTGAGGCTAGTCATTTGATGCCTTGACCGCTGCCATCATGATCAGATCCCGCTGTGGATCGTTACCAAACTGAAACACATGCTCTCCCACAGCTTCAAATCCGTACTTGTGGTAGAACGCTAGTGCCCTGGGGTTATGCTCCCATACCCCAAGCCAGATATGGTTCGCGCCAGCATGGGCCGCTGTGGATAAAACGTGAGACATCACTTGCTGGGCCACACCTTGACCGTGCCATTCCTTTGACACGTACAGTCGATAGAGTTCTGATGGACGATGGGCATCCACACAGTCTTTGGGAGAATATAGTCGCACCTGTGCAAAGGCCACTATCTGGTCTTCTATCTCGGCCAAAAGTGTGGCGTAGTTGGGATCTAAAATCTCCTGCTGCTGTATTTCAATACTGAAATTTTTTGTACAGTGGAGATCCATATCGGTGAGGTTATTCTCTTCTGTAAAGGTATCTCGGAAGGTGCGTTCGGCTAATTGAGCTAAGGCCTCCGCATCGTCTGTAGTGGCTTGTCTGATGGTTGTTAATGGCACGTGATGCTGTTGTTGGGGAAGATATAGATTTGAGTTATAGCTTACTCCCTTGCCTCAAAATGTGTGTACAGTTTTCACTGTCAACGGTTAGTTTTTTGATGACTGTAAAAATCACTAGGTTTGCCCATGGGGCCAATAGTTAAAAAATAAAACTATAAAAATAAAACCATAGAAATGAAATCAACCTTTTCGTCACTCAACCGCCTGAATCCCTGGCTGGCGGTAAATTATTCGCTGGTGTTTCCGGGGCTAGGGCAGCTATACAGTGCTGTCGGCGTTGCTGATGATCCTCAGCAACAGCGTACTTTCTGGGGGAAAGGAGTCAGCCTGGTACTCATAGCAGTTGTCATGATCGGCTATGCTACCTGGTCCATTTTTGGGGCAAATGGCCAAACCATGCAGGGATTCTGGACAATAGGCGGTGTTCTCATTGTCTATAGCTTTAGTATTTTGGATGCCTATCGCGGCACACAGCCAGGCTATGCAACTCGAATCTCAGTGCCCCAGGGACTGTGCGATCCCTGGTATGCCGTTTTTCTGTCGCAGCTGCTGCCTGGGTTAGGGCACTTGTATCTACAGCAAGCAATGGCTGGGGGGATATTTCTGGCCACGGGGCTCGTGAGCGCTTGGCTAGCGAACTCTGTACCCCAACTGGTACCGGTTCCACCGCTGATTTGGGCACTGAGCTGTTATCACGTGTATGTCAGTTTTTCCCATCGAACCAGGCGGCGTGAATCAGGTGCGATCGCAATCCTGGTGGTCGGTCTTTTGGTAGTTCGGCTGTCCATAGCATCAACACCGGGTTGGATTCGACAGGTGGTTGAGCAATGCATTGTCCCGAGTGACTCGATGACCCCAACGCTACAAATCAACGATCGCCTCTTTGTTCGGCGTAACCAAACCTATCGCCCTAACCTTGGCGACATTATTGTATTTACCCCACCCGATAAAGCCCTTAACGCGCTTGCTGAGAAAACCGAGGATCTGCTGTATGTAAAACGTGTGATTGGTTTGCCAGGTCAGCAGATAGCGGTCAAAGAAAGTCGTGTTTATGTTGACGATCGCCCGCTCGCAGAAGCGTATATTCAAGCGAGCCCTATCTATGGGTGGGGGCCTGAAACAGTGCCTGCAAACAGTTACTTTGTGTTGGGTGATAACCGTAACAACAGCTCTGATTCCCACGTTTGGGGCTATGTGCCTGAGGCTAACATTCTTGGGGCAGCTTACAAAATCTACTGGCCACCCGAACGGGTTCAGCCCCTGGGGCAGACTATCGCCCCTGTGCAGGGTTAGCTGACTGTGGTTAGTTCTGGGCCATTTTTTTATTGGTTAAGCCCAAGCTCTCTTTGCTTCTTTTTAGTTAAACCCAGTGAAACTATACGGTGTGATTCTTCAAGGAAATACGTTAGCTGTTCGTCCTCAAGCGCTTCATACTGCTGTATCCACTTCAGACCACGGGATGCCATGTATGGGGCAGGTCTAAAACCTGGTTCTTCTCGCAGAAGTTCAAAATTTAGGTCTGAAACCTTAAAGGTAAAGGCAGGCTGATGATTGTTTCCCCAACCTCCGATGGCAAATACCTTGCCCCCCACTTTCCACACATGGGAATCTCCCCACTGCATGACATAGGATGTCGCCGGTAGTGAACGACAAAAATCATTAAATTCATCGTAGGTCACAGGTGTAATCCTCCTAAATCATAACGATAGTTATCAGCTGAGAAACAGAGAGTCACTTACCACAGGTAGGTGAATTAAATCTTTCATAAGATACGAACAAACAGTTTAACCTCTTAGAATCTGCCCCCAAACCCTCAATCCTGCAGGCTTTAAAGAGGAGCCTCGATATCTGATAACTAATGTGATTAATCAAGGGGAAAAACGTATGGAATGGTTACGTCTGAACAGAAACTCTATACAAATTGCCTCGTCCCCGTTTGCCAATGAGTTCAATTAATTGTGCTGTTCGCAGAGCGTAGGCCATTTTCTGGGCCAGTTCTCTCCTTATGTTTAGGGTGTCTGCAATCTCCTTGGTCGTAAATGTCTCCATACCCTCGGGGAGAAAAGCCAGCCAGTCTGCCGGTGTCTTTAGCAAGCGCCGATCCACTACATCTAGCAAGCGGCGTTCTTCGGTACACCATCCGTTTCTGCGCCATCGCCGGTTTTTCTCAAATCGCCTCACTTCTTCTTCTTGAATCATCAAGACTTCCAAGGAGAAATTACGATTTGAGATTAGCTGGGGCAGCCTGACCATTTCCCAAAACACATCCTCCACATGCCCTTTTTTGGGAGACTTACGGCGAGTGTTGGCCTTACCCTCATCTTTTGACAATTTGACGATCCATTTCTCCTGGGCAATGGGATAGATGATACGGATGGGATGGGAGCTTGCTAGTTTTGTTAACTTCGACTTGATAGCGGCAAAATTCCCCGTCTGAATTTCTAACAGCTGGTTGTCGCGTACGATGTCAATCACAAAGCCATCGACGGCTACTTCAAACCGATCTCCCGGCTGCGCGTACCACTGTTTTAGCGATGCATGGAGTGGTTTTTCATTGAGCAACCCAATCCCAGAGCCAAGTTTAGACGTATTCAGCTTTGGTATTGTCTGCTCCATTCCCCTGGGCCTCTGCTGACATCGCGATTAAGCGTAATCCATTTTTGTCATAGGTGGTCCGTTGTAGTTGGTTCTTTTGATGTGATCGGGTGACTGTTGTGTCAATCTGGGGGATTGTTCACCCGCTTGCTAGAGCTGACTGGGGTGGTTATGATGCCCTTATCACTACCTAAAAATCTGCAACTCATCATGGCATCACAGCGTAATTTGCTCACCATACTAGGATGTTCGGGGTCTCTGGCTTTGGCTTTGTCGGTGACGCCATCAGCGTTAGCTAGCCCAGGAGAGTCACAATCTGCTAGCGATCGCACCCTACCCGTCCTGCAAGCAGACGATAATCCCATTATGGACGCCTTGAGCTGTAGCTGCGCTCGTTGCGTTATGGGACAAGTCGCTGATCTCTAGCTGTTCATCTCTTGGCTGTTCATCCCTGGCTGTTCATCCCTGGCTATTTTTTTCTTGTCCTACTTGTGGTGTGGCTCAGGTGCCTGACACCAGGGTAATGCCAAACAGACCCAGGCCCAGCATCAGCACACAGCCGGAACCCGCAAATTTTAACCATCGGTGCCAGTGACGGTAGCGTCCTTCCCCAAGCTGCGCTTTGCGGTCAACGTAGTTTCTGCCCATCAGGGCTAAGGTGCCAATCCAGGCTAGGGTGATGGCCATCCCTGAGGAGATTGCAATCACCATAGCAATACTGGACCACAACAGATTGTTGGCTGCCCCATAGAGCAAAATCAACAGGGCACCACTACAGGGAACAGAACCAACCGCCAGGGATAGCCAATCGCTGGCTCGCTTGGGTTCCACACAGCTAAGGCAGAGACAGTCGGCGGCATCAACCAGAGAAGTCTCTGCAGACGCCAGCACCTGCTGGGTTAGGTCAGGATATAGCCCGGCTGCTTGGGCCCCGAGACCGGCAGGCTGGGGAAGGTGCTGCCGGGGAATGGCGCGCCAAGGTATGGCTCGCCAGAGCATCCAGCCGCCAATAATGGCAATCGCCCCGTAGCTTACTAGCTGGATGACGCGATAATTGTCCGGTGCGCTCTGACGCAGCACGAGGGTGGTCAGCAGTACCACCCCAATCGCTGACAGGACATGGAAAATAGCAATGCGTACACCCATGGTGAGGCCTCGCCGCAGGCTCCCCCCTTGTCCGACAAAATAGGTGATAATCACGGCTTTACCATGGCCGGGGCCCAGGGTATGCAGGATGCCATAGCTAAAGGCAATCAGAATTCCCCACAGAAATGCGACGGGGGAACGCTGCTGATCTACGGTACCCATGGCCTGGGTGAGCGTGGTTGAGATTTGTGTTTGCAAACGCTGCCATTGGTTTCCGGTGGATGGTCCCAGGGACGTCTGGATCGTTGTGTCGGGGGGCGTTTTGGAACGGGTTAGGTGCTGCAGGGTCAGGGCATAGCTGACGTCAACTGGGCGGGAGCCGTCTACTTGAAATACGTCGTAGGTGGCGGGTTGCGATCGCAAGTCTCCCTCTACCACCACTGGGGCAAACATCCCCGGCACGGTTAGCGCCTGCTCTGGCTGAATGTAGATTATCTGGTTCGGCGGCGGTGGCGGCACATGGATACAGGCCCCGACATAGGGAACCAGTAAGAATTCTGTTACTTGCTCAGCCTGATTCCAAGTCAGCGGTAACACATAGCCTGAAAGCTGGACAGTTTCTCCCATCCATTGCGGATTGGTGGATTGAGACTGCTGTTGCCAGTAAGCCCGAGCCTGATCAACCTGGGATAATAGGGCAGCCACATCCAGACCCTGGTCTGTCAGCTTTTTTTCTAATCGCATCACCTCCTGCGATTCTAGGCTATCTGGGCTGGTTGAATTCTGTTCTACCCAGGTCTTTAGCCCTGCCAGTGTGGATAGGTCGTAGGTTTGTTCAATAGCCAGATGGGCGTAGGGATTTTGCAGAGTATTGGTAGAGGGCTGCAAATCTTCCCAGGTTAGCGGTGTCTGGGCCAGGGCCGAGGTGGCTAGCCCCCAGACTAAACAAAAGCTGGCAATCAGCAACCCTACATATCGGCCCCATCGTCTGAGAGCCGCCGTTACGGGAGAAGTATCGGCCTTAAATTTGGCTATCTGACAGGGCATGGGAAACCATCTCAGAGAAAAAGTGTGCAACCTATTGTAAGGCACCCATCCAAAGCCGCTCACTATCTTTCTATTATCTCTATACCGGGCCTCAGCTCTGATGGGTCTGTCAGCGTGAGGAAAAAAGATTGAGTTGCAAGGTTGTTGAAACATAGCTGAATAGATTGGGAATCAGGGATTGACCTCCTCCATCGGTTTTGGCAACCCATGTCTGTCCTACCAAGCTGATAATGACAAGAATGGGGGGTAGAATCGAGGTCAGTGAGATATGAGAGAGGCACACTTGATGCGAGAAATTCAGATTGCAGCTGGTTGTAAAACGCGGATCATTCGACGTCAGTTCAGCAGTCTTGTGACGACCTATACCTTTGATGTAGCCCCGGTGATTCAGACTAATCATTTGGTAGGAACCGTAGAAATCAAGGGCTCAAATTGGATTTTTCCCAAGCCTGTACAAAGAATGCCTCTACAGCCAAGCAATGTAGTGACAGCCGGTTTTTGGGATACATTGTTTTCGGTTTACGTGTTCCCAGAGGTTGATGTTGTCATTTCTCTGCCATCAAAATCCTTTGGAGGCTTGCTCTGGGTCATTGGGCCTATTGTGCTTATAGTGGCGGTTGCGAACTGACAAGTCAGCGCTGGCGCTATCGCACTTTTCCTCTTGACCTAATCCCTGAGCGTCGACTCACTATCATTTCCATGCCCTCTTTTCCAAAACCCACAAAAGCTGAAATTCAGGCAGCTTACGGTAAAACCGTTCCCGATATCATTGCTCCAAATCTAGACGTGCTCTTTTGTGGAATTAATCCCAGTATTTATAGTGCAGCCGTCGGATATCACTTTGCCCGTCCAGGCAATCGCCTTTGGAAAGCGCTCCATGGGGCAGGGTTCACGCCTCGACTGTTGCATCCGTCAGAGGATCGAGAAATCCTGTCATTGGGACTGGGTATGACGAACATTGGTGAGCGTGCTACCGCTAGGGCTGACGAACTCTCTAAAGAAGACTTATTGGCGGGACGGCAGACCCTTGAGCAGAAAATTAGGCACTATCAGCCTAAGGTTTTGGCTATCCTGGGCATCACAGCTTATCGCACAGCATTTCATCAGCCCAAGGCAGTGATTGGGCGACAGCCCCATGGGGTACATGACGCTATCTTGTGGGTATTGCCTAATCCAAGTGGTCTAAACGCTCATTATCAAGTTAATGATCTGGCGCGGGTATATGCTGAAATGAAACAATTTATCGATTGCTGATTTAGGAGATAACTCGGTTTAGCGCCGTTGTTATGGGTTGCGTGAGATGTTTTGGGTGGGCTTTAGTCAAAGACAC
>ERZ1740065.2967-NODE-2967-length-10619-cov-13.031427_pt1 | contig 10619 bp, 15 predicted proteins | sample MGYA00581738_ERZ1740065 | MGnify/ENA primary metagenome ERZ1740065 (study PRJEB43018, sample SAMN04849749) | marine metagenome | isolation source: floating plastic debris | place: Pacific Ocean | collected 2008-09-01 | study: EMG produced TPA metagenomics...
GGGGGGGAGAGAGAGGTGGACGGAGGGAGGGAGAGGGTGAAGATGGTAGGGAGGGGAGGGAGAGCCAGGAAGAGGAGAGGGGAGGGAGAAGGAAGACGCAATCTTGTAGTAGATGTAAGCTGACTTACATTGGCTCTATTGAGCTGCTTGTCTCAGTATCTCCGCTACTCCGTGTTACACTCTCCTTTTTATGCTGAAACGCCTCTTCCAACCAGTCGAGGAGCTTATGCTGAAATTCGCTCACATCCTGTCAAAGCATTTAAAGACTTATTTACTAACTCTACACAGATACTAACAAACAACTTCCAAGTACCTGCTGTTCAGAACCGCCTGATGGACCAGCTTCGAACAGATTCCTAAGGATATCGACAGTGCCAGAAGGGTTGAGATATCTACGGTCTGACGCCATCATGAGAGCGAAGAGGCGTTTCATTTCCATCATAAATGTACTTGTTGGATTCTCCTACAGCAGATATGAGCAAAACAACATTACTTACCACACCAGCAGCAACAATAACAATAATACTAATAGCAATAATAATAACTGAATATTTTATTGGGAATGACTGAGATACGCGTATGATATCACACCTTGCTGACGCTGTCACTCGGCTCGTAATTGATGATCAGATCTCTAAACTCCGTGATATGAAACAGCGACTGGAACAAGAGAGACAGGACAACATTAACAAATGTATTTCTCACATAAAACAGCAAGTGAGTGGGCAATGGTACGCCATTTACAATTCAGGCATCTCGATTAAAATCAAATGATGGGCAGAGAAAATGTTGGCGGGTTTAAACTGGAACAATATGTTCATTCGTGCCTGGCATGTAGCACACTGAGGCTTCATTTATGTAACGTCAGCTGCAACGAATTAATGCCGTAGGAGTGCTGAATGCTGGCCTATGCAGGCGGCGGACTCCCTGTAATGGAGTAGCGTAATCAACGGATTTCCTGATTCAAGTGCACATCGCTCACACCCAACATTCAATGGACCAAAAAAACTTCAGCTGCAACTATGTTATGCATAGGCTGCCTTAGGATGAAACATGCCTGGGGATCTTTGTGGCACTTTACAAAGATTGTACAGCAGTGAATAAGGTGATTGGAATAGGTTATCTGACAGCTCATATTCAATACTATGCCTCCGAAAAATCAACAGAAACAATTCTTAAAACGTAAAATACTAACATGAATGTGAGCTGTGGTCAAGTCATGCGGTCACGTAGCTGGACGGAACTACTACTCTCGTGACTGTATACTCTCGTGACTGTATACTCTCGTGGAACACAATGGAGGAATTAAAGCCACTTAGGTACAATGATGTTCCCTATCATAGCAAATCAAATTAATCGTAACAATGCTACCAATTTTGATCATTGCCTTTGATCGTGTCAGCCAGTGGCGGATTCAGGGCCTCACCTCCCTGCAAAATTCGGGGGCTGGACGAACAAATCCGATAACACAAACTCATCACAAACACCATTCATATAACAAATATCGACCAACAAAACCTTGGAAACTGTAAAATAAACAGGAAATAGGTAAATGTACTAACTAAAATCAACTTCATCGCCACTTAAAAGGTCAAAGTTCACCACCTACCCAAAATACCATGAAGGCTATAAATATCGCTGCAACATCAGCATTTGCTACAAGTGCTAGTGGTAGGGCAGACCGAAAGGATAGAGCTTGAGCTGAGTCTAGACTACAAGAAGGAATATAGATCAGGGATCAAGATGCGCCTATCCTTGTCAGTGCTGCTGGCACTCAATATTGGCATAGCTATTGCTGCGCCACAGAATGAGGCGAAGCTGGCTACGAAGAAAGCTGTGAGCGCAGAGACTGTTGTGAGTATTATTACTATTATCATTATTACGTACTGCGATATTAGATATTACATTAGATTTTGAGAACATAGAAATGCATAGATTTTTTAACTATTTTCATAGGCCATGAAGAAAGGGGATGAAAACATGCTGTCAGGTTTCCAAAATGGTAGGTCCAAGATCGATTGCATTATTACACACTGACACATGCATTCTGATAGCATAGTGAAATAACGACGGTATTAATAATCGTGTCCTGTGTTTCTAGATGCCGCCTTTGTCAAGACTTGTGTGTCAGGCGAAAGTTGTCAATTCATGACAGTAGCCGATGCTAAAGGCTTGGATTATGCATCCATTGCATCTGTAGAAGCAGCCAAGGGAGAGAGCGATGTGACAAGAGCACTATCTCCAACTTTTGTCACCATGTCTGAGTCCATCCGAAGCCTACAGGCTCAAAAAGCTGTCAGTACAATGAATATACAATTATCTCATCTCTAGTTGGGTTAGTTCTGGTGATTCTAATCCTATAAAATCTAACTTGTTCAGCTCTTGGAGACACTTGAGCAGCAGATGGAGGCTTTGACTAGCGCTTCTAGCAAGGGTCAGCAACTCGCTGCCTCCACCGATCAGAGCCTGGCTGCAATCATGTCTAAAGGAGTGATGATGCCCGCAGCACTGTCAAAGGGTGTCATGGCTCCACTCATGCCCCCATCCAAGGGAGTTCCCAGAGCTCCTATGAGCAAAGGAGGTTTGACTACAACTCATATTTACCACCAGCCTTTAGTTTATGACAAGTGTTGTTGAACAAATGTATGATTTTTTTCAGGCAGCTATGCTTCCTCCATGGCTCTTGAGGCTACCATGTGCCCAATGACCATGTATGAACTCGGAAAGTCCCAGAAGTTGAACGCTGAGATGAAACTGCAGATGGAGGCAAGCAACGCAATGAACGCTAGACTGCTGGTTGAAAAACAGAGGCTGGAAGCTGCTCTTGCTGTAAGTATTGTGCTTGAGCTAAATATTTATCAGTTCAAAAACTAGATAAGTTTTTATCAACATAAAATTTAGACCTCGGAGGCAATGAAGGCCAGGGCAGAAGAGCAAGCCGCATTCAATGCCAAGTATGCTGCTGAACAGAAGAGCAAAGCAGAGATGCTTGCTAATGGTCTTGCCATGTGCAACACTGAGAAAGAGATGGTAAAATCACAGAAGGCTGAACTGGAAGTCCAACTCAGTGAGACCCAGGAGAAACTGTCAGAGGAGACGGCCAAGAATGCTGCACTCACCGATGAGCTGGCAGCCAGCAATGAAGCCAACGCTGAACTGACCACGGCACTTCAGGAGCAGACAGCAAGAGCTGAGGCCGCAGAGGCACAGCTTGCAGAAACCAAGGCTAGACTCGAGGAGGTCAGTTTTAAACCCACTACATAGAAATTGCTGTTTGATGCATGGTGTGTGGTGTTTTTATTTCTTGTTATGTTGTGTGCATGGATGCTTGATAAGCTATTGTGTGTGTGTGGATTTGAAGGAGACTGATGCTCGCATCTCATGTGAGGAAACTCTGGCATTCACGCAAGCTCGCTTGGAAAGAAGTGAGGCAGATCTGGCCAATGAGAGACAGGCTCGTGAGGACACCGAAGAGGAGCTTACTCAGACCATGACTGACCTAGCCGCCTGCCAGAAGGAGAACCGTGTCACCGCTGAGATTCTTGCGAGAACTCAGGATGAGCTGCAGGAGAAGACAGCTGCTCTCGCCAGGGCTGAGGCTGCCAGGGATGCCCTGCAAGTGAAGCTTGAGGCTACCGTTCAGGTTCTTTCCTAGATCTTGCTTTATCCCTGCTTGAGTGGTTTGCTTAGTCATTGAAATAGTGCCATCTTTATCTTCATTGCAACAAAATCAAATGTTATGGGTAATTTTAGGAGCTCAGAGCAACTGAGCAGGAGCTTAGAGATACAAAGAGAGCTCTGGAGGATGAGCAGAACGCTCATGCTACCACACAGAGACAGCTGAGAGACACCCAGGAAGAGCTGGAGGCTTGCCAGGCAGCAAGAGACGCTCTTGAAGAGGCAAAACAGAAACTGGAAGATGAACTCGCAGAGACCAAGAGCCAGCTGGAGGTCATGACAGCTGAGAGAGATGAGGTGTGAAATAAGATAGTGCAATGTGACGACTAACTTACAATGCATACATGGTCAACATTTTTAATTTCATTCAGCTGCAAGTAACTCTGGACACAACCAGTGAGCTCCTAGCCAACACTACTTCTGAGAAGATGCAGTGCGAGAGCGACCTTGCCGCACAGAAGGCTGTGTCCGAGCAGCTCAGCGAGAACTTGTCCAATGCCCTCATGATGCTGAAGATGGAGAAGGAAGCAAGAGAGCAGCTCACAGCAACCATCGCAGTGGTTCAGGAGACTTCAATGAAGGTTCAGGAAGAGGTTAAGAAACTCCAGGCTGAGAATATTGCACTGCAGGCACAGGTTGAGAAACTGAAGAACGAGCAGGGTAAGTCAAAGTTGTTATCATGACTATGAAGATTGTGCCAAACAAGCAGTTAAACATGACATCCTCTTCTTCAGAGGTTGCACTTTCCTTGGCCGCGGGTTGTCCACCAACATATGAGAAGTTTGGAGCGAGCTGCTACAAGTACGTAAGAGAGAAGACCCAATGGAAGATGGCTCAGGAGCAGTGTATGAAGGACAGCGGCAACTTGGTATCAATTGAGAGCACCAAAGAGCAGATATTCATAACTGACTACCTCAAGAGGCATGGTAAGTCAACGACAGACAACTGCATCAGAGTGTTCAATGCATGTGCAACTCTTATAGACTGTGTTGAGCATGTTTGTGTGTGTGTGACCTGTAGGTGCCAACGATCCCTACTCATACACCAGTGGAAATAAGCAGTACAATGGATGGAAGTGGCTCGGTGCTGAGAACAACCACATGGGTGCAACAGGAGTAGAGTACTGGTACAATGCAGTGACCAAGCAGAAGCCAGGTTACAATTGCCAGGCCATGTATCTGTATGATGGTAACCAGTACGGCAAATGGGTTGGCCTGCCTTGTTACACTGCTGCGCCATACGTGTGCGAGTACCAACTCCTACCACCCGGCACCAGTTCACCAGCCAATGCTGCCGAGCAGATGGCTATCCTAGGCATGGCCAAAGAAGCTCCACCGTACATTAACTCCGCAGTCAGAAGATATTAACTATTGATCACTTCTTGGTGACATTTACAAAATAGGACTTATTGTAATAAATCTGTTGTGAAATTGTCTCTCAGCCAATAACTCCTCACCATTCTCAGCTCATGACCAGCTGCAATGCATACCAGGATTCCAATTTAAAACACATCAATAGCTCAATCCATATTGCTGTTAGATCATAATATATTTTTTTCTAAAAACTGTTGCAATTGGCATTTGAAACAATTCTTTTGCTGTGGACAGGACAGTTTGTCATCAAAATAAAACTAAGTCGTAACATTTGACATTCACTGCGTGTTGTGAGTGGTTTCATAGATCCCCGAGTGATTTGACCATGTGGCAACACCTTCACTAGTTTCAATCTATTCAATTTCAGAAGCTAGATTTGATGACAAGTACATCCATCTGGGAGCGTTTGACTATTCGGCAACTGGTCAATTCAGATGGGTTGTAGATCAAACACCGTTACAGCTGACAGCCAACCATTGGCTACCAAGCAATCCAAGAGGCAAGGGCAGACGCTGCTCTGCCATGATGGTCTACGATATGGATAAATTCGGCCTGTGGGCTGACAGTTTCTGTTGGGTAAACCTGCCATTCATGTGCGAGGTGCAGATAGCTTATGGTAGCGTGTAGACCAAAGCCGAACAGTATTGTCAATTGTCGGAATATGAAAATCAGGAAGCTCTTCTCTAATACTCACATTTTCAATCTCTGTAAAGCAATGAGTCTGCCATATTTTCTTACGCCCCATAAGTTTTTTTATTTTTTTCACAAGTGGTAAGCTGTGCACATTTTCTTTGTTCTCTTCTGTTCTAAATTCCACTACATAATGGACGTTGTGACATAACAAGATTTGTACATATCACCATACTGCTCCATGACTTGTATTATGTTGCTGCGCATTAGCTTGAAGACTTTGAAAAAATTCTTAAAGACCTTCCATCAATGCAGCCATCCGCAAGTTTTATTGCTAGCAGTGGGTGCCTGGCTGCAGGTGTGGTGCAGACACCGTGTGTCATTCATTAACCAGTACATACCAGGATAGGTAGCTTGCAGAGAACGTAGTTTCTCATACCATTGGCTGAGTGAAAGAATGGAAGTCAGCAAGCTGTTTGCATGCCAATAGTCTGAGTACCTGTATTACGGCATTGAACCAGCACGTGTTTCCCACATTCTCAAGTCCCACCGGCCAGCTGTCAGTCCTCAGCTGATCGCATGGATTGCTAGACCAATAGCGCGTCTGGCCGCTGAGATTCTTGTTTTGATTTATGCTGTCTTCCACAGCTCTAAAATGGAGACAGATCAGGCTTTACCTTTCACATGGGAGAAGAGAAAGCTAAAATTTTGTTGCCCAGATGCTTATAGTTTTGGGATATAGCCTTTAGTTGTTAGCGCACATATTATGATGCTGACAACTAGACAAAGTAAACATTACCTGCTAATCTCTCTATCCTCTTGTGACAACTGACCTCCAAGCATCGTCCTCGAACCACTCATGTCCTGAAGACTTGCGGCTATTGCTTTCTGCACATCATTGTTCTCATTTTCAATCGGCTTAGCTGCAATCATACACACCATGCAACTCAGTAAAACAAGAAACTCATCCCACATCAACCTCCATTAATGGTGGAGGTGACGTGATGTTACCATCAGATGAGCTTGGCTTTCCGGTAAGCGTCTCCATTGACTGTGATCGGCACACAGTGGTCACCTACAAGCAACCAAGAACACAAATACACACAGATACACACAAATATACACAGGCATAGTGTAAGTGATTAGGAATTGTCCACTACTGACTACTATTGGGGAGGGCTCAACTCCAACAGCTCCGTCTGCTTGTGCAAATATTAGTCTACATTCATAATCATCAGAAATTATTTCTAACTGCATTTCACAACTTTGAGATCAAACATAACTGACACAGGAAATAAAAAAAGGAAAATAAGCAAATTCATTCACTGCTGAGGAAAACCTGCCCAGACATGAAACAAACCAGTACAGTACAGTTTTATCACTTCATTTTTACAGGTGTTTAGTCCGATGCTGTATTTCATCTGCTCCTGTATTTCATCTGCTCCCGTATTTCATCTGCTCCCGTATTTCATCTGCTCCTGTGTTTCATCTGCTCCGCTTATTCCTTCTTTCCTCTTATAGCTGATACTTCCCAGGATTCGCTGAATTTAGTTTTGGTATTGAGCACTTTTGTCTAGGTGCCCTCGCTCTCTCATATAGCGTATCATGACAAATAAATAACCTTGTGTTGATTGATTTATAGCACTCAACTATAGTGAGTTATCTGAGATGCATCTTCAAAAGATCATGTCTACCTACATGCTGGGCTTACACCAGTAGATGCATCAAACACCATCAAAAAAACCGGTTGCAAATTCCGACAACCAAGCTACATTGACCTTGACATTTTAAATTTGCACTCGTGATGCAGATTACTAGCGGTATGGCATAAAACTAACTAGTATAATGAGCTCCTGAAAAAACATGCATGACGTTTCTACTGGATTTTAAATTGAGGGTACGTAGGTACGGATAGCTGTTCCTTTGTCAATAAAAAAGAGACTAAATATGTCTACCATTTTGGTTAGCAATATCCCACCATTTTGGATTACAAACGTGGCATAGTTTTCATTTAGAGCTGATGAGCCATTAATTCTTTCGCCAATGATTTCGAACTGGCACCCAGCAGAATACCGTGGGAATGGTAGGGATCAACTGGGTAGTTACAGGTTTTACGTCTGGGGATGGTACAGTTGCCTCCAGTAAGTTCGTTATCACTGCGTGTGTCAATTCTTCACGATCTTGAATACTCATAGAGCAGTTCGTCCATGTTTTAAGTATTTTCGGCCTGTCGTTTATACCAGTGATTTCTTCTATCTGTGTGTAAGGTATCCCATCGATGACCTGAGCGATGCAAAAGTTTCCATCATTACGAGTATTTTGGGAAGTAATTCAGCATTAACTACATCAATTTATTTTCAGAATACAATATGATGTTACTTACATCTGGAGGAGCTCCAATTGTCATCGTGCAATCTTTCAAACGTACCAAATCTCTTTGTCATGAAATATTCTAGTTGACAAGATCAACGCATGACAGTGTTGATAATCATACTTTCACCATATTTTATGTGCATTTAAGATAGCAATTGAATTGATCACAAAGATAAAGGAGTTTTTTTTTCAATTTTTAATATAGTTTGATTGGCTCGTATTAAAATGCAAAATGTAAAAGTAATGATTAAATTTTGTGAAATATCATAAGTGTGATGTTTTAGCGGTATAAACATGGTCGCGCCCATGAAGCCGGTTGATGAAGCGAACTACAAGAAGTACAGTGAATAGTGTTTTAATCTCCATCTGTATGATCGAATGGTGTGTGCTAGGCCATTTGGAGCCTTTAATGTGGTACATTTACTTCCTAAGTATATTATTTTATCGCTGTAAAATGTCGCTTTATTGAGAAAGTAATGCACATATGAATGGGATTGTTGTTTTGCCATCCGACACATATGACACCGCTGATGTAGAATTCAGAGCGCAGGAATTGCGCTGAATATTACATGACGACGGTAAAATTTTAGTCATAGGCGCAAGAATAGCTGCATAGGACTGACAACTGTTATTATTCGGTTTTCCAGGTCACTATGAGCGCCACATCTATCTCAAACACAACTCAACTATACAGATCTCTGCCGGCTGGAGCTCCAAAATACTTCCAGTTCCTTGTAAAGGAAAGATCATATCGTGTCATGAAAGATGTATCCACTGCCGTTGCATCGAGCAACCGCGTTGTGGTTTCTACATATGCCAAGATAAAAAATCTTCAGTCTCCCAATTATTCCTTGCTTAGCAGCGCTCTGGTTGCATTGAAGGAAAATCATCAGTACACAAGCTTTAAATTAATGGTAATTTCTTGCATGCGCTTTTGTTTATTGAAATATTTAGATGTTGACTTGTTTACAACTACTGTGATGTATCATCTAGGTATCAGAGGGCCTGGTCAAGCAATGTCAAAGTATAGTGCAGAGGTTCCAGAGGCTACATAGTCTTCCTGAACAGTCCATTGAGTAAGCTTAACTTATATTACAGGCAGTTTTTTCTTTATATTATTTATTCTTATTATTATTATATTATTATTACATTATTCATCTTTGTATGATTCTATACTTTCCTAACTACGGATTTTCATTAACTAGAGTGATGGCTGTGAAAGATTCTGAAAGCTACTCTCAAATGAATATAGTCGACTTTCTCTGTCAACACTCCAGTGACTTCAGTGTCGATCTGCTAAGTCTACAGCGAAGGTAACAGTGATTATTTCATATCCAATGCTCCGGTTATTGCTGTACACCAACACGCATAGCAACACTCCAGTCGAACTGCTGTGAATCCTGATGGACTGAAAAGAAATCTGAAAATGACTCTGGACCATGTAGTCAAGACTCTTGAGTGGGAGGATATGCATAGGAAGCATGAGACTAATTCCATTGTGAGTTACTGCTACTCTATAAGTGAAAATGAGTATGAGACGAATGAATGCGAAATAACCTGTGGAGAAATAAATGCGACGGGTAAAAATTGTAGTCTTTCATCTACTGAAATTAGTTGCACAGCTGAAAAAAGTGTTTTAAAATAAATGCCAAAAAAACATTATTTTTTCGAACATCACATTGAATGCTCAGTCGCAATTATTTTTATGTATACACTCTATCTGTCCTCTCCCAATTGTTTCGCTCAAAGGAGCTTTAGAAGCATGTGATGGTACTTTCAGTTCTTATCTCCTGGAACTGATAATATTTCTATACTGGAACACGTTCTGCAGCGAGGCAGGATAAATAATCCTATCAGTAAGTTTTACCTGTTTCCTCGTTCTCCTCACTCACAGCATCCCTCATCGTCAGAGCTCGTATTTTACTTTTACTCAGATTAAAGTCTAAATTTCTCCGTTTGCAGTTTTCGAGTCTCCGAAATTAGAGATAAAAAGTAAGGAAGCTCCGCTTGACGTTGGGTTGAGCAGTCCGTACGAGATCTATCAGTACTGCCTCAGACTGCCCGACCAGGCCGTGGAGAGTGCGCTCCTCTGTCTCTCTCACTATAGCAAGACAGAGATTAGTCAGATAATGGAGAGACATTGGGTAACTTACTACTGGCTGACTGATAGCTCAATGCAGGCAGCTAGTTATGTCTGATTTTCTCTTATGCAGTCGGATCCATCTTCCTATCACGGCCATCACGTTCTCGCGGAGAGCATCATACAGCTTGTCAGTGATGGTTAGTCACCAGATAAACCTTTACTTCCGCTCCGTTGCGTCTAAGAGATGGAATTGTACTTCTATGAGACAGGAAAGGGTCTGATTGCCGCCATCTTTCTTGTGCAAAAAACTGCGAGCTAAAATTTTCATGGTTACAAATACTTGTGGCATTATGGAAAATTTTGCCAATGGAACATAGTTGCTACCCTCACCCTCACTCTCACACTCACAAATACACAAACACAAAAAAACAAACACAAAATAAAAGAAAAAATGAATATGAAGAAAAAAAAAAAAAAAAAAC
>ERZ1740065.2968-NODE-2968-length-10619-cov-12.332166_pt1 | contig 10619 bp, 12 predicted proteins | sample MGYA00581738_ERZ1740065 | MGnify/ENA primary metagenome ERZ1740065 (study PRJEB43018, sample SAMN04849749) | marine metagenome | isolation source: floating plastic debris | place: Pacific Ocean | collected 2008-09-01 | study: EMG produced TPA metagenomics...
AGTTTCTTATATATAAGCCATTGTCATAGTGACTGTAGCGTCACTCTGACATCACGGATGATCAACTTTCTTTGCTTGATTCTGTCAAAACGGCATGGCTTAGGATTATATTACCAACATATTCAACTTCTAAGGCATCAAGTTAGTGGGTATACGTGGAGATACCGGGTGATGTCACCCTTTTTTAAGGTACAGTACTGGCGAAGCTGACGTTGGTTGATGTTCAGAAGTTTTCTTGATGATTGGGTATTGGTTAGCTCTCCGAACATTGGCTGTCACATGGTACGTGGTCAGATCATTAGCGCAGTGCCAGCGTACAGTTGTTTTGATAACTGGTGCACGGACCAATCAAATTTGACATCGAAAGCCAAATTCGAACATGTCCGAAACTATAATGATAATAATAATAATAATAACAGCAAGTAAAATGTATCGAAATAGTTTTTACTATTTTTTTTTCACGCCAGTTAGAGTGATTGGTTTGTGATCACAATTATCTCTTTCCAGGATGTCAACGGGATGGAATGGGCTCGCTACGGTTCGATCGCGTTTGTCGCACTCATCATCATTTTCTTTGCCATTGGCCCTGGTAAGCTGATTGGATCTCCAAAGATTTAACAACTTATGATGCTTGATGGTATTTTGCTGACTAGAATAGGGTATCGCAGTGCCAGCTAAAAAATTAAGAGATGGAAACATTGATCAATGGCTGAAAGAGGATTGATATTCGCAATAGAAATATTTTTGTGAACTTGCAGGTACTAGTTAACCCGACAGATGACGAGTCAAAATAAATGTCCTGGTTACTGTTTACAGTTTACCTGCCTATTCTTCTCATAATGACGATGGCCTTACATGCGAGTCGCTTGAGCAGGGAAAGACAACTTCTAAAATGAGTGAAGTTCACTGAAAGTTTAATCTCATAACTATAGTGTTTTATAGTATGAAAACATTGCAAATAACCTGTCACGAATGACACGTCACGAATGACACGTCACGAATGACACGTCACGAATGACAGGTCACGAACGATACATCACGAATGACACGTCTCGAATGACACGTCATGAATGACACGTCACAAATGACATGTCACAAATGACACGTCTCGAATGACATGTTACAAATGACACGTCACGAATGACGTGTCACAAATGGCATGTCACAAATAGACAAAAATGTACTCTTTAGTCATGATCACCATTAATCTGATTGTCTCTCAACTAACCCTAGCCTTTGTTTCACAGGCCATCATATTCTGATGGTGATCGTAACGATAACAATATTTTCTACTATCTTAGGTTCGATACCGTGGTTCTACACCACGGAGCTGTTTGACCAGGCGTCTGCTAGTTGGGCGCTCGGTATATCCGTCCTCGTCAACTGGTTGAGCAACTTTAGTGTTGGCCTACTCTTCCCCCTCATGCAGGTAAGACTGTTAACCTCCCCATCCCCTTTAGCATAGGAGCTTAGGTTAGGTATGACTAGATGATATGGAATCATGCAGTCAATGTATAAAACCAGATACAAAATTAAATTATCCTTGAACTTGAGTTTGCTTTGAATATGTTTAGGTGAGGGTCAGTGAGCCATATGGAGTGGGAGACAACTCCATAGATGACAAATAAATGGTTCGCCTTCTTGTCTTCGGAAGGGAGGGTTTTTGTTTTTGGGCATTTTTACTTCCACCTCACTGAGATACCTAGGCATGCTAGTTCATAAAGAGAGGTAAATAAACATAGACATGCATAGACATAGACATACATGCATAGACATACATACACATGCTGATCCTTCTTTTTACAGTCAAGTCTCAAGAACTATGCATTTACTCCGTTCATGGTGCTGCTGGTGATATTCTGGGTTATACTGTACCGAAGCGCCCCCGAGACGAAGGGAAGGTCCACAGCTTATATCACCAACCAGTTTAAAATGCTTCACGAGAAGATGATACCGGTGCCAAATAACTACCAAGTTATCACATAATCCTAACAGCAGGAAGTGCGGATTTCACTTATTTTACTACTTACTACTCTTTTAATACTGTAGAACAAGATTTGATAGCGACGGAAAGTTATTGCTGTGGTTGGAATTCATTAAGAAATTATGCCCTTATATAGGTGTATTCCCATTTACGGGGTTGCTATCGTTAGATCGCTATCATTTTTATTTCTTGACTTGGAAGGAAACGCTAATATTTATGTCGCTATCAAATCCGGTTCTACAGTAATTGAAACTTCTCTTAACATAACGTGATTTTCGCAGCGAGTACAGGTTTTTGCTTTCAGAGATGAATATTTTTCCAGTCATCAGAACAGCTTATCTTAAGATCTTTTTATATTATCAGTGGCCTCCTCCTCCTCTTACAGTCCAAAGCTATTGAACATTAAATTATTTATAGACCCACCACTATAGCATCTTTATCACTATCAGAGTCTTCTTGGGATGCGAAAAGAACTTCGTAGCAATTCTGTAATTGCGATGGAGTAGCGTGCAGGAGATGGCAGTGAGAGATGGCAAGTTGAGCTGACCTACATACCTATCAAGCCCCCCAACATGTATCCCTGGGAGACTCCCGTATCTTAGATGCCATAATTTAGGTTCAAATTTGCCGTTATTGGTTTTCTAATGTGGCTCACCAGTTAGAGCTTGCTGAGCCGAGCTCAAATATGACAGAATTGTCACTATAGGGAGTGGGGGTTTTGATTTTGAGCTATGACTTCTCAAGGTTCAGAAAAATGGAACTATCACTATTTCAGCATGACGGGCTGACAGGTCTGTTGAGCCACTCTGATTGATAGCTCTTTGGGAACTGTAAACGACTGATGACACACATTGGCTGGCAGCATTCAATCACTACGTTGGTCCTCATGAAATTTGTGGATTGGGTTTGTCCGAAGAAGGAATGACTTTATGCCGGATCACCTTGCCACAAATACTTGGGTAGTGGAGTGCTCATTGTCATGGACTAGAAGTATATCTTCATTTCATCCCAATTGCCAATTGCCTTGATGCTCCTATCCTGTCAAGGTTTGATTCATTGTGAAAATGGCTCAACTGTTTTTGACCATCAGAAATGAAGAATTAATTAAACAGTTACAGGCCAGCTGGTGAAGGGGAGAAAATAGGATCAGAAGGCTAAATGAGGTTAGCTAGAAGCGTATTCATTCATACAGGTAGAGGGAGGAAATGCTGATCACGTGAGAATGAAAAAAACAAGAACTTGTCGGGAGTGCTGATTTCATAATCAAATCTTTCTTAATAGCAATTATCTGACTCGGAAGGAGTGCTTTCGCAACGAAAAGTCGTCTACAGCGTCTAGCCCGTATACCATATACGTAGGGAGACAACTCCTAATAGCCCTCGCATATCTTCGTTGTATATTGTCGCCAGTCTCTCGACCGGAAACAGCATGTGACGCGCTGAAAAGATAGGATTCTTGTTGTTCCCGATAGGTACAGTGTGTTTCTAATCTGATACCGACGTTCAAAGTCCGGAGAGGAGGAGTTATCAAACATATACCTACGCATGTGACTATTTTCTTCTAAGATTTATTTTCCTGTGGTTCTCTGAAATCGATTGGACTTATTTTAAGTGATACAGGACTTGCACTAAGTGCGTCGATGGAGTCATTTTGACGGGGTTGACTCGTAAATTTATGTTTATTTGGTGGATCTTTTACGACACTACCGTACCAGAGATCTTACGTTGAAATTGCTTCTTTTCAACAAAAGGATCTGATACGTCGACCAAGGTTGGTAAACAGAATTTGCTTGCAGCAAAAGTGGGTTTTTATGCTACTGTCATAAACGGCATTTCACGTTCTCATTTCTTAGCTTATCGGTCCTTCGAAGAATGTCAGACGCCAGCGAAGTCACGCCACTGCTAGGTAATGCTGCAGAACCAGATGTCAAAGCTAACAAACCCAGCGTAATACGAGGCGTTACTGTTGGCGAACGGCCGATAAATCATAACCATAATGATGACCATCCTGTGAGAGCCTACTTTCTCTTTTTCAGTTTGTTGACCAATATTTCGTGCACATGCGTTCAAGTTCTCTGTTGCCATGTTCACACCACAGGTGGCTAGCTATTGGATGCCTTTCTCTCTAATCGCTTGCGTTATTGGCACGTCGTTCCAGTTTGGATATGGATTGGGAATGCTTAATACAACTGATAAAGTAAGTACACACTTTGACCTACATAACCCATGACCTATATAAGATGACCTATGTGACCCATAACCTATTTAACATGACCTACATGACCCATGACCTATAAAACATGACCTATGACCTACATATAACTACCCATCCTTCTCAGGTCATGAAGGATGCCTACAAAACAGCCTTTGATGACAGTCCAAACGCTACGCTGGTTATCAGCAGCGACTCTGAGATAACGTTTCTGTGGAGCATCACCGTCTCCATTTACCTCTTTGCTGGCATGATATCCGGAGCCTTTAGTGGTGCCATTGTTGACTTTTTTGGCAGGTAAAAAGTAGCCCATAGCAATCCAGATAGTGCATTGTGCTGAAACTTGGACTATCATTGATAGTCTGACCTATGTGCAGCTGGGGAGTCACATATAGGAGGCTGGATGTTATAGCAGTACTGTGTCAAACCCTACTGGAAACTTCGTCTTCTAGGATGGCGGAGTTGTCTTCCCATTTGGGTTAACCTCTGACAACACTGGTTTTCATAAGACGGCAAGGGTCTCCTACATGTACCAACATATAGATACACATTAGCCTTGCTGTCTTTGAACGCGTAGTGTCTTTGAAATGATTATAGGTGGTTGAGCCAAATGGGGAAGAAGACGACTCTAGTTTTATTTCCTACCTTAGCCATGACATCTTAGAATTGAAGATCTTTGATATCAGGAGGCTCAGACTCTGGAGACTCCAATCGTAGATACTTGTGAATTTAGCCAGTAGATAGTATGATCCGCATTCTCCGGCAAGTTATCAACAAAGAATCCAAGCCAGAACAAACTCCTGGGAGTTATTCTGCCGTATACTGTAGATGTGGTAAGCCGCCTTTACACAGCACCGGTTTGAGCGTTGGACAAAGGTCCGGTAGCACAAAGGGAGGCAACTCTAAAACCTCCAACCGGCTTTTTGCCGGTTTTCAGGAATAGCTCGCGAGCCATTTTCCTCCGGTTTTTCACCGGTCCAGCGCATTACTAGTAATAGCGCACGCGACAAGCTAGTATCTGATTGGCCTATATTGTGATCGGCTATCCAATAGCAGGTCGCTACTCGCCCTGAGATTCAGACTGACGCATGGCTGTGTAAAGATACCAGTCAGTCAGGTCCCCGGTTTTAGTAAAGTCGGACCTTCGTCCGGTAGCTCAACACAGTGCTGTGTAAACATGGCGGTACTGATTGCAGCCTAAAGTATGACGGTTTTAAGTGAGGGCAAATTACACTGGTTGTAGCTATAACGGATCGGGATCAGGGACATATAGGCTTACTAAGCTCCATGTAACTAAAAGGAACATTTTGATAACGTTGCTGAGCAACTCGTTATAAATGCTATAAATAGAACATCATTATAGTTACCATGGTTACATTAAGTAAAAATAAATGCAAGACTAGTAAGTGTAAAAGATCCTGTCGAGAAATAAAAGCACTGAAAAAAATTGCAATCTACTGCCATCACTTGCATGCGTTCTGAAGAATGAATCCGTTGTAAAATGAATGTGAAGAAATGTTATTTTGAAAATTGCATAAAAACTAAAATAATAAATTAAAATTAAAATTAAAATGCTCAATCACTACTATTTTCACATAAAGAATACTGTCGACTTGGATTATTTTGCTCTGAAATATATTTGCCAGGAAACCTTGATGAAAAAATTTATTAATTACGGTTATAATCAGTTTATAACAATTTAAATCTTTTGCAATCGTATTTCTTGCGATTTCGAACATTCGCAAGAAAATCCCCGCACAAAAAAATTTCAGTCTGCATAAATTTTTTACACGTTATTGTCACATGTTATCGTCACACGTTACAGGAAACGGTCGATGATGATATTTAATGTAGTTCCCATCATCGCCGCGGCTGTCATGTTCTCCTGTAAATGGTGTCAGAGATACGAAGTGATCATTGCTGGCAGATTCCTGCTCGGACTTCATGGTGGTGAGTCCAGTTTTCACATTTCTTTCCCTCGTTCTATCTCCCTTGTTCCATATTCCTCGCTTGTTCCCTCTCCCTCTCCCGCGTTCCCTCTTCTTCCTTTCCCTCTCCCTCCCTCCCTCTCCCTCCTTCTCTTGGACTTCATAGTAGTGAGTCAAGTTGTTGCATTTCTCTTTCATGGCTAGAAAGGACAGAAGTAAATGATTGTGTAACGAAATCGAATATATTGAATGTAATAAGGAGAGACTTTTTTGCTGGAGAGTTAGTAATTTTTGCTAAGTTTTCCCTAGACAACGTAGATAAAAAGTTTCCCATATTTCCTTATGTGTTTTACAGTACAATCTGATGCAAAAATACTAATAGTACAGCTCCACTCCATATATTAAATATATTAAATTAAATATTTAATGGTACAGCTTTAGGATTGTCAAGTCCCGGTTGCTTAGTTGCGTCTGGTATTGAAGACGGTAGCTGACAGTGGTCAAGCAGTAACAAGACAAGCACCTGTCCGCTACCTGCTAACGCTGTCATAGTCGATGGTCAGTACCTCCCTATCTGATAGCTTCTTCTGTCAGCTGATAGCGGTGAGAGAGGTAGTGAGTAATGAGACCTATGATAACGGTTCCTACTGTAAAAGTAGAAATATTGGCCAGTAGAATATTTAACGTCTGCATAAAATAAAACTGAATATGATAATGCAAAGAAACTTTAGCATTTTTGGATGGAGTTCATTTCGAAAACAGAGTAGAAGTATCTCCCTACTTGAAAAATTGCCATCTATAACGTCACATGATCATCATACCTTTTCTGTTCATAATGAGATGACAACTCCGAAAGGTTGTCACGATGCAAAAGATCCAACGGAAAACTTAGCCGCGTCATTAGTGATCTCCTTCAAATCGCTAGATTCGGTGATTATTTTTCTATGCTAATATTTCTACTTGTACAGTACATGCACTCCCATGTTTTCTTGTTCAGGTTTTGTGACGGTCGTCGGCCCGATGTATCTAAATGAAGTATCACCGATTTTACTTCGAGGCGTGTCGGGAACGCTCAACCAGCTCATCATCGTCATTTCTCTCACCGTATCCGAACTCCTCGGTCTGCCCCAGCTTCTCGGTGGGGCTGACTCCTTCTACTACATCCTTGGTGAGTGAGGGTTCTCAGGCTATGGATAGGTAAATCGACACTTGACAATTGACAATTAGCAAGTGTCAATTGTCAATTGCCTAGTGGTGACTCCTACTACATGTTTGGTGAGTGAGGATTCTCAGGCTATGGATATGTGAATTGTCACTTGGCAATTTACCGTCACTTGGCTCCATTTCATGAATTGCAGTTTGTTGTCAATGACAAGATTGAAATTGTATGTGATCCAGTGTTATCAAATGCGTTATAGCATAAGCCATAGTTCCACGGTTGTGTTTGGGGTGTTACAGTGGGCCCCGTAGTGCCGGCACTGCTGCATTGGATACTGCTGGCTTTCTGTCCCGAGAGTCCGGCGTGGCTCTACATGAACAAGAAGGACCATCAGGCGGCCAGGGAAGGTTAGTGTGATAATATGTTAGGAGTTGTCTGCCCCTGTAGATGGTGCACCTTTACTGTAAAACAGGAAATATTTCGTATTTTCTGTTTTACTGCGTAGTTGAGAATTTTTGTTACTTTTTAATTATATTTATTATTATTTATTATTCTAATTCACAGAATATAATTTTAAGAAAAAGTAGCGAGATAATTTTGTTTGCGATTTTGCAACTCTGCAAAACTATGCATTTAAAGTTGCACTGCAAAAATTTCACGGTTTACAGTATCCGCTGTAAATAGTATTTTTGTAGCGCGCTTCTATATATAGTGTTTATATAACATGTTACTCAAGAACTCTATTAACAATTTGCAACAGTAATTCGACTTCAATTGAATAATCCGGCGCACACTTAAAGGAAATCAATCTGACTCTGTAATTCGCAACCAATAAACGTTGCGTATTTTAGTCGAGTTGTGAATATGTGACAGCGTTTTCCTTCCATATAGGGTAGACTGGAATAATTTTGTGCTGAAAATATTTGTGAAAATGCCAGGAGGCCTTGGTAGAACCGTTTTCACGTAGGTTCATCACAACTATAATCACTATACAACCGGTGAAAGTTTTTTGCGGTCGTATTTTTTTTGCCATTTTGAACATTCGCAAAACATTGCAAAAAAATTCCCTCACAAATAAATTCCAGTTCACATTATCTGAACATATTGTGTGATAATTTTGTTCTCTCTTTATCTTTAAATAACCAAATTTTCCTGTTGCTGTTATTCGATTTTCAGCATTAAAGAGGCTACGGAAGACAGACGTCGAAGGTGAGATGGATCAATACCACGAGGCTGAGCTGCAGCAGTCATCAGAACCGAAGGTAGGGTTCACCGTATCCATCATCAGTAGTCACTCTTTACACTGCTGCTGCTGTGTTTGACATCAGCGAGTCATGTTCCACGCTATTGGCCACTCACTAGTTGGTCTATTGCAATAGGTTTGCTTTGACCAGTCGCTTCTAATGGGCATCTAGTTGGCACAAGTCTTTACACTGCTGTTGCTGTCTACAGAATCTTTGTAAGCTATTTGGCGGTTAGCAGGCTATGGGAAAGCCGTACATGAATGCAAATTTGATCAAGTTATCGTAAATTGATTTCAGCTCTGGGTGAAAATCTATGTCAGAAGAGTTGCTTTCATGTGTGTCATATCAGAAGTCAAACAAAACCAACTGTGACCTAATTAATTGCTTCATTTCTTTCATGAGTAATATTTCAGCCATTTAAATGCTCTAGTCTCGAACTACGAAAATTTAACGGTCCAAAAATCGATCAACACGTGTTGAGTAGACAAAAATTGGCTGACTTGACATCCATTACCGAGTAATCTGATGTAGCTGATGTGCGTCTTTGCTGAACTTCCCTATTTTGATTGCCACCGCAAACATAGCCTAAGATCACATTCTGTTGCCAGGTGACACTGAAGGATATGTTTGTGACGTACAGGAGGGCACCCCTACTCATAGCCGTGGTGATGCAGATGTCGCAACAATTGTCTGGAATCAACGCTGTTAGCTGTCTTTATTCGGAGTTGTCCTCTCCCTATGATACTGTCAAAGTGGAAATATTAGTATCAAAGGATGTTTGTCTTATACAGCAATTTGCAGTAGATCGCTAATGATGAATCCAGCTAAGTTTTCTGTTGGAGTTGTCACATCATGGAACGTATTGGAGTTGTCCTCTCATAATACATAGGAGATGCTACAGTGCTCATGTGACGTTACAGACGCCTATGTTCAATGTTTGACTGTTTAGGTGGAGAGGTACTCCGTTTTTAAATGGACTCCATCTACTAACACTAATATTTCTTCCTGCTATCATTTTTGCTTTGAGCAAGCGCTAGCTAAAACATTTCACTTCTACGGTGCGATCCATGCGCGGCAAGTCTCCCGTATTTCTGCGAGACTCCCGTATTTTAGCTACCAAATTTTCTTTTTGCGTGTATGTAGTTATTTGTATCACTTTTCATGATAAAATTGATGTTTCACTCTGTGGATAAAAATATTGTTTTGGAAGAGAAAGGGAAAAAAGTATACTAAAAGGATTGACTTTTTGGAGTTGTCATCTCATTATTATTTGAACCGCTCTGATGATCGTAGGCATGTTCATGACTTTATAGGTACTGATTATTTTGTCTGGAAGGAATTTTCTAATGAACTTCATCCACGAACCCTATTATGCTCATTTTGGGAAAACATTAAATATTTCTACTGCTAAATTTTCCACTTTTACAGTATTGTTTCATTTACAGGTCGTGCTGTATTCGACGTCGATATTTGAGGAGGCAGGCCTCGACGTCAACGCTGCTCAGATTGCGACCATCAGTCTGGGCGGGATCTATACCATCATGACGATAATCAGCATGGTGCTGATCGAACGACTGGGCAGACGTACGCTCCACCTGCACGGCCTCGGCGGCGTGTTCATCGTCGAAGCTCTGCTCGTCGCCGCTCTAGTCATCAAGGTGAGACAACTCTCAATCTCCCTCCAGGATGGAATATACTGGGCTATTGTAGGACAGGAAAATTTTGCGAGCACAATCTTTGCATTTTAGTTTGTGATATAATTTTGCGAAAACGTGTTTTTGCGTCTCTTGCTGCTAGACAATCAATCGAACAAAGAAATTTTTGCGTGCTCAATTTTTAGAATTGATCGGAAATTCTTGAAAACGCAAAAATTTCCTGTTTTACAGTATTCTCAGCAGCAGTATATACATCTAGTCGTATCTGTAAACTTGATCATTATAGCTGCATTCTAAATGCAGAAATGTCAGCGGTGTGTGAACTGTAGTGATTAGCAGTATTTTAATAACAGCTTTCGCATGACCGACGAGCTAGGTACAGGTCGCATGACCGACGAGCTAGGTACAGGTCGCATGACCGACGAGCTAGGTACAGGT
>ERZ1740065.2969-NODE-2969-length-10617-cov-11.760178_pt1 | contig 10617 bp, 8 predicted proteins | sample MGYA00581738_ERZ1740065 | MGnify/ENA primary metagenome ERZ1740065 (study PRJEB43018, sample SAMN04849749) | marine metagenome | isolation source: floating plastic debris | place: Pacific Ocean | collected 2008-09-01 | study: EMG produced TPA metagenomics...
CTGTAGATACGTTACCTGTAGATACGTTACCTGTAGATACGTTACCTGTAGATACCTTACCTGTAGATAGAGCAGGATGGCAGTAGTTTCAGCATGCTATACGTTCTAAACCCCAAGCTAAGGCGCTGCATCTATTTCACCTGGGGGCTAGATTCTGCGTCCAACAATCACGGGGAATTTTTAATTTTGGAGTTGTCTTTCCCCACGTCTAAGATGCGTGTCTTATAGTTGGGGGAACATGGTAAGAACCACCCTATGTGGCCCTGAGGTGGCCCCCAGGCAGACCGATGTATTCATAGGCAGCCCTACTCACCTAAGAATTGTGACTACCAATAATTGGATATTATGGCTACAGGACTGTAAATAACAAGGTTGCCACGTCTAGTTTGGAGATTGTCACATGCACCACACTCAGTTCCTAATGCTACAATCCTCCCACCGCGAGAGCACAAGTAAGCTGAAAATCTAGAATGATGTTGCTATATTAGTATGTGCATCATGTGCGTGTACGTGCATCATGTGCGTGTACGTGCGTGTGTGTGGTGAGGCATCTGATTACTATTGCTTGCAGTAGGATAAACTGGATAAACACATTCCTGAGTTGGCTGGTCATACAGTCACAATTATAACGCACGCCAAGATATTTTTTCATCCTACTCACTCGGTTCGAATCACATATTTGACCATGTTAGTCATCAGGCCTTTTTTGCTAAAAAAGCACCAGTTTGACGTGTTTGATGCTGAAGAGGACATCAATCACAGAATTCCACAGATCATTACCATCACTTACACCAAACATACTCTGCAGTCAACGGTAGACAAAGTAAAAACTCATGTAAAAAGTTGATGTTTTCAATTATCAATCAGTCGTTGAAACCCTCCAACTATTAACAGTAATGATGAAGGTGTTTATTCTTCTATACGGATAGACATATGTTTACCCGCGATGGAGCCACTCAGAGCTCTTTCGAGTTTTTTGCTGCACCCATTCAACTCATACAACTCGCCCTCCTGTTTCTACAAAGGACAACAAATTTGTGTCATGTTCTGTCATGAAGAAGCCTAAGGTAGCTTTTCTTGATAAACGGAAATCCAGAATAAAGATAAAATGACTAATGGTGATTCATATTCAGCATTAATGAATAGATTAATCACGTACGTACCAACGAATAACTCTTCTTCGTAACTCGGCCAATAATTCAGCCTGACAATTGAAGGTACTGTCATCTGAAAGGGGAGGAATTACTCTATCTAACTCAGGGGTAAACATTGCCTATTAGGGTTGATTATGTCAGCACTCAAGGCTGTCATCTCAAGAGTCATCCAGCTCCATACATTGAGACTGTAAAGCCCATACTTTTGTTTTTTGCTTTATTGTCTCAGATTGCAAAAATTTCATGTTGAATACTAGGAAGTGTGTTTCCATGAGAAGATGTACGCGACTCATTCGATGGATGGAGCATTTAAACTTTGTAACTGGCAGAGCTTCACAACCCACACATTAGTCGCTGCAGGTGCCGTTACATTTCTCGCTGTCTTTGTTTTCCCCACTCGTATGTAAGCTCGGGCTGTCTCCAATATAGTCAGTCTAGTCTCACACGTCACTCCTGTGTGTGCTTCCTCCTCACCGTTCACTGATAGCATAGCACATTGCTGTTCCAAGATAGTGAGCCTCTTCCTTAGCCGTGTGTCTGAGTAAGGCTACACACTTGAATGGTAATGAAAAGCTGGTTTGTTACCACGGTTACATATCACTTCAGGAGAGGTTTGCTAACATCCTAGGATTTCTTGAAGTCTCCCATACTACACATCTTGGTTCCGTGCGTTCATCATCTACCAATGCTAATTTCAGTCACATCGTGACGCTACCGGTTTTTTAGGTCTCATTGCTTCATTTATAGTCTACTATATGTAGCAATAAGGGATATGAGTATGACGTCCTGTGAGCATTAGTTGGTCGGTAACCTGGGCAACAGAGCTACTTCCCATGGCAACCAAACCAATTTATGTGAACTAGTATACATTAATCAGTTTAATGATAATCAGCTCCAATGTGAGTAGAGCTTAGTTCTGACCATCGTAGCTGCAAGGATGAGTACTCAACCAGAGCCCAAAATAACATGATGCAAACCGCTAAAGGACTATGTCATCTATACCTCCCGCCGGACGTTGTACCCACGTAAATTTTATTTCATCCGTTTCAAATTCACTGATATCTGCTCAATCAACGAGACATCAGGTGAGACAAACAGTGAACTGCTGTCCCTCTTCTAATGCTAAATGAGGATTGTACTATTGACGCGCTTTAGCTGTCGTACGAACCTCTTAGTGGAAAAACATGTGGACATTGGACTCATGGTAATCCACCTGTGAAAGTAACGAAAAGTTCATTTCAAATCGGTCCTCAAACTACTATATAAAAATTCCAACAGCAGAACATTCTCATGGTTGTATGTAATTAGGTATGCAGTGCATCAAGAGAGGAATCTGTGACCTCTTCAAGAAGTATGGAAAACATGACGTTGAGGGACCGCTGCTGATGACAGACCTAATGACAGCATGGTGGATTTTGGTTGGATGGAAACCTTAATGGGATTCACAAAGTTTATCAACCCAAGACAGTGAGAGCCACTGTAGCCCACGAGAGGCTGAGATTAACCACATTATAATACCTATGACACCTATAATACCTACTGACTCTAACCTAGTTTAGATGACTGAATGAAAGGATGTCTTTAGCCTCATCTGCACACTCACAGAAACTAGCAAATTGCAAATGAAGGTTAAAAATTAAAATCAAAAGGCTGTCTCATGTACTTGCGCACTGAGAAATTACAGTGCCTTAAGGACAACTTGCCATATGCGGGGCCAGGCTACGCTCGGTTTCTAGGCAGGTCGGAGCACACCTGTAGCACAAGGGCCTAGCAGGAGGACTGCAGTGAGATTCGAACCCACAACTGTCCAACAATTCCATGTCTAAAGATAAAGTATCTACCACTGAGCCGTATCCTACCCATAATCTACTGGAGAGCTACTTCTGTGAGCGGTAGAACTAGCAAAGTTTACAATTCCCAACTCACAGATGACTTAAAACTTTCACTCCCGCGGGCTTATGCATAGGAGGCCTATTGACAGTCCACTGCCTAAACTAAGGTGCGCTAGGCGTTCACCAGTACCCTGACTGCAAACAGAGAGATTTTGGTGTGGGATACGCTCATACTCGGTAGCGCTGTAGCCACTAACCTCACAGGGTCTGTGCTGATGTGTGCGCGGGCCTCTAGAGTTGCTGCAGTAATTCAAAGTGAAGGTATAAACATGTAGAGGTAAGTGTGAGTAAATATTCATAGATTAGTTTACTGGACTGAAAAGGGCTTGGTGGTAGAAAAGAGTGCTGAACGTACAGCTATGTTACGAAATGGAAAAAAACCAACTTGATGACGCGCTGGTTTAAACACATTGATTGATACTCACATGTGTTTAGTATGCAGTGGTTGATGGCGTAACAAAGTAATTCGTCAATAACTCTGTAACCATGGATACAACACTGGCCTCATTCAAATATAAGGCATTCAGCCGGCTGGTAATCATCAGTGCCAGTATACCGGGAGCATACTGTACATCGACACGACATCAGAGGTGAGCAATAAACAGCTTTAAGTCATTCCAGTAACATGTGTGATAGGTGTGAGCCTGCCTTTTCATACTAGAGAAGTGATCAATTTTTTTACTGTATATTAGGGTGTTCTCGCTTGCCTGTTGCATAAAAAAATTTGGAAACTATCATTACTGATGCAGTTATATTGTATCTCGGACTGGTGATCGATTGGTTAATGAAGCTCCATCATATCTTGTATACTGCCTATTAGCCTCATAGAAGATGCTTCGGCTTTTGTCATTCTCCCGTGGATATTCGTGCATCAGCACATGCGGGAGTGAGCGGGAGCGAGCGGGAGTGAGAGCGGATAGGCATGGGAATGAGCGCGAAAATCGACAGGAGAATGACAAACACCGATGCTTCCACTGAAGCCGTTTAATTTGCCAGCTGATGGCCATTCCATACTTCATCGTTACTGATATCATTGTTTTGATTCCAGCAAGATCATGAAGATTCTCCTAGTCACATTTGTTTTGGTTATCATCGCTGTTGGACTCAGTAATGGGTTGTGGTTTCGAAGGAGAGCGCAGGACAGGAGGCGAAGAATTCAGAAGAAGTGATTCTACAAATATGTGTCACTTCAGAAGTTGAAATGTCACAAGCATTATAACAACCTCAAACGGAATAAATTCTCTGGAAACATCAAATATTGTGGTTTTCAATTAAATTACGATTAACGACCGGAGATAATTGATGGTTCAATTATTTCATTATTCAAGCATCTCATTGCTGGTATGAATAACTATGTATTTCAATTACTGATGGCTAGATTTTTGTACCTGGATTTGCCATTTCATCACAAAAATAAGCAAATAGGTCTTTTGTGGCCTGGCATCACCCTGACAGCATCAATGTGTTCGGTTGGTGTCAGGACTTCTGTTCGAAGCTACTGATGAGCAATCGTGGCTGTTTTCAGCAAGTTGAAATGCTTGTGTTTGGTTTTTGCCCATTTCATACTTCGTTACTCAACAACATGTTACCTCGGTTCTCCTACTCTGGTGCCTCATGATTAGTGCTGGTTCGATACACGATGCTATCAAACATCGAAGATCAGAAAATCACTTTCAATCGATCCCAGCTAGCTTTCGGAATCGAATAATCAAAAGCATTAGTATTGAATGGCTGTAAATGGCATTTCATCAGTAATCCTTCAACTGTTGTGTAAGAGACCATCAGAGTACAGCATATTAGTGCTGGGTGGATGTCTACAGGGTCAAGGAGGCTCCGTCTTTTGTCACAGTTATGTCACATCCTGAAGTGGGAGGGAATAAAATAAGCCGCGTCCATGTGAATACGAATATCTTTTATAGACTTATGACAGCCGTGTTCGAGACCTCTGGACAGAGTTTTGTCCGACTCAGAATCGCTTTGGACATGTCACAGGGTCGCGGACTCATTTAATAATACTTAATAAAAATACAGTGTGGAGAGAGGGGCACCAACCAGGAGTTGCCCTCTCTATGGTAAAGTAGCAGATAGCCTTCCAGAGTACTCTGGAGGCTATGTAAGTCAAATTAAGATTTATTTCCTTCTTTTTGTATCTACTTCCCCTGCTGGCTGGTTGTGGCCACTGCTCGTCTGCTATGTTTAAGGGAGTTCTGTTTTTTTAGTGTTGTTTTCATTTGCTTGTTGATCATGTTGTCATCGTAGTTTCCTGTGTCACTCTTGCACTGAGGTGCAATCCCATGCGTAGTGATATCCTCGCAAACAATATGATAATATAATTTTTACTTCTGGTAGGGGCTCGAAATGAAGCGTGAGTAAGAGCCATAAACGGAGTTCACATATGCTCTAATTGGCAGACCAAAGGATTTACCTGATCCTGCATGTAGGTAGCCAATTCTGCATTATGAGTGACGGAAAGGGTGGAAGGCAACTCCAAATTAACATGAGAAACAAGGATAAATCTCAAAACAGAACGCAGAAGCTGTATATAGGTCACCCGATAGATGAACTGCTGCGGCGACACTGAACTCGCCATTGACGGAACTGTGGTCTGTAGGGAACGCTAGTACTGCTTGCGTCTTTTCATCTTATCACACTGCCGTGTTTACCTGTGGCTAGACTTATCTACTGGAGAGACGGATTACGCCACATGATCAACTAAATTACTTTCATTTCCTGGCATCACTCTGACCAAAGTGTTTGATGGATGCCTGATTTCCCCACCCAGTTTGCAGCCTGGTTTGCAGCCACCCATTATGCTCTCATGCAGTGAGTTGCGATGTTTCCGCAGCTTCTTTGCCTCATGCTCTGCTGTGTAACATATTGAGATTATCTTGCTCTGGCTCATCATGTTGATCGCCAGGGTACCAGTTTCCTGGCTTATTCAAACAGCCATCCAACAACCATCTACTATAAAGGTAAAAACAAATTCAGTTCAGGACAAATTATGTCATTCTTTCATATGTGATTTACAATACATTAATTTTTCACAACTACTGAAAGTAGTCAACAGATGCATGATCTCAATGTTATCTAATGCGTATATTTATCATGGCTTTGCTAAATTAATTTTCTTGACATTTATTTTTACATATACAGTAAGTTCTCTTTCCGTATTGGTGCATCTATGTCCTCCGGCGAACGAGCCATCTGCTACAAGGGAATGGGCTGCTCAACAGATAAGTTAGGGAGAGGAGCAGGTCGACAAGCTCCACCCACCCTTGTTGTTCCAAAGTAATATTATTGCCATCGGCGGCATTAAAAGTAATCAAGAGGCTCTGAACAACACAAACTGCTCCACAAATTCCATCTAAACTGAATCTAAACCAATTAATTAGGTACCGAACATCAAAAGTGACTAAATTACTGTACCGAAATAAGGAGCAGCTCGACAAGCTCCACCCACTTATCATAACCAATGGCCTGATCTAATTCGTACGGTTTAGTCAGACTATGAAGCACCCAGCAGCATCTATCATTGGCTACACACCGGTATCAGTGTCTACCTCATACGAAAATAACCACCTATACCTAGAGTCTTTGAGTAGCTATTCACTGCCAATGATGATCAAGGTGAAGGTAATTCTATTACTGGCGGGAGCAGTCACCTCTACCACTGAGAGTGGAGATTACAATATAATGTATACAAATGAAGGGATGTGACCCAGCTTGTTTTGCTCATTGTCTCGTCATCAACAAGCCTCGCATCCGCAAGTGATCGTTGATACTATGACATCACAGATAATGTATCCTATTGGCGCTCTTACGCAATAATAAACAGCAGGGTCTTAAGGGTCAGCCACACTGACGCAGAAACTTGCGTTGAGCAATTTCGCAACGGACAAATAGTGGCGGCTACATTGATGCAGTATTTTGCGTTGACTGATCAGATAGCTGAATTGTGGTTTGGAGTCGACTGATGAGGTTTCGCTGGTTACCGCGTCTGGCATTTACTCCACTAATTGACCAATCACAGCAAAAGCACAAGTTAATTCACATGTCAAATTCCAAAATCTTGTGCGTTTTGAGTTGAGCCGATTTCGCAGATATCTGTGTTTTGCATTGAGCTAATTTTGCAAATATCTGCAGATATGCATGAATTCGTGCTAGCGTGGCAGACCCTTTACTTCGAGCGACCAGAAGTTGTTGATGTTTCGATACCCAATGACACACATGGTTAGTGACATACTTAAATCTTATGTCTCTGTCTGGGACAAAAAATATGAGCTGTCAGCTATTTACACATGCAACATTATTTTCCAACCGTATATATCAATAAGCAACGATTTATGATGTTACTAGATATTTTGAGGGGCATAAAAGACCCCATAACTTTCTTCATGGCAAGTGGTGCAAATAGAGACCTTGAGATCCCAGTCTCGTTTTAGTAAGCATAGTGTACTTCAAACTAAGACCTCCTGCTGAGATAAAATATATGATTTTCAGCTTTGTGAATTAGCAACGCCGTTTGCTATCAAAATAATAACAAAGCCAAGTAAAAGGTAAACAAATAGATAGCTGACGCGTGGAATCTGCTATCTTTATTGGCTGTATTAATGAGAGAGAGAGAGAGAGAGAGAGAGAGAGATAAAGGCAACCAGGAGCATCAGGTCAAATACCACGCTCATGAGTGACAGTTTCGAATGATTGTTTTTAAGGCGTTGTTTGCAAAGCAAATATACTATCGATATTTTCTCCAGGGTCAAAAGTATTTTGGCAGCATTTCAGATGAATGAGGCAACATGTTTGTTTTCAAACAAATGTAATAAAACTGAACGTCAGGCGCACCCATCCTCATACTGTCCGCAACATCCATCTCTATTGGTTCAGCTCCAAACATGACTCCTCCAACAGCATTAGTAAGTACCCGGGGACATCGCGTATCATCTATTATGAAGCGGCTGTATTGATACATGCTCGCCTATACAGCCCCTAGCTTGAGGCGTATGTGAAAGACCTGTTGCTACGTGGATCAGCATGAAGATTTTTCTTGTGTTATCTAACTTTCTTAATTAAAAATTGAGTTATTTTCCATTTTAGTACTGATTAACCCAAATTGCACGAAAGGTAAGGAGTACAGAAGCCTGATGTGTTAAATAGAATGTAGATGGCTGTAGCTGAAGTATTACAAGCTGAAAAAAGCATATTATTTTTATTAGTACAAGCAGTAGAGGAGCTCAGATGCTCCATAGAACGTGGAGAACACTGTCGTATGACAGATATTGTCTGCCTGTACGAGCAAGTGACAGGCATCATATCACGATTACTGTTACAGCTCTTCCTGATCCAAGCTATACTGGCTACAGGAGTAAGTGGAATGTCGTTTACAGCAAGCAGACGTCCTAGTCCAGCATACACCTCCACCACATCTCCAGCAGCTGTTGCTCTCTGTCGTCAAGCCAAGTGTCAGCAGCAGTGTGACCTTGTGGATGGGAAGGTCGCATGCTCGTGCTCCGACGAGAGGTTCTATTTGTCTACAGATAAGAAGCACTGCTGTAAACGCGAACTCCCACTCATTATCAATTCAGAGCTTCCTAAGAGGATTTTTACCATTTGCTTCCACTTGTTTACAGTACCAAGGAGATGCTGGGGCAATACCAAAAACAGAGTTTACACATGTGGAGATGGTGCCTCCTGCGCTTTGGTTTTCGAATCTCGACTGGGTGCATTTGTACCCAAATGTTACTGCACGAGAAACGGCATGTACAGCACAGACCATTATATACTGGATGAGACGACCAGATCCTGCTCAAGTAGGTTGACGCTCTCACTCTCCTGCATACCTGTCAACTACGTCATAATTTACTTCCGCAGCTAGTACTGGTTTTCTAATGGCGTATTTGTTACATCTTGCTGAGTTGAGCTCAATATCGCAGAATCATGGCTGTAGAAGGTCGGGGTTTTGAGCTAAGGCCTTTCAATCAAATCTCTGTTATCTTTATCCAGGCAGGTTGCCATACTTGCGTTCCCTGAGCCTCGTAGCGATGCTGGAATGATTGAATAAAGCTACTAGCTTACCGCCACCAGTGGGATAGTTCTCTCAGATACTGCTGCTGAATGGAAATACTATGCTATCCTATAAGGGAACTATCTGTCCTGTACATAGTCTACGCTGCAGGGGATAGGCCATAATACTGCTCTGTGATATATATGGTGACGGCAGTGTTGCCAACCCTACGATTTTACTCGTAGATCTATGACTTTTTCAGCCTTTGAGGTAGCTAATTTACCACATTAGGTCATGTAATTGCTTTCTTTGTCAACCACAGGCCCACAGAAACCGACTAATAGTATTTGGTGAGCAGTAATGTACTGAAATAAAGGCCATAAAGTGGGTTTCAAAGCAGTATGTGGGGTTTCTATTTTTAGATTATTGAAATCTATGATATTTTCCCATTTGGGTGGGCAACGCTGGGTGACAGCCTGAAAGAAAAAACATACACAAGGCCAAAACATGAGGAAAAATCAATCAAATCGGAATAACTCAGGTTTCTTTGGTACTGATTGGCAGCTTCCATCTTCTCCCACTGCCTTTCTGCGCTAGATTAACTCTATGTGTGCTTATTTTGAGCCATGACCTCAACGGAAGCACAAACAACTATTACACTTGTCTAAACATCGAAAGTGGCTTCAAAATGAAGCCTTGGTACTATTAGGAACATTACGGTAGTGCTGTGGTTACATCAAATCATAATCCTGTATACAACGGGAATGCCTTTTCTGAACTAGGGAATCCGATTTACGAGACATGTGACTACCCAGAGAAGAAGCAGTGTGAGCAAGGCTGTAGAACAGTGAGAGACGAGCGAGGGAAAGGCACCAGAGCTCAATGTTACTGCGAGGATGGCTTCTCTCTAGACGTTGATGGTCTCTCCTGCAAATGATTTCACTTATATGCATTTTGCGCGAGGCCGATACTATTCTGTGATACATACTATGTATGATTCATGTGGAGCGAGAAATTTGGCTCCTAATTATGTTTACTGTTTGTAACTGCTCTGAAAAATGGTTCAAGATTTTCTTGTGAACCCTGTTTGATGTTGGTCTATCCTAAATAAACTGAAGCTGTTTTCGTTTTACAGTCAAACAATGTGTCAAGAATTCACAGTTATCAAACAATTTCTCGAGTTCTTGCGAAATATTTGAACTGCGCTAAAGAGAGTTGACGAGCTTGCAGGGTTCCGAAACATATAACTACCGATGTGGGTACTTGCTAGTCAATGATGTCTTGTAGCACTGTAACCTTTTTTTATCTTTGATTAACTGCTTCAATGAAAGTCATGTGAAGGCTGACCGCTGCAGACATCCCATGAACCAGGTGTCACACTGGCCTGACTTGTTAGCATTAACTGAACTGCTGCACAGCTTTTGAGGTTCATCATGTATCATATAAATTTTTGAGAGTTTATCATTCTCCTGTCGATTTTCATGCTCACTCCCGCTCTCACTCCCGCTCTCACTCCCGCTCTCAAAACAGCTCGAAATAAAGCTATAACTAAAGATCTAAATAAATAACT
>ERZ1740065.2970-NODE-2970-length-10617-cov-3.194471_pt1 | contig 10617 bp, 9 predicted proteins | sample MGYA00581738_ERZ1740065 | MGnify/ENA primary metagenome ERZ1740065 (study PRJEB43018, sample SAMN04849749) | marine metagenome | isolation source: floating plastic debris | place: Pacific Ocean | collected 2008-09-01 | study: EMG produced TPA metagenomics...
AGATCGACGTCGAGCCCGGTCTTTTCATAGATGCCCGCATTGACGCCGACATATTCCGGCAGGCTGACCAGCGAGCCGGGATAGACCTGCAACGTCATTTCCATATCTGCAGCAAGCGCCGTGCCCGGGGCGGCAAAGGCCAGGCAGGCGGCCAGGCCGACGCCCTGCAGGCTGTTTCTGAGTGCCTTGGTTTTCATGTCTTCCTCCCATTTGAGTTGTTGTGCTCGGTCTGCCTTTGGTCCCTTTCGTCAGGCCTTGAATTCGTCTTTCAGCTTGCGCCACACCCGTTCTGCGAGGTGTTGGAAATCGTCGGTGAACCTCAGATCCGCGATGTTGCGCGGTCGTGCGAAGGGGATCTCGATCTCGGCCTTGATGCTGCCGGGGCGCCCCGACATGACCAGCACGCGATCCGACAGTGCGATCGCCTCTTGCAGGTCGTGGGTCACCAGCAGGACCGTCTTTTTCAGCCGGTGCCACATGTGCGAGAACTCGTTTTGCAGGTTGACGCGGGTTTCGGCGTCAAGGGCGGCAAAGGGTTCGTCGAGCAGGATCACGTTGGGGTCGATGGCCAGGGTGCGGGCCACGGCCAGACGCTGCCGCATGCCCTGCGACCGCTCTTTTGGATAGGCCGCTTCGAACCCCTCGAGCCCCACGCGCTTGAGCAGGCCCAGGGCCACCTCGCTGCGGCGGGCGCGGCCCAGGCCCCGAATTTCCAGCCCGAACTCGATGTTCTTTTTGGCGTTGCGCCAGGGGATCAGGGCATCGCGCGCGAACATGTACCCAACATCGCGGCGCGGCGCGGTGCACGGCACCCCGTTCAGGTGCACCGTTCCCGCCGTGGGTTTGACCACCCCGGCCACCATGTTCATCACCGTGGTTTTGCCACAGCCGCTTGGGCCCACGATCGAAACGAACTCACCGGGTTTGACATCCAGTGACACGTGTTCGATCGCCTGCACGGCCTTGCCGGTTGGGGTCACGAACACATGGCTGACATCCCGGATGCGAATGCCCCCGACCGAATTGTCGGCCTGCCCCGATGAAGTGTCTTCCACAGTCGCCTCCCGCCCGGTTTCCGCGCGCCGCCGTTCCAATTCGATCACCGTCTGGTCCCCGCCCTCTGGCATCACCTAAACCTCGGCCAGCGCCTTGCGCAGCGCGGGCATAAGCTTTTGAAACTCTTCGACATCGTCGCGGTAGTTGAAGACCGACATGGCAACGCCGTCCAAACCGGTCTTCTTGAGGTTCACCATCGCGTCGATGATGTCCTGGTAGGACCCGATGAGTTCGGGGGCGCGCAGACCCAGCGCAATCTTTTTTGCAAGCGACAGGTCCATCGAGCCCGAGCCGTAATCGGCCATCGACTGTTTCGGGTCCGACTGCGAATGGCCGATGACGCCTTCGGCGGCCGGTATGTCGATCTCTGCGCGCACATGATCTGCCACACGCTCGGCCTCTTCGCGGGTTTCGCGCACGATCACATAGATCGGCGCAAGGCACCGGATCTCGCGCCCGTGATGCGCCGCGCGGTCTTTGACCTTGCCGATCTGCTCGGAGGTTTTGGCGGGATCATCGGGATTGGCCGCCATGAACAGGTATTCGCAGTTCTTGGTGGCGAAATCGATCCCGGCGGGCGACTGGCCCGCATTGACAAAGGGCGGGCGCGGCGACGCGGCGGGTTTCGGCGACAGGAACGCACCCTTTGACTGAAAGAAGCGTCCGTCGAAATCGAAGGGTTCGTCCGAGGTCCACGCGGCCTTCAGATAGGTGACGAACTCGTCCGCGATCTCGTACTTCAGATCGTGTTCGGGATGGTCGTGCGGGTTAAAGAGATCCATCTCTTCGGGGTACCAGCCGGTCACCACGTTCAGCCCCCAGCGGCCCTGGCTGATCTGATCGATGCAGGCGCCCATTTTCGCGACCTGCATGGGGTGGATGCCGTAGGTGACATGGGTGGTGCCAAAAAGCCCGATGGTATCGGTCACCGCGCCCAGGGCGGCGCAGGTGGTCGTGACATCCATGGATGTGTCGTTGAACGCAATCTCGCCGCCATGGCCGATCCAGCGCCCGAACGGCAGGGCGAAATCAAGCCCGGCCTCTTCGGCCAGCTTCACATGATGTTCCATGTTCGGCCATTTCCAGATGTCGCGCGACCCGTCGGGGTCGTCGTTGACCGCCTTCGAAATCGTCGCGCCGCTTGAGACGTTGAAGGCAAACAACCCGATCAGGAACTCGCCCTCGGGCGGCAATGGGGGCTGGCCGCCCGGATCGAATGGGCCGCAGATCGGCACGCTGTTGCCTGGCGTCGTGTTCATAATGTCCTCCCCTTCATCTTGTCTTGGCCCGGCGTTTGGCGCCGCGCCGGGCTAGGTGCCGAAATAGTGGTAAACGACCTTCACCTCGGTGAATTCCTCGACCCCCCAGGGGCCGCCTTCCCGTCCAAGGCCGCTGTCTTTGGCGCCGCCGAACGGAACAAGTGCGGTTCGCATGCGGGAGGCGTTGTTGATGACGACGCCTCCCGCATTCAGCCGGCGGGTCGCCACACGCGCAGTCTCCAGAGTGGTGGTGAAAATCGCCGATTGGAGACCGTATTTTGAGGCATTGGCTTCCGCCAAGGCCGCGTCGAGTGTGGCGTAGCTTTGCAAAACCAGCACCGGCCCGAAAATCTCTTCGCAGGCGACCAGATCGTCCGACCTCACGCCCGCGACCACCGTTGGCGCGACATAGCATCCGTCATGCGTGCCCCCGGTCAGAACCTTCGCCCCCGCCGCTTCGGCCTGTCTGACCCAATCGACGATCCGGGCGGCGGAGTCTTCGGTGCGCACCGGGCCCATATCGGTTTCGGGGTCGCGCGGATCGCCCACACGCACGGCTTTCACCCGCTCGACCAGATGCGCGGCGAAGGCGTCCATGACGTCTTCGTGCACCAGCACGCGTTGGGGGCGCATGCACACCTGCCCCGCAATCGCAAAGCCCGAGGCCGTGATCGCCTTGGCCGCCAGGGCAAGGTCGGCATCGCTGTGCACGATGTTTGGCGCGTTCGACCCCAGTTCCAAAAGCGACCGGCGCAGCCCGACCGAGCGGACAAGGATGTCGCCCACCGCCCGGCTTCCGGTGAAGGCATAGCGGGAAACCTCAGGCGCCTCGAACAGCGCCTGGCCCACCTCGACCCCGCCGGAGACCAGATAGATCCAGCCCGGGCCCATGCCCGCCTCGGCCAAGAGCGCGATGGCACGGGCCGTGACCATCGGTGTGAAGGGCGACGGCTTGAGCACCACAGGGCACCCGGCCCCAAAGGCCATCCCCACCTTGTAGCAAACCTGATTGAGCGGCGCGTTATAGGCGGTCAGTGCACAGACCGGACCCGCCGGTTCCCGGATCACCGAGATCTCGAAATCCTTGGTGGCGGGCGTTGCATCCCCGTCGACGGTATAGCCGCGCACCCGCAGCGCCTCGGCCGCGAAGGTGGCACAGGCGTCGGCGGCCGTCTTCACCTCGCCCCGCGCTTCCCGGATGGTCTTGCCCACCTCAAGCACGATCAACTCGGCCAGTTCGTCTTCGTGTTCCGCAAGCAGCGTCGCCGCCCTGGCGAGGATATTGGCCCGCTCGCGCGCGGTGATCCGTTCGCGCGCAAACGCGTCCTGCGCGGCCTTCGCGGCGCGCGCCACGTCCTGCGTCCCGGCCTGCGCGACCATGGCCAGGGTGTCGTCCGTCACCGGGCCCTTCAGCGGATCATAGCGCTCTTCACACGGCGCACAGCTTGCGCCGTCGATGAAGAGATCGATCTTCCTCATGACGTCGGCTCTTTGCTGAGCTCGGCCTCGGCCACGGGGGCGGTGCCTGCGGATCCGGCCCGGCCCGGCGTTCCCACAAGATCGAAATAGGGGCGCACGGTCGTCATGTAGGAATAGTGGATGTTCGGCAGCGGCCAGTTGGTGACGTTGTCGCCCGCCTCGTTGCGATAGTAGTTGTTGCAATCGGCCAGCATCGCGGAACCGGCCGTCGCAAATTTGCGGTCGAGCCAGGCCATGTAATCGTCCAGCGCCTTTTGCGGCGTGTTCACCCGCCGCCAGCCCTTGCGCTTCATCTTGCGCACCGCGCGCGCGGCGACACGGGCCGCGCATTCCAGCTGGGCGATGACCGAGTAGCCGCCATGGGTGTTGGGCCCATAGAGGATGAAGAAGTTCGGGAAACGCGGCACGGTTACGCCCACAAAGGCGGCGGCGCGGCGCTTCCATGCCTCTTGCAGGCTCAGCCCGTTTTCCCCGTAGACCTCGATCGAGGACAGGTACTTGGTCGTCTCAAACCCGGTGGCCAGAATGATCACGTCCACCGGGTGGGCCGTGCCATCGGTGTCGATGATCCCATCCTCGGTCAGTTCGGTGACCGCGCGGGGCACCAGTTTGACGTGGGGTTTGTTGAAGGTCGGGTAGTAGTCCGAGCTTTCGATCTGGCGCTTACAGCCCCAGGCATATTGCGGCGTCAGTTTTTCCTGTGTTTCAGGGTCTTCGACGTTGTTGACGATGTTGCCAACGCAGACCTCTTTGTTCAGGCGCTGCCGCGTGCTGGTGATGTCAAAGCCGCGGTTGCGGATCGTTGCGCGCGTGAAGGCCCGGATACGGCTGAGCCGCGCCATGCCGGGCACGCTGTTGTAGAGGAACTTCTCAAAATCCGTGTAGGCGCGCGCGTTCTTGGGTGCGACATAGCCCGGCTCGCGCTGAAAGACCTTCAGCTCGGCCACATCATCGGCGACGCCCGGCACCACTTGCGCGGCGGTAGACCCCGTGCCCACAACGGCAACGCGCTTGCCGCGCAGATCTATGTCCGACCTCCAGCGCGAGGTATGAAACATCTCGCCCTTGAAGACGTCCATGCCGGGCCAGGTCGGGTATTTGGGATTGATCAGGAAGCCAACGGCGCTGATCACAACCTCGAACTCTTTGGCCGAGCCGTCGGCAAACTCCATCCGGTAAAGATCGCGATCGTCATCCCAGATGATTTTTTCGACGACCGTGTTGAAGTGGATTTTCGGGCGCAGGTCGAACGCATCGATCGTGTCTTCGACATATTGCTGAAGTTCGGGCTGGGTCGCGTGGGTGCGCTTCCAGGGGTATTTCATGAAGGAATAGGAATAGGCGTGCGAATGAATATCGACCCCGCAGCCGGGGTACTTGTTGTCCCACCAGACACCGCCGGGCTTCTCTGATTTCTCGAAGATCTCAAGGTCCGAATGGCCGCGTTTGATCAGATGCACCGCCGCGCCGACACCGCCGAGCCCTGCCCCAACGATCCCAACACGAAGTCGCCGGCTGTTTCCGCCAGTCGTTTCCACGAGTTCCTCCCAATCGGTCGTATTTTTATGTGTATGCTGCACACACTCTATTCATGATGCAAGCATTTTTAAGGATTGGGGCGGCGGAACCCAGGCGTGCCGCCGCCGCTACCGGGGATGACTGGCATCGACAGCATCAGCGCTCGCGCGCCACTTTTTGAATGTTTTGAGATGCTTGCACCGGCGGAGCGCGGCGCGGGGTTTCCGACCGACACGGCCCTCTGCCCCTCCGGAATCCACCGCACACAACCACTAGCACGCGCCGCTTGCGCCGCCGCCCTGTCCGCAATCAGGCCCAGGGATCCCCCCCCGACGAACCGCTGCACCCTATTTCCTATTTGAGGATGCGCGCCCGGAGTTGTAGTTTGACGCCGATATTGACCAAAAGGCGCAGCACCACGCGCGAGGCTGCACATAGCAGGATGAACAAAAGAGCGCTTCCTCAACAGGTTGAGCCTGACCTCTACCGCGAACTGGCCCGCAGCCTGATGCGCCTGCGCCGCCTGTGGCTGCAGCAGGGCCGCCGCCGCCGTCTGATCGAAGAGATCGGCCAACCCATCGCCATGTCGGTCTTGCGCACCCTCTTCGCGATCGATTCGCTGAACTCCGACCACACGAGCGTGGGCGACGTCGCCGCGGAACTCGAGGTTGATGCCTCGACCGCCAGCCGGTTGGTCGAAAGCGCGGTGGCCAATGGCTATGCCGCCCGCAGCCCCAGCGCGGTTGACCGCCGTAAATCCGTGCTGAAGCTCACCCCCGCCGGGCGCGAGATGCTGGTGAATGCGCGGCGCGGGCGTGAACAGCTGTTGTCCGAGGTCACCGCCGGATGGACCGCCGATGAGATCGAGCTTGTGGCGAACCTTCTGAACCGGCTGCACGATGATTTTGAAATCGTGGACAAATCTGTCGACGACTGACGGCCCGGAACGCCCCCAAACCCCACCCTTCCGAAACGTGCGTCTCCAACACAGTTGCGTGGATTTTATATGCATGCTACACGCAAATTAAAAGACGGGAGGACAAGAGATGAATTGCTACGCGCCGCCGCAGGCTGATTTCAGCTATGCCGTGTCTCCCATTGAAGAGATCATCGAAGATGCCCGCGCCGGGCGCATGTTCATTCTGGTCGACCACGAGGACCGCGAGAACGAAGGCGATCTCGTCATCCCCGCCCAGTTCGCCACCCCGCAAACCATTAACTTCATGGCCAAGCATGGACGCGGTCTGATCTGTCTCAGCCTCACCAAGGAACGCGTCACAAAGCTCGGCCTGCCGATGATGGCCTCGAACAATGCGTCCCGCCATGAGACCGCGTTCACGGTCGCGATCGAGGCGCGCGAGGGCGTCAGCACCGGGATCTCGGCCTATGACCGCGCGCGCACCGTCGCCGTGGCCATCGATGACGGCAAAGGACCGGCGGATATCGCGACACCCGGTCATGTCTTCCCGCTATGCGCCCGCGACGGCGGCGTCCTCGTGCGCGCCGGGCATACCGAAGCCGCGGTCGACATTTCCCGTCTCGCGGGCCTCTCTCCCGCAGGTCTCATCTGCGAAATCCTGACTGCTGACGGGACGATGGCGCGCCTACCTGATCTTGAGCACATCGCTGCCGAGCACGGGCTCAAGATCGGCACGATCAGTGACCTGATCGCCTTTCGCCGCCGCTACGACAACCTCGTGCAGGGCTCGGACAGGCGCCGGGTCGAGAGCGTGTTCGGCGGCTCTTGGGAGCTGCTGGTCTTCACCGACCAGATCAACGGGGCCGAGCATCTTGCCCTGACCAAGGGCGATCTGGGCGGGCCCGCGCCGGTGCTCACACGCATTCACGCACTCGATCCGATGCGCGATGTGCTGGGCCTCGACGGTTTGGGCAGCCTCGACGAGACCGGCAAGTCGATGGAGATCGTCGCCGAGGAAGGGCGCGGTGTGGTTGTGCTGTTACGGGATGTGACGATGAAGATGGGTCCCCGCGCGCCAGACGCCCCCAGAACGCTGCGCGAGTACGGGTTGGGTGCGCAGGTGCTGACCTCGCTGGGCCTGTCCAAGCTGACGCTGCTCACCAACTCCCCGCCGCCCAACGCGATCGGGCTTGACGCCTATGGTCTTGAGATCACCGGGACACGCCCCATCGCCCATTGGGCCGGCCACCATCCCGCCGAATAAACCAATAACAAACAGGGGGTTTCCATGTTCCAACCGCTCAAAGGCGTGCGCATCATTGACCTGAGCCAGGTGCTGGCCGGTCCGTTTGCAACCTATCAGCTGGGCCTTATGGGGGCCGAGGTCATCAAGATCGAAAAGCCCTACGGCGGCGACTGGACCCGCATCGGCGACTGGGTGCCGGATCTGGCCGACAAGCAGATGGGCATGGCCTACATCGTTCAGAACGCGAACAAAAAATCCGTGGCCATCGATCTGAAGTCGGCAGAAGGCCTGGCCGCGCTGCAGCGCCTGATCGCCACGGCCGACGTCTTTGTCGAAAACTTCAAACCCGGTGTCGCCAAACGCCTTGGCCTGGGCTTTGACGCGGTGCGCAAGATAAACCCCAAGGTCGTCTACTGCTCGGTCTCGGCCTTTGGGCACGATGGTCCGTTCAGCGAACGCCCCTCATACGATCACATCGTCCAGGGCATGTGCGGCATCATGCTGACCACGGGCGCGCCGGGAGCGGGGCCCACCAAGGTCGGGTCACCCTATGTCGACTACGCCACCGGCATGAACGCTGGCATGGCGATCCTGGCGGGGCTGCATGAGAGCCGGCGCACGGGTGAGGCCGTTCAGCTTGATGTCGCCATGCTCGATACCGCGCTGATGCTGATGGTGGCGCTGATGTCGCGCACGTTGTCGACCGATTGGACACCCGGCCGCAGCGGGAACGAGGCGTGGAGTGCGAGCCCCTCGTCCGGGGCGTTCGAGACAAGCGATGGCACGCTCATGCTTGCGGCGAACAACGCCCCTCAGTTCAAACGGCTCTGCGCGGCGATCGGGCGCGATGACATTCTGACGGATGCGCGCTGGTCAACGCTGGAGGGGCGCGAGAAGAACGCCCAGGCGTTGCGCGACACGCTGGTCGAGACCTTCAAGACGCGCCCCGCCGCCGACTGGGAAGACGCGCTCAGCGCGGCCTCGGTGCCCGCGGGCCGCGTCCGCTCTCTGGACGAAATCCTGGGCGAAGCGCATATCGCGACCCGTGGTTTGACCAGCGAGATCGAGATCGACGAATACCACCGCCCGATCCACGTCCCCGCGATGACCTTCAAGGCCAACGGCCAGAACCACCCGCACACGCAAAAGCCCTCGCATCTGGGTGAAGACACCGAAACGGTGCTGGCCGATGCGGGCTTTACCCCAGATGAGATTGCCCGCCTGCGCAGCACGGGCGCGATCTGAGCCTTTACCTTCGCAGCCGGAGCAACGGGATGGCAGACTTCCTCTTGTGGGAGCAAGACGACCACGTCGTCACGTTGACCATGAACCGTCCGGACGAGCGCAACGCCTTGTCCACGCCGGACATCTTCGATGCTTTCGAAGACTCCTGCCGCCGGATCGAGCGTGATCTCGACATTCGCGCAGTTATCCTGACGGGTGCGGGTCCGGCGTTTTGCGCAGGCGGCAACGTCAAACAGATGCGCGACAAGACCGGGATCGCCGCCGGCACGCCCGCTGACATCCGCGCAACCTATCGCCACGGGATCCAGCGCCTGCCGCTGACGTTGTGGAACCTTGAGGTGCCGGTGATCGCCGCCGTCAACGGCCCCGCGATCGGGGCGGGCTGCGACCTGGCCTGGATGTGCGACATCCGGATCGCGGCCGAGACGGCGCGCTTCGCCGCGAGCTTTGTAAAGCTCGGCATCATTCCCGCCGATGGCGGGGCGTGGCTCTTGCCGCGCGTCGTGGGTCAGTCGAAGGCCGCCGAGATGATCTTGACCGGCGATCCGATTGCCGCGGACGAGGCCTTGCGCCTTGGCATGGTCTCTGCGGTGACAGCACCCGACGCGCTTCTGTCTGAGGCTCACCGCCTCGCCAGACGCATCGCCGCGAACCCGCCACAGGCGCTGCGCATGGCCAAACGTCTGCTGCGAGAGGCTGAGAATAGCAGCCTGGCCACCACGCTGGAGCTGTCCGCCGCGATGCAGGCCATTGCGCATCACGCCGAGGATCATGACGAGGCGGTCACCGCGTTTCTGGACAAGCGACCGCCGCGTTATCGCGGACGTTAGGCGCCGGCCCAGGTCGCCCTAGGCGAGGAAATACTTGGAATGTATCGGCAAGAGCGCGGCCCCCACCGACCGGGCCTGCCGCCCCACGCTGCCTTCCTCGACGCGGATGTGGTCGAAGCCGGTCAGGTCCAGATCGCCCAAGCGACGCAGGGTGCAGTCTTTCAACCTCTGACGCACGTCCGGTGGCATCGCACCGTCGATCATGACCACTTCGACATCCACGACCGACAGGATCGAGGCGCAGGCGATGGCCAGGTAATATCCCGTGTCTTCGATCCACGGGCCCAAGACAGCCTCAAAGCGAGACCAGTCATCGGGCTCTGTGCGCAGGGCGTTCGGGTCGTGCCCTGCGTGGCGCAACGCCGTCTCAAGCGTGAAGAGGGAACTGACACTCAAAAGCTGGGTGGTCCCGCCGCTGCCATCGGGCACTGGCATCGGGCCAATCGCCGCGGCGTTGAGCGCGCGGCCAGAGACGACGTTGCCGTTCAGCACAAGACCGCCACCCACAAATGCGCCCAGAAAGATATAGGCAAAGTCCGTGAACTCGGTCCCGCGCCCCAGCAGAAGTTCCGAGATGCACGCAGATGTCGCATCATTTTCGATGAATGCGTCCAGCCCGGTTGTCTCGGACACGGCGGCGGCGATATCGAGATCCTGCCAGCGCTGCATGGCATCCGCAGGCGCATCGACCTTTTCAAGCCAATCCCAGATCCTGTTCGGCCGCGCCACGCCGATCCCGGTCAGCAGTTGCCGCCCGGCGGGCGACGTTCAGCCCCAGCGACAGCGCCCCCATCGGGTTAAGCGCCAGCGGGACCGAGGGTTTGCCGACCTTGCCCTTGACCGCCTCGCCCCGCTTGAGCAGGTTGTCAGCCTCAAGCGCGCGGATGATGTTGGACACCGTCTGGGCCGACAGACCCGAGCGACGCGCGATCTCGGCACTGGGCAATGCGCCATGACGCCGGAGCAGCGACAGGACCAGACGTGCGTTCTGATCGCGCAACCCCGATTGGGTCGCGCCAGCACCGGGGTCGCGTATGACCGTTCCGCCAAGGTTCACAATGGGCC
>ERZ1740065.2971-NODE-2971-length-10615-cov-12.000758_pt1 | contig 10615 bp, 9 predicted proteins | sample MGYA00581738_ERZ1740065 | MGnify/ENA primary metagenome ERZ1740065 (study PRJEB43018, sample SAMN04849749) | marine metagenome | isolation source: floating plastic debris | place: Pacific Ocean | collected 2008-09-01 | study: EMG produced TPA metagenomics...
AGTGTACTACTACCGCTACTGCTAGTGTACTACTACCGCTACTGCTAGTGTACTAGTACTACTACTACTACCACTGCTACTGCTAGTGTACAGGTACTACTACTACTGCTACTACTACTAGGGGCAGACAGCACCAGGGATAAGAGCTACTATGAGGTAAGTTCAAGAAGTATAACGGTGATTTATAAGGCGCAGGCTGGCACAAGAATTAGTTTTCCATCCTTGGACCTGGGCAGCCTGTTACTGGCGCTGTACTAATGAGGGGGGATGTGACTGATTCGACTCTCTGAACGCACCTGGTGGATTCATGCGGATCCTCTGCTGAATGTTTGGTGACACGGCCACAAAATTGAGCGGTTTGGCGATTCTCAGCATCATCGATTCGACCTTGAACTGAGAGCCTCTAGCCACGACGTCGCAGAACTCAATGCCGTAAACGCGAGCGAACTCGCTGGTCTGACCGATGAAGTCTATCTGCTGCTCCATCATGTGCAGCAGCTCAACTCGTCTCGTGTAGTATTCCATCACCACCCGCCTGGAAAACCCCAAAGAGAGTAGATAACTCCATAGCACAATTATTTATTATACCAGCGAAATACATGTAATATTACATGACACGACATCCTCATCACTTTCGTCAAGGAAATATTTACCTAACAGAGAGCAGATAACTCCCTATCTCCATTACATATGAGGGAGTAGAAAATAATTGATAAGTTTTGTAGAGATGATTTACCGTTGCTTGTGGTTCTGGTACCATTCTGTGAGTTTCTCATAGGAGAACTTTGGTATCCTCAGGTTGAGGGTGTGGTAGACGACGTTCTCCATCGTGTAGTTGGTCAGTGAAGGGATCAAAGCCAGATTCATCTGTCAAAACCGACGGTACGTAACTGGCTGACAATCTGGAGAGACCCAAAGATTCGATTCTACACAAGTAGATACCTGGTGTCTCATGATTCTCCACATATTGACGAGAACCCGTCCACCGACCCGCGCGAACTCGGAACTGCGAGGTACCACTTCCTGTGACGACTGCGGCCGGAACTGGCGTTGGCGTGGCAAACGGGACAGCTCGTGGGACAGGTTACCACCCAGAGAGGCGGCACGCCTCAGCAGGTACCCCCAGGAGAGGAAGTGCACCTCCCAGCCAACCAGCAGATCTGGGTCATGTCTACGAGAAGACAACTCCGAATGGTCATGTCATAAACTACCAGAGCCTTGGAAGGAGAGATGATGTAATGTAAACTGGGTTCTCATGCTTGTGGCATCAATAACTCAATCAAATTGGCATTCAATCTTTGGCAAACAACGCAACGACGCAGGGAGAAATGAGTGGGAATAAATGCGTGTCAACTCGCTCCGTAGAATTTTGATGTCGTGAAAGAAAAACCAATTTATATCGTGGCAACCCTGCCTACAGACCTCTGCCTACTGTAGTATAGATAGTGATTAGTGCTTGGCCGATACTAGGAGCAGAAATGATATCGATACCGAAGCACAGAGATTCGATACTCGATACGGTTACCATGAAGATTCGATACTTGCTAAATCAATTGGATACTGCTGATTCTTGCTAGCATGCAGAGCCATTTCTAGGGCAGATGGGAATATTTGTGGTCAACAAGTATCGCACAGCTGGTATTGAAACCGAAAGCCCAGATATTGAATATCCAAAACAGCCAGTATCGCCATACTTTCGATACTTGAAGTATCGGCCAAGCACTAATAGTGATCCACTCACCTACGAACCAGCTTCACCAGTTCAGTGAACAGGTTCGATTCGTCAGAGCAGACGTGCAGACTGGGTTTGACGCCTGTGACAAACTGAGGCATTGGCTGATTGCCGAGCGCGTCTTGAACCACGAGCACATGCAGCGACTTGTCAGCAGCTGCCGTGTCGTGATAGACATGTACGAACGCGGCTGACACCACGTCCTGCGTAGGGTCGGGGCACAGCGAGCCTATCAGGACAAGGTGGAATTAGCGAGGTCGCAGTGACATCGAACACTCATGCAACGAGGCAGAGCCACATACTCTGAGGGTGCAGTTAAAAATGACGGTGGTGACTTTGCATATTTTGAGCGCAATCTGCCATTTCATTTCATTATACAGTTTAGCAACAGTAATTAGAACATCAGAGCTGAAAAACCGTATTTTTGATCTCCATTGACTGCACCCACTCTGCATCTGACTCGGCAATGGGGGACACAGACCTCGAGTACAGACGTGCACCTCGAGAGACATAGTGACGATGTCGTTGTGAGCAGAGTTGTGGCTGGCCATCTGTTTGAGTAGTTGGTGAGTGTCGGCAGCGACATCGCAGCCAGACACACCGTGCACTCCGCTCCTGTGGTCTGACGACCAGACTGCAGTGATGTTAGCCGAAGGGTCGACATCCGACAACGACGAGACAGACCTGCAGTTAGACGACTCTGTACTAGACTGACAGCTCTGTACTTTGATTGGTTGACGAGAGGAGCGTTCTCCCTTACAGCTAATGATTTGGATCCGCCCCTTCCATAGAGAGAACACCATCAGCATCCGCTGTTACACTGCTGATTAAAGTTTGGGAATTATATTCCGTCACTTTCTATTTACAAAGTCGATTACTGTAAAACAACGATTTTGCGAATTGAGAATTTTTGCGATCGAGCCGTCGGTCGCGAATTCGCAATTATTGTCAAATGCATTTATGTTCGATGTCATTACATAGAACTGAGGCTGAACCAAGATCACACAAATTTTAAGATAGCGAATACTTTCCACGCATAAAAATTGTTTTACAGCATAAGATATTTTGATGTCACCATTATGTTACTAATGGGCGGCGGAGGGGCGGAGGTTGAATTTATTCGGGGATTGCCGAGCTTGTACCCCTCTCGTCGGATTGGTCACATGCACACTGACTCACCTGACGCTACTGTTACCGGTGGCAAAGCCCTGCGTCGGTTTGTCCTCAAACGCTGTCGATCTGTCAAAACAGCAGCAGAGGTGAACAACACCTTACCATGCGTTTATCCACACCTGTCTCTGTCCCCACCTACCGATGACCGGTCAGCTGAGATGTTTTAGAACCAGTCTCCGCTCTGAGGTCCTCCAAAATCTTTGTGGAGAAAAGATGGGATGACCTTGAACTTGCCGTACGCGTACTTTGCTGCGATATCACCAGTGAAGACTTTCCACTGCCTGATACAAAGGAACAACAATGAGTGGATGGGTTAATGCTGACTACCATTGCAGCTGTATGGGACAGTCAACAACTGGTCAGCAGCCAACTGGTCAACAACTGACTGGTCAGCAGTCAACTGGTCACCAACTGACTGGCCAGTGGCCAACTGATCAAGGATTAACTGGGGACTTACTAGTCAATGATGCAGTGTCATCAGGTGTGCCGGGTACGATGGTGTCCTCATCCTCAGGAGGCGTGCCGGGAATCACGTGGATGTCGCGGCACTCCTGGGGGCTCTCAGCCTGGATAGGGCTGTAGGATATGACCTCATCGGTGATGTCAGCAGGGACAGGCTGCTCTGACTCAACTGCAGGCGGACTGGACTCCTATCGGTGAAGGTGAAGGTCATAACGAAGGTTAGCTCATGAGTTTTCACAATGGTTATGTCTTTCGGCAATGTTTGATTCGTGTGACCAACGCGGGGAAGTAAGATAGCAAAGATTGTTGCTCACAGTGGCCGGGTGATTATGTTAGGATGACGACGTGCTGAGAATAACAATAGAGAATGATACGATGGACGGAGAACAGATTCACTATTGGAAAAATAAGACTAGGCACCGCTAATGTGGCTCCTGTTTGAATAAAGTAAGTCTGTGAACAAAGGTAAGTAAGCAAAGTGACAAACAAACAAAGTGAGAAGGAACATTGCAGTACAAGATTCAGGTAGCAGTAACTTCTATTGCATACATGACACGCCAACCGAATCTTGTACTGCAAGGTTCCCTCTCACTTTGTTAATGTTTGTCACTTGCATACATGACACGCCAACTAAGTTAAAAAGCTGGAGTCAAACGAAGGTAGCTGCGAGCTGTGATCTATGATTGTATGTACCTGCTCCAGCCTGCTGCGAGAGTGGAGCCACTTGGACACGTCACCCCTGCCTGGAGGGCTGGCCAGTCTTCTGAATCGACCTACTATTGGTTCCAGGGCTATGACATCAGTTATAGCAGAGGTCCTCAAAGCCACCGGTGCCAGGAGCTGAGCCTAAAATACACCGCCCCCACTTACTATAGCTTACAATAGGCACATAGGCCCCAGTTCATGCTGAAACCATTCATGAAACATAGTGTGGAGATAATTCTGTCCTAATTTGTGAGCGAGTGCGAGATTTCAAGGGCCACAAAACTCCTGACCACACCCAGATAACGCTATGCAAGCTGAGCTGAGCGATGGAGACTGCTTCACAGCAAGCTATGTTGTTACCCGTAAGATAAGAAGTAGATTTAATTGAGTAACTGCGTTAGAGAAACTTACAGAGACCACGTCGAATGGTCTGTTACATTGCCGCGACATGACGTCACCAAGAGCCTTAGAGCAGTCGTCCTCGTCACTGAAGTACGGGTACTGGTTAATTACAATCGATAACCCGACGTCTACGGCTGAATCGACAATGCTCTCTTTCTTAGGAGGTAGTTTGTGGTATCTGTATCGGACGGCTTGCAAACTATCCTCCTCAATCTACAAATCCACCAGATGGGGCTACGATCACACTGCATCAATAGGGTTGAGTGAGAGCGACGGTAGTGTAAGAGTTACTAACCATGTCTGGAAGTACGACTAGATTGGTGGTCTCCAACGGCGGCCGGTCTCGTATCGAAGTGAAGTCGGCTTGCTCTGTCTCAGTTGCGCCGTCCAAGCGAGAGGGGCCAGTCCCCTTCACTTCCTCTGCATCCCAGAGTAGTTCAATGTCTGTGACGGACAGACAGACAGGGTTTTACACAAGATTCCAGACAGGTTACCAAATGCCATCCTTTTTGTACCTAAACATCTATCCTCTGTACACACATGCACACAAAGGGTCATGTCTGTTAAACCAGGAGTTGCCTTCTCAATGGTAAGCATTGGAAGCACAACGGAGAACTCACTTCTCATGGTCAGGAGATTCGAAATAAACTACTGCAAAGGTGCATTTCATAGTGGCCTAAACTATAACAATTTTGAGTGACGGAGAGAAATGACCGCTGAAATAACTGAGTCGAAACAGGAGAAGACGAATCCAAATTACTATAGCGAATCATTTGCATACCGTTGCTGAGAAAATTGTTATAAATACTGTAAATAGAGCCTCGTTATGAAGAGTGAGGTCACAGTAGTTCTAGTTGTACAAGTCATACATAAGATACTTGAATAGTTACCGGCATTGCCTTCTGACCACACTGTCTCGTCACTGTCTACGCCTGATCGGTAGCTTGCTCCTCCACGCGATGCAGAGCCATTTGGCGACGCACGAACGACGTCAATGGTGGAGTAGTCGACGCCGTCGTCGCTCAAGTCGTCACCTAAAGCCGCGATATCGAGTTTACTCTGATAGCCAGGCGATCTAGAACTGAGCCTAAAGGTTAAAGGCGAGAGCTCGTACTTACTGACTAACCTGCTGCCATAGTCTGAGATCCAGTCAAAGAGCTTGCAGGCTCTGGGCTGTCCATGCATCCATCCGTCTAAAATGTTGGCACAAGGTCAGCACAGTGCTTGAACTGGGATGAGAATGAGATTGAGTTAGCTAAAACTCTACCTGCGCATAGCTGAACTCTAGGGGGACCCTAGCTGACCCCGGTATTGTCAAGTTTAAGATCTCAGGCTGTGGAGACGTACATTGGCTTGACCTTGACCTTCTGTTCTGGCTACGCTGGCTGAGATCTATAGCAGAATCGGGGCAGTGATCGAAGTGCTCCGGTTTCAGAGAGAGGTCCAGAGGTTGATCGTACTGGACCGGGTACAACGGTAGAGCGGTGACCTTCGACGCCAGCGCTGTCTGCGGCGGTCGATGTGCCTGATACACCATCGGTGCTTGAGTGACAGAAGCCGCCATATTGGTGCAATGCTTCAATTGGGGAAGGCGAAGTATCTGGGTATGAACACGAGACGGAACTGCTTCACTGGTCCCAGAGGCAAGTTCAAAGTCGACCAGTTGTATGGCCGGTTTGGTTGGCTGGTTGTCACGGCAGCGTTCCTCCAGAGTGCTGACCCGGTGTTCAGCTACCTCAAGGTGGCACACAGCCGTGTGGCAGAGCGTGGAGTGCTGCTTACTGCAATCTAGCAGAGTTGTCGTGACTGAAGACGAGCGTGCATTAGCTACCAGTGTGGGGGGAATCTCCATCACAACACTCGTACACTCCTGGATGATACACTCCTGGGGGATACCCCTCTGTACGATACGCTCCTGGACTATGGCTGTCTCATAGTTAGCTGGATCGGTGTCTGTCACGGCATAACTCACGGGAACAGGAGTGAGGGAATCGGTGTGCATAAGTCCAACTTCTAATTCTGTCATTTCCGCCTCAGAGTGCGCATGAAACTGGCAGCTAATATTAGGAGGGCTCTCACTCACTTTCTGAAGCAGACAATCGAATGTGGCTCCGTCATAATCGGAGATTCCAATATCATCTCCTCGCCACGAACTGACGAACTCCTTCCAGCATTCCAGAGATTCACCTGCATCAGGCGCCATACGCCACAAACACCTGTCAGTGATGGTCAGGCCCTTGCTGACAACATCACGTTCCACAGAACAGTCAACGCAGTGACAGCGCGTGTTCCACGCAGGGACGAGCAGGTCTTCACTGTCGCACTCACTGACATCCGGAGACTCACCCACGCCTACCAGATCAATGTCACCGTGGCTGCCACCTGTACAGTCAGACATCCAAGCAGCAGTAAACAGTGCATCGTCATAGGACACCTGCCAGTCGTTGTCAGCTAGTTCACAGTAAGAGAGCTCACTCGACTGGGAAACTTCCAAAATATCCAGACATTGTCTTTTACGAGGCTCCACTTGCTCGACCTCTGGCATGGAGAGGAAGCGTTTGAGCATGAGGCTATGATCCTCAATTATGCCGTTGATACGTCGGTCAGATCTGAGAGTCCGCAGACGGCTCGTCCTGGATGGCTTCTTCTCCTGCGCTATCTTTAGCTGGCTGCCGGAAATCACAATCTTCAGCGGCGAGATTCTTACTGAGCACATCTTCATGGCCGTATCGGTGCTGCTGTGACTCCATTGTGTATCGATCATTGGGGCAGCCCTAGTAGAATTACGGCTAGCTTGCGTTTTACTATCACGCACCACAGGTTCATCAGTGTCACTTGGCACTTTCGGTTTGCTTTCTACAAGGTCAGATGACTCATACCGCTTACGTGGTGGTCTTGAAGGGACAGCGATCTGTGCTGGATGCTCTGACGGTTCAATTATCTTTGCTCCTTTGACAGACATCTTAGTGCAATGGTCTCCCTCAAATCCATAAGTAGCGCAGAACCGCGCTTCAAAGTCAAAGACGGGGTGAGAAAGAGCCGAGATTCGGACTCGGGGCGCCTTTGAAGACGTCGAGCTGGCGGTCTGTGACTGTGTGATGGTGCTGTAGGATACTTCGCCTCCACCACTAGGAAGCGACTTCTGGAGTTTCAGAGTTAGGGGACGCCTTGGAGCAGCTTTCTTGCCTTTGCCGGCGGCAGGAAGTTTGCCCGAAATGACAGCGTGGCTTTCGGTTTTACTGTTCTGCTGTACAAGTTTGCGCGACCTGAGGACCAGCCGGTTTGACTGCTGCCTCTGCGGCTGAGCCATGGCGTTACGTTTTCTGGTCAGCCTCTGATTGGCTGTTCGCGGGGCGACTGTGGGATTTGCAGCAGTGTCCTCTGGCTTTGATGCAAGCTTAATCACTTTAGTTACCTTTTTGCCTCGTGGGGTTCGGGCTCGTTTTCTCTTCCTATTAAGAGAAGGTATGGCGATGGGTAGCTCTTCGAGAGGCCTATTGGACGGTTCCACACCCAGAACCTGGCTGAGCTGACTCAGCCTGTCCACAAAAGACAACTTCATCTGCTGTCGCTGATGGGTAGACATGGTAGGTGCAAATGACTCCGAGTCATGAGGTGCGTCTGCTGCGTCAGTTTCCGATGCGTCTGCTGCGTCAGTTTTAGACACGCCTGCTCCATGAATCCTAGAGGCGTCTGCCGAACTCTCCACTGCATCGGTGGGCGCGTTAACACTTTCAGTCCTCATCACTTTACTAGTTGCGTTGTGGTCGACACTAACTGTATCAGATTTTTGTCTCCTCAGTTTCAGTCGCAGCGGTGAATGCGGTCTCCTATCGAGTTCAGACGGCACACCAGTGTCTTGACCTATATCACCAGGCCAAAATGGATCGGATGGCTTGGCCTCACTGACAGAAGCGATGTCTGTACTTTGACCCAACTGCTGACTAGATGAGTGATGGCTAGGTTCTGATGGGAGGGTCAGGCTATCATCGTTATCAGGAGCGGCAGGCGCTAGTTTGACTCTGTCCACACTGCGTGGCGGTACGTTGCGGCATCCATGAGGACGTTTCTTTTTCATTTTTGTTGCTCCTTCCCGTTGAACATGGAGGTTATGAGATTCTACATTAGTGGGCATTGGGTATGGATGGTAAGCACCATTGGGAAGACTAGAACTAAAGTTGCTTCTAATTGGTCTCTTCTCCTGACGTCCAGTAGTTCCAATGGAATGATGCTGCAGACTTGATTGACGCGTCGGTACGTTTCTACATCCGTGTGGACGTTTCCTGGCTGAAGTTGGTGCTGAGGTGGTCTGCCCATCGGCATCAGAAGGCAACTCAGATGCTTGCACAGGACTTTTGGTTTCTTTCGAGGCCATCTTCACAGTAAACGATGCTCCCTGTCTGGCAAATTTTAACTTCGGTAGTTCCCCAGGCTGCTCAGCTCTGCTCTGACTAGGCTTGTGGACATCACTGACAGCGTCCGACACTGCAGCCACCACCAGGCCACTGCTTCCATCCACGTGCCTCTTCTTTTCCCGGTCTTTCCTTTTTGATTTCTTCTGCTTTGAGAACTCTTGGTCACGCTGGGAGCTCTTTAAACTGAGAGTCACTCTCAGCTCGTTTGTTTTATGAGCAGCAGCGTGCCGTTCAGGAGGCTGCTGCCAATCCTGGGATAGAGACAACGACGACTGCTGTGGATTGTTCAGGCCACTATTTTCAAATATTTCACTATCGCCGTTCGTTTGCGCATAAGTGGAACTTGAAGTTCGCCGAAATTTAATTTTCAGATTATCAGGTGGAGTGGGAGTCGTCTTCTCGTGCAAATCTGGCTGGCGGAGATCCATGTTTGCAGATATACTCTTTTTTAGTGTCAGCTTCAGCGGATTGGCCTGGTTGCTGACGTGAAACTGTGAGTCAGCGAGTTCTGGCTGTGATTCCTCACTCTCATCATACGTACCATCCAGCTGCGGAACGTGGCCTCTACAACATTCACATACGTAAATCGTGCTCCATTACAATCATACGATTTCACAGAACCGTCTGCGACGAACAAGTTGGACTCTGGTAACGCGCCGTCCCAAACTGGCTGTGTCATGTTGTTTGTCTCCGCCTCGTCATCGCTAAACTCTTCAGTGTTCTGATCTCCGCCAAATAAGTCGTCAAAACCGCCCTGCACTGCCTGGTTCTGAAAAATAACATCAGCCCGTCACCAATCCGCTAACATCAAACTTAGTAGGCCAGAGCAATTGCCATCGTTGGCATCACTTGAACAGCTTTAGCCAAGAACGATGAGTAAGGAATCATCTTCTCCAATCTCAGCCAGTGAGATTATAAGTCAAGTTGAGGAATTGCAGAAGTACATCCAGGCAGGACTACATTTTTCCTTGACACAACACCATGACTGTATCCGAGCTGGCAACTGTGCACAGCGCCCCCTTTCTTTGTGTTGGGAGTAAACCGCTCACCTGATCAGAGCTCAGTGCCTCGAGCCACATCAGGTCATCGTCATCGCCGTCTTCATCTGATATCAGGCTGCTGTTCAGCAGAGAGCCGACCTGCGACTGACCACGAGATGACAACTCCTTACTGACAGGTGCGTTGGCAAATGTGCTGTTCAAGCAGGGCTGTGACGGCGCCTGACTGAGGACGGAGTTGTCCCTCAGCGATGATTTGTTTCTCCACGAGTAAAGAGAGCGTTGAGAGCGGCGGCTGCTCTGGCTAGTGAAGCTGGTGCCCGACAGCGCACTCACTGACCTTCAGAGAAACGAAGAGGGCGGTTGAGGAGTGGTGAGCCGAGTCAGAGGAATGTAAGATGAGAAGGTGAACATTACCTCTCCTCACTGGCACCGGAGAGCCTAATGGTGGACTCCTTGTCACTGTTAGATGAGCGGCGAGATGATACACCAGTGGTCGATCCAGAGAACTTGTTGGTTGGGCCGATAGCTGATACAGAGGAGGAAGGTGACAGTACTGGTGAGTACCGTATAGAGTCATCCATGGAACCAGTGGTGTGACCTGCAGCAACGGATATGATGATAGGCTGGGCAGGATGGGGTGAGGGGAGAGAGTGGGAGAGAGTGGGAGAGAGGGGGAGGGGAGGGGAGGGTGGGAGTGGGGGGGGGGGGGGGGGGAGGGGGGGAGG
>ERZ1740065.2972-NODE-2972-length-10613-cov-12.745217_pt1 | contig 10613 bp, 6 predicted proteins | sample MGYA00581738_ERZ1740065 | MGnify/ENA primary metagenome ERZ1740065 (study PRJEB43018, sample SAMN04849749) | marine metagenome | isolation source: floating plastic debris | place: Pacific Ocean | collected 2008-09-01 | study: EMG produced TPA metagenomics...
CAGCTCTCTCCTTCCCCCCCCCTTATCCCTCTTCTCTCTTTCGCTCTCTCTCTCTCTCTCTCTCTCTCTCTCCCACCGTTCTTCTATGCTTATAAGTGTTTTCTCTGACACAGATAGCGATATGATAACCTGGGAGACTGGACACGCCGTTACATGGCTCTTTGGAATGATAAGATAAGAAAGAAAGACTGTAGAGATAAAGCCCTAGCCAGCAGACTGTAAATGAATTTACTCAACAAGTATCCACACTTGTCAGAGGACCCAGAATTCCTGAAGGAATACTGTCAAGAGAAGCTTATTCCACCCGAGACAAACCCCGACATGGAGGAGCTGATTAAACGAGTAGCGAGCAGTAGTCGCTGATTTGATGTGTTGTAGAAGTAGACCATTGAATACAGAACTGTTATTGGAGTACACACCTGTCTATTTGAATGACATGAAATAGGTAATAATGGTCATTTCTACGGCCAAGTGATGATGACCGATACTAATGTGTGGTAATGAGGAATCCCTACAGTCTCACATAGAATACTAATTCGCATACTAGGAGTTAGGCAATTGCATGTGTCCATAGTAAGAAAACAACAGCACAGGCCAAGGTTAAACATTCCTTTCCTTCTCGCAACTCGCAGCAACAGTGAGAATACAACTCCCATGACAATAGCCATCAATTGGGCACATATGGACTACAGAGAATATAAACTTGTCTGTTATGATGAGAGACAAAGTGGAAGAGAGGGGAGGAGAGAAAAAGGGGAGGAGAGGTTGAGTGTAGGGAGAGTGAAGTGAGTCCGTTGTCAGATAGTGTCATGTGCGCAGTACACTTTCTACTAATCAGTAGTCCCATCCGTATCACGTATGTTTCAGGGCAGGCTGGGTGTGACTGTGATGTGGCCCCAGAGCTTCTAACATTGACATATGATGAGTGATCAGTGATCTATATAATGCCGCTAGCCAGGCAGTTCTAGATTACGTTCTGTAACACAGTTGTGCAATGATGATATCTATTATCAGTAATGAAATTGCATCTTTCCCAGAACTCAGGTTAGCGTCACGCCACTATCACATGACTGTCATCATGTGACTCTGAGTGATAACGCAGGTCAATGTTTGATTAATGCTCAGAGTAACAGATAGTAACTAAGATCTCTATCTAATTCCCTCTGGTGTGTTTACTGTGTCCCCCCCCTGTTCACCCTCTCTCTCTCTCCTAAAGCTGACATGCTGTAATTTAGAACACTTGCTGCCAGATTGAATTGTATTTTTTATATCCAAGTATGTGCTGAGATGTGTTTGCATGTCAGGGAGTCTCACTGTGAGGATAGGATTAATATGTTTGTTCAAAGCTGTATAATTTTTCCAATAGTTTGCGCGGTGGCAACGTATGACGCTGTAGCAAGGTCACCCCAAAACTCAGCTTGTATAATGTTCTGAATTGGCACTGTACCTATTACGCTATTCCACATCATTAGAGTCTTTATTGTCATGATGGAGCGAACGAGCGAAGGATATAACATCACTGACTGCTACACGATATTGCAAGCTGACACGTCTAACGATCTATAGTCCTGGTAATGTATGTGAAAGCATCTGCATTAAATCTTGTGAAGTTCCTGACAGAATATAGGTCCATGAATGTATGCATGGAGACATTTGTGTCAGTTTACCCATTTTGGCTTATCTGGAAGAACTGATATTAAAGCAAACATGGAATAACGCTATTATCAGCATGCGTGGAGGGGAGTCACCACACTGAACTTGTGAGAGGCAGAGTGGTCAGGACAGTTCAGTTATCTTGCACACCATGGCGCCTCAGGTATGTACAGGCGATATTTATTACATGTTTGACACTGGTGTTTCCTGCACAGCCATACGATTCTATTGCTCTACCAGATGCTGATGACCGTGCAAGATCATGTCAAAGTTATCACAGAAAACCATAGCATGCTGGTAGAAAACCTGAGTAGCCATGAGGCAGCGTTCAACCGTATACTCGATGCTCTCCAGCAGAAATCGGACATACCAAAACTCACTTACCAGCAACTGCTAATACAGAGCGGTACGGTGGTAGTTGAAAGAGATAACAAAGTCAGGGCGTTGCTAGCATTGTTACTCATCTCACAAGCTACCAACACTTTTATGGTGTTTTATGATGCTCTACATGGGCAAGGACTCAAGGAAACGCTTAATAAACTCCTGGCTCATGGCTCCTTCCAAGAAGCAGAGCGGTCACATGTAAGTACGCGTATGAGTGTGTTCAAAGGTGAATTATGATGTGTATAAGCCAGCTAGTGTTGATCAGACTTCAAGCAACTGATCGAATAGAAAGTCATTTGTCGCCACGATGACTCATAAACCGCAGCTGGTTAATTGCTAGAGAGAATGCTGGAGTATTTCATCCTTCAGTACAGTATCCTCTCTGTCGTTAGAGTATTTCAGGTTTCTATGACTTCCTGGTAGTAATGATTCCAAGCCCTGTCGGTCCTGCCTATGAACTTATAGGATTGGCATATAGTGGCCTTAGAAAAGTTAGGAACAAGTTCTTAGAATTAGCGCCTATCTGTTCCCTACTATCATCGGGACGCCTAACAAAACAGAGCATCGCCTGAGGAATAGGACCCAAGAATGCATAAGTCAGTATATGATTGCTTAGAACTCCCTAGGTATTTCTAAGAATCACCCTATGTGGGCCTTAGGTGGCCCTGAGGCAGGCCTGCAAGTCCATAGGCGGACCGACAGGCCTAAGAATCATTACTACAAACTTTCTAATGCACAGCTTTCGTTAGGAGGCAAGCCGTACTAGAAGGATATTTTTTACGATTTCCAATTAATTCTTGTTTATCCTGTAGATTTCAAACCCTCCAAAAGTCAAAATTGGATCAGAAGGTGAGTCGTCAGAGAATATGGCACTTTTTACTCTCATATTAGTCCACCAGCATCTGGTTCTATAATCCAGTGCTATATACTCAGGTGTTACACCTGTATAACACTAGCTCCAGTTCACACTTAGTATGCTGGATGGGAGATTAAAGCATGTAATTGTTCATTTTGCTCTTAGAAGAGTGACGTGAGACTTATTAGCTGGATTTAGAATCATTGGGATGTACCATGGGGGTAGCACTATAGCAATTTCTCTTACTGTCTCTAGTTCAGTTTTATTATAAATTTAATTGTTCAATTATGGATATTTTGTACTGATCATTGAAGCCGTCAATTTAGGAAGCTTGCTATATCAAGAAGTCTCAATTTGTGCTGCTTTGCAAGCCGTCAATTTGTTCGTTCGCACACTGTGAGGCCGTGGAGTGTGACCCATCATAAACTTGTAAGAACTAGTGCTGGAACTAAACACGGAGCAATTTGGAACCTTCCGAAAATGTAGCAGACCGACCTGTTCCGAGACATTGGCTTGTGATTTCGGAACGATAGTGAAATAAAAGAAATAAAATAATTCTCATTTTCTCAGCTGCATTGGTGTAAACTTTATACATTCCTTAAAAGCCGGAGGTTTATTCTTGCTTTATTTTAAGTAACTGATGCATAGCTAGCTATTTCTTCTCAACTTACAACTGATTTATCCGACAGGTCGTACTACAAGTATTCGCTACTGTACTACCAAAGGAAATATTTTTTGTAAACTCTTACAGCTAACATCAGGGCAGAAAAATTATCTTAGGAAAGTTGTGATACAGATTTTTTTCCTGTTCTGAAAGACAGCTGTGTGAAGATAATCATGATAGGTCTACATGTTCTTGAACAAGAAAACTAACTTTCTAGATGATATTTTTCTGCAGTATATTCTTATTGCTGATGATTCAATTGTTTGTTTTTATAGTTTTTTCATGAGTTCCCTTTTACTCTTCAACCTGAAGTAATTTGACAGACCTTATTATTTCCTAAATTAATATTTCAATATGTTCCGTCCCGTGGAGCAGCAAAGAAATCTTGTTAGGTTTCGAACTTCAAATTTTCCACCCCAGCACTAGTAAGAACGCGATAAGCACGAATGCTACTGTGCTGTGCACTGTGAATTGAGGTGCGGTATTTTGTTTACGGGTACGCGTCTTATAATTTGGTAGCGGATGCTGTCACTCATTTCCCTTTGTAAAATGATGCCATTAAGTAGACAATTTGTTTCCTAGTATCCCCAAAATAAACTGAAAGTCAGTTTTTCATGCTGAAAAACTAGAAAAAGATGATAATGATACGATAATTCTGAGCTATTCACGGCGCTACGATATTGTCTAACGTAAATATTTTTCTTGATGGCCTCCTGACACCTGCTGTAAGGATTTTTTTTTGACCTAGGTTGAAAACCCTGGATTTTGTATTCTCAAAAGATTTACTTTCCGTTGCCGAAATACACTAGTAATCAACATGAAACCAGTTCATATTTGTTTCTAGAGCTTCAAATCTGGAAGTATGACAATTCTGTTTGAGGGAAAAATTGGTCTGGATTTATTTAGAGGTGAGAAAGAAAGAAACTAGCTGATGAAAAGCGTAGTCTATGGTTGCAATAGACTAAGATATTAGCTGTTTGTGTCTCGATAGTTATTGAGAACGGTCACACTAGTATTCTGTCACAGAGCTGTTCGACTAGCTGGTCAGAAGTTGCGTACAGGATAGTACCAGGCTTAGGATTAGTTGGAACTTTTTTTCTCATTACACTAGCTTGCGGACCATCCACGATGAAAGTGTCGCGCTCCTGCTGTACGAACGTGCCTATGGTCCCATCAATAGTGCATACATACAAAAGCATGTACCAAAATTCTCGGTTTATAAGTATTTTAGAGTAGCATAGATTACAGATCACTATATATTTCTCTTCTGTGAAATCAAATAACTTCAATAATGTCAAAAAAGCCTTGATTGGTAGATTTCATAATGCTCACAACAGTTTCATTATCGATAGTCTGTAAATGCAGAAAAACAATAGAGAACGACAAGGAAATTGAGAAAGCTACGAGTGTTCGTGCCTGTCAGGTCGCGGGTTTATGTAAAGGCTACACACTTGCAGAAAAGCTGCAATTCACAGGTTTTCTGCGAATACTCTACTCACACTAGTGCTCAAACTAGCGGATTCCGCTATTCGCGACTTGCAAAGCATGTTGAACTTTGACATACGCGAATTTGCGAGTAGAATGCTGATTGGCTGTCCCCGCCGCCTGATTAGCTGTCTACACAGACTGAACTAGCATGTGCTCGGCATACACAGTACGGCTGGTTGAGAACAAAGAGAAAAGCTGCGAGTGTGTAGCACCCCAGCCACTTGCGCGAGTAGCACTCGCTATCGCAATTCGCAGGTTTTCTGCGAGTGTGTAGCCGAGGCTTAAGGACTAGTGCAATTGATGGTCAGTAGATTTAAGAAATCACCTAGCTTTCGCTGTCAATTGAGCTTGCTAAATCAATGGTAGCAAATCAATGCATTCATTTAGCCTGAGTGTCCCCACATAATGTTGTGCTTTTACGGATAAATTAATGTTAATTCGACTATCAGAGAATACCATAAATAGTTGACAGCCTTCAACGCTGACAGCGTTTAGTAAGGGCGAGCCAGCAGAGATAAATATTCAAACAGGTTTAATCACTAAAGACAATGTATCTGGCAAAGAATGCATATAAAACCGAACTCTAGCTGATGACCATTGGAAACTATTGTTGTCTCTCATAATTTAGCGTACAGCCACTCTGCTTTGCTGTAATCCAATTGTCCTGCATGTTGGAAAATGAGCAAAGGCAGCCTAAAAATGAGGTCTTTGGAGCACTTTTCTGTTGGCTTGAAGTTGCAAGTTTTACATGTTGGTATTTTGTGACTAACTTTTTGTGGAGTCATCATCTAAGCAATACTCCATATAAATGTTCTTTAAGATTAAATTGTTGTGGGTACATATAACTGGAAGGTAATGTTCCAGTTCCCTTCCATGAACTCGTCCAAGAGTTCTTATTTCTTTCTTGATGAATTCTTAAGAATTCTTTCCAATTCGCAACAAATTCATGAGCAGTTCTTGAGAATTCTTGTCAAGTTCTTCAGAATTATTTATTTACTCTTGAGAGTTTCTGACGCTGTTCTTAAGAATTCTTGTCTGAACTCATGGGGGGAAAGGATAAAATCAGTTGGAACTAGCCCTTTTCCATGCTGTGCACCCGGTTCAGATCACGCTAGTTCGCGCTGCGAGTGCAAACTGACTTAGGTCGATTTGGGCTTCCATGGCGCGCATTAGCCTCAGTACGTACCTAGTTCGATTCATGGAAACCCGGTGACTGTGTTTAACAGCGGTTTCCGTGTACTCGTCAAATCTTTATTGGGCAGGTGGTGCTGGTCTCCTCGAAGATCTTGTCTTGTCTCCGCCCCTGTATTCCCATCAAACTTGATGCTGATGTCCACCTCACTAGCACTTTTCTCTGGTTGATGTGTATATTCACATTCTGATTTACCAAAGTAATTTTCGCCTAATATGATATCCTCTCTGATGATGAATTTCCAGTCGTCTCCTGCAGTACCCGATATGCCTTCGATTGCCGGCGGTATCCCATCATGTATACTTGCTCAGTCCTGTTGTCCAGTTTCTTCGTCTGACCCAGTACAGTTCGTATCCAATGCATCCAAATACTCGAAACTTGCTGACATCGAGGTTCTTTTTAGACCACTTCTCGTATGGCGTGACGCTTTCATTGAGTGCTGACGTTGAAACTCTATTCCTGATGTAGGCAGCTGTAGTGATAGCCTCAGCCCAGACTATCTTTGATAATCCAACATGGTACAGCAAAGTATATGCTGACTTGCACAGAGTGAGATTCATCCTTTCAGAAATGCCATTTTTCTCAGGAAATTCTGCAGATGTCAGTTCCTGTTTGATTTTTTGCAATTTCATACAATCCTTAAACTCTTCTGATCACAATCAAGATGAAAAAACTTGTCCTTCTTTGTACTCATAGCTCTCGCCTTCTGATTAAATTCTTTGGTCTAGCACCTTGTATGACCAAACTGAACGATGTGACTGTGATCAGTCGAAGATCACACAGAGAATAGGTTTGCTGTGAGCTTAGGTACATGTAGTACACTGTAGAGTGTCGTCGCGATGTTTCTGGCTGATCTTCATTATTCAGATCACTTTCACAGTTTCAACTCAAATGGCCTCAACAGTCTTTCCATCTAAAAAGACCAGCTTCCTCCGGCTTTATCAGCTGTTTGCAAAAGCATTCTGAGGTGACGTCATGTGTGAAGACGCTTCAGAGTCAAAGAGCCAAACAGATGCATGAGCTCCATGGTCCAAACTTCCAATGAATGCTGCTCCATCAGTCTCATCATTCGTCTTCTCACTTCCTCCATCTTCAGCAGTCTTCACCAATGCTGTGATAGGATGTTTAGCAGTGTTTCGATGATTACTCAAACTGTTTTCAGATGACATACGTCGAGATCTGCATTGACTTCTGATGTATCCTCGTTTGTTACAGTTGTAGCAGATAATCACCTTCTTCTGATGTTGAGTACTCTGCATAGGCTTCTTCTTGTATGCATGCAGTGCGGTGGCATCCGATCCATGATATCCATGAGTAGACCGATCATTCTCCTGCTGTTTCTGCTCCTCGTTGATGAGAGATTGATGCACAAACTGTAGCGTAACATCATCCACTCCAGCTTCCAGCGCCGGCACCAGATTGTCATAACTCCCAGGCAGGCTACCCAATAGAGTTAAAAATTTAGCTGTAATCACAACTCAATCAACTCACCTCTGAGTTAGACAAAAAAGTTTTTCAAATGCTGGCTTCCCATCACATATCTTCCGAGTCTGTTTTAGTGCCATTGGGATACAGTCTTTGTTCCTTTCAACATGCAGCTAAGCTTGTGTTGAAATGGTCTGCTGGAACTCAAAGAGTAATACTCTCAGTGTATACTCTTATCCACTGCCACTGCACAACTACAATACATGAATAGGGAATAGCTCTCGTAATCTCTGTAGCAGTGTGGAAGACGAGTGTCTTCGAGGTGTTTGAACCGGATGTAGTAGCTGTGGTCGACCATGTAGTTATGTTGCAAAAACACAAGTAGAGTAGAGATCTTGATACTCGGCAGATGTATGACAGACTGGTTACATGATGGAATGGATAATTGCTGATATTGAATTGAAATTTTTGTATCGACCATTTGGTACATCGGGCTTGAATTCATAAGTAAACAATACAACCCTAATCAAGAACACTATCCTCAACTTAGTGCCCAGCAGCAATTCTATAAAGACAGCTGTTTGCGAGATATCACAGTGAAACATACGTCTTCTTGTCATGAGTTATTGAGGCTGAGTAACGTACAGGCAGACTAAAATCCTCAATAAGTATTGCCGTGACATCTAGAAACACAGTGTGACACTACACAAGCTTGCCCAGAGTTTTAGGTCATGTTCACCAAAATAGGAAAATTGACTAAATTTAGACGTCTGGGCGCATCACCATAATATAGCTGCTCAGAGAGTCTTACCCTTTCTGGAGTTTTCTGTCTGTCCTTGTTCTAACCTCATCAATGAATGGCTTTCACTTCGCCATTTCAGCATTTGCGATTTTCCTGTCGACTGGCGCGCCGGTATTAGTCATACTGGCGCATCTGATTTGCGCCGGGAGTTTTCCTCTCTTGCGCCAGTATTAGTCCAATATAGATCCTGGCTTATAGCCCTCACGGATGCATCCGGCATTATATTGCACCTAAACTTTCGAGTCGATTCAGCTCGACTTGATAGACATGAATTTTCAACAACAGGCTGTCAGTGTATGCCATTTTTCTACAGTTTTATAAGCTATAAACAACAGAACATTGCATGAAAGACAGCAAATAAATGAAGATTCCACATGTATTAAAAGCATAATTTGTGGATGAGACTGAAGAAAAACATCATACGACATAAACAACACAAGTCAGGAGTCAAATCAACTTACTTTACGATGCATTTTTAGATCAGCGATCAGAGTTTTGGAAATGATTGGAAATTATGCTGTAAAAAATATGATTGCTGTTCATTTGGAATTGAAACAAGCCCAAAATTTGTTTGGAACCATTGGAGCTACAAAGGAACAGCTCATATGCAGTTACGAGAAGGCTTTATAACCATTCGCACGACTTGAATGGAAGTTGTAGCACTGAAATCATTGGAAAAGCAGTAAATCACGTGGCGAAAACAATGAAGGAAAGTAATCAACTTATCTCCTACCAAAAATCAAAAATAAAATTATGACGGCTGTGCGTCAGGATCTATGTTAGAATAATACCAGCGCAAGAGAGGACAACTCCCAGCATAAATTACATCTGCCAGCAGGATAAATACCACCGTGGCAATGGACAGCAAAATCACAAACCACTCACTGTTTTAGGATTATAGCAACACTGCTGATAACTGCAATATTTTTTCAGATGTAAAGCAATCAGGAAACCGCTGCCATCCAAAGATTTTCAAGCGAAAGAAAAATATGATAATAATCGTGATTGTCATGGGTGTAATTGTGGGGCTTGGAAGTGTCATCACTTTTTTTCTCAGTGCGGATGCTCCACCACATGTAGACAATGACACAGTGAGACAGATACATATTTATTTCGATGTCCTTTATTTCATAGCATCTGCGATTATCATTGCATTTCAGGCTCGCCTGCTGTGCTTAGAGGATGAGTCCAGTCAGTCAGCCAGTAAGTTCCATTATAGAGTCTTAGAATCTATACCTACACAGAGCAACGCCTAGGCTACCAACGCTGTAAGCCACATGACCAGGTGTTTTCAGATGCCTGGTAAGCTCAGTGAAGCACTTTTCACATGCTTGAAATCTAAGAGACGCTAGGTCCTGATGCGCTTCCTGATTGGTCTGTCTCTAGTTAATGGTTGCGTAATCACTGGAGCCAGTTGTATGAGCAGTGACAGCCACTGTACCTCCTTTTGTTTACTATGACCATGCTTGCTGAACGGGTGTTGCAGAACTGGTCAACCAGATGCTCTGTGTAGCCACAGCTTAAGATTTTCTACAGATGCCTAGTCAATTGTGCTGTAACATTAGTATCTTCATTCATGTCATTAAAATATTACTAGCATGGAAAAAGATTTTGTGATAAAGTTCATTACCATGACAAAAACTGATACGATGCGAAGGCGGTCCATAAAATAGTTACTGGTACCCCAGTTGCCAGTCTAAGTCTCAGCGACTGAGTACAGTATTCGTAGGCGGAAACAAAATGTGACCATGTCTGAAAAAAAACAACCATAAGCAGCAAAATTTTCATTTCCTCATTTTAATTCCACTGAATAGCACTATCTCTGCTCTATTAAATGGTCTTTATTGGAGGATCCTACAAAAAACACAGGTAAAACTGTGACTGATCGACTGACAGCATCTCCATCCAAGATATAAACGCACAAACTGAGAAAATTGAGCTTAAAGGTCTTGTCTTACTTGATTTGCTCTCATCACCATGTGTTTACACAGGTTGGACTAAGTAACTTTGCACAGGCACAACGCACACAGGTTGACTCCCGTGGTAACGTAACGCAACCGCAAAAAGATATAGTTCAACCAAAAACGCGCCGCATGACGTGTACCCAGTAACTCATTTCAGTCGGTCATCGCCTCAGAATTCCTTAGAA
>ERZ1740065.2973-NODE-2973-length-10606-cov-11.637380_pt1 | contig 10606 bp, 5 predicted proteins | sample MGYA00581738_ERZ1740065 | MGnify/ENA primary metagenome ERZ1740065 (study PRJEB43018, sample SAMN04849749) | marine metagenome | isolation source: floating plastic debris | place: Pacific Ocean | collected 2008-09-01 | study: EMG produced TPA metagenomics...
TAGTGATAGCGAATAGTGGAATAGTGATAGCGAATAGTGGAATAGCGATAGCGAACAGTGGAATAGTGATAGAAAATGTTTACTGGATGTCGATAATTATTTTACAAATGGCACTCCATACAAACGCAGCTGTGGTCTGAGATAGCAGTATGACTCCCAACACAGAATCATCAACATCTCTCTAAATAGTCGCGACAAGTCTGAGGTTCCACTCACTGTTAGCGCTCTCAACATCTCACCATCCAATGTTATCAAGTTCCTAGGCACCTACATTGACAGTCATCTATCTTTCGTATCAATGTAGACAGTATTGTTTCGAAAACCAACTCTAGACCTTTTCTACTGCGCCAATTAAAAATCGTAAGTATGGATAAACATGATTTACACACTTTTTACTGTACCAACATAAGACCTGTTTTAGCCTATGCTGCTCCCGCGTGGTATTTTCTATTGTCTAAAAGTGACCAGGAACGATTGGAACATGTCCAGCGTCATGCCACACGTATAATTTTACCAGACTCAAACTATCTTGAGAGGCTTGAGACCTTAGAATTATCTATGCTCAGTAGTTTCATATATGATATTACCAAGAATCTTTTTTGTAAAATAGTTAACAACAGTAAGCATCCCCTACACAACAGAATCAATGTCAACACTAATTGAACATTCTCCCGTAAGCCCACCGTGTTCTACCCACCACGAGCCAAAACAACCAAACGTGCGACTCCTCTCTTCCTCATTTTATGACACAGCAATCTTAGATGCATTTTATTTACTTATTTAGTGGTTCTCTGCCTTTTTCTTTTTATTTTAAACATCCCATTTTATCTCTCAGATACTGAATGTACAAATAAATCTAAAAAATCTAAATCTAAATTATAGCATCGGTTGTAAATAACGAGTAGGGTTTTTCTAAATTATCTGAATATGCGGATAAAAACTAGAGCCGGCATAGAACCATCACATCCCCATAGCACTGGCGCATAGCACCAGTACATAGCACTAGCACATAGCATCGGCACATAACACCAGCACTCATACTGATAGGAGAGTATAGAATGCCGGTACGAGCAAGCAATTTTCTGCCCGCTTTGGCCATTTTATATGCCTCGGATTGCTTGCAATTACTATAATAATTATTATTAGGAAGAATAATTCATGCTCAACTTTATTATTATAGCGAATCAGCATAGACCTGTGGAGATTATCACCGGACGAGGAAATAACAGCATAAATAAAAAACCTGTGCTGAAACCTATGGTGGAACGTCACATACACGAAGACAATGGATAAAGGTAAGTTTATCCGCATCCCTTATGTCAAAATACAAGAGCATCCAACGATTGTGTTTTTCAGTTCAGCCCGCAGTTCAAAATTTGTTCGAAATTTGTCAAAAACTTGTCATTTAAACCTGCTGGAACAACAACCAACTTCTAGCATTTTCCTGCTGGTTTCTAGCACTTTTCCAAAAGTTCATCCAAAACCTTTTCAAAGGAACAAAAATTGGCTTTTGTGAATCTCCCGTTGGTGTGTGTGGGTGCGGGCACACGTTCCACATGTGAGCATGCATGCACAGATGTCGTTAGATGAAAAAATTCAGTCATTTTTACTTTCATTTGGGTTAAAAATCAATATATTTTCAATACTTGGCATCTCATCTCAAATAACACTGTAAATCACAACTTTCTTCAAGTTGTTCCCCCGCAAGTTTCCAAAATTTTGAATTACCTTTCATCAGCACCGATTGATTGAACGTGCCGTTTCTGCCATTTTTCCATGCAGTATTTGATGTCACTAGGTCTGACGGATCTTAACACACCCCTTGATCAACTTCTTTAATCACGCGAAGACAGTTGGTGCTGATAGACTGCCATCCCCAAAAATGTGTCGCAGAATTAAGATGACTTTCAATTTTTTTGTTCAGCTTGAGAGAAAATTCCACTACACAGGCTTTTCACATGGCTCTTCCATCGATGAACCATCAGCCATTTATAAAAAATTAGAGACAGCGTGTCAAGATCACATGACATCTCCTGCAATTGGACAGGAATTTTAGTTTTTCCGACCATCAACTCCCTCCTTAGAAACAGGGCAACACAACTGCCAATTGTTTGTAGGCCTGTTACATGTATTACTGCAGTTTGTGATCTGTTCCCAGAGGTTTTTGACCGCGTGCCATGTAGAGAAATGAATTGACTGTGTCAATTTTACATCTGATGAAATCGTGAGCCGCTTATATAATACAGACAAAGACTTGAACAGCTTTTGTTAAAACTGTCTGCATCTTCATTTTCAGACACTATTGGAAAAACCCAGGCAATGTGAAGGTTTATCCCCGAAACAGTGAGTACTTCCCATTTGAAGATGATTGTGGCTATGAAGAGTGAGATACGGCCTCCTACCAGCGGTAGACACAGTCCATGCAGCTACTGAGAGACTGTTAGCACTTAATCAGCAACGTCTATCCATTGGCTTCGAATGATCTGAACAATTTTTAATAATGCAGCATTTTAATCAAGTTACTCAAATATTAATTAAGATTAATTTTTTCCCACAAGATTAACCGTGCGGTAAATTCAAGGGTAAACTTCACTGATAACTCACGAATATTGTGCCACAAAGCTCTGTTATCAAGTTTAATTTCACATTTATCTAAGTAAATCACCCCAGCGTAGTCCTTAATGATGGTATGGCAGTGGATTTGTAGGAGAAAATTTTGTCTCTTGTACCAGAGACCATAAATTAACATTCAATCAAAGTATCTATTAACAATTATAAAACACAGTAACACACAGTAATATAAGAGAGGTGAAATAAAAATACCCTTATCTGCTGTAGTAGCTAGAAAACGTACATGCTACCTGTGAGCACTTGCCTACGGAAGTCGGCCTCTCAGATGACTGAAGACTAGGCCACGCTCTCATATACAGAATTGCCATCATTAATAAAGCAGTGGTTTCATTTTGACCGTCTGTTATTTAGCAGATGGTTTTCCCTTTTTTCAGCCTCAGTATGGCTTTGAGAGTTATGTGCCCCTTTATCATCCATGAATGCGTGCCTTTGCTCTATGTCTATGTCCATGTCTATGCTCTACGACAGTCTCTAGTTTCTTCTGTCGGTGTCTGTATTTCCCTCTGAACTGACCGCTTTGCACCTCGTGAACATCTGGTGTCATCTTACAAAGGTCCGGACTGTTAACATAACCATTTATTTACGTGACTAGCTGTTCTGACTTTGACATTGATTATAATCTTCTGTGAGTAATTGTGTGCATGCAGCTGAGATATTCTGCCATCAGCTTACCTCCTGTTGCTAATAGTTTTTGCTGCAACATCGAATCTAGACTGAATGTCCATGTGTGAGTGAACACAGTATCAATGTCTCGAAAGCATGTCTTCAAAAATCAGTACCCAGCTTGTGGTGGTGGTGCGAAAGAGTAAAATTTTGCACTGGATATTAGGTAGCTGGTATGGACAAGGTTTCTTTGAGGCCCAATAAATCGGTGATACTGAAACGAGTAAAAATGTGAGATAAAAATTAGGGTAGCAATGATTCTTAGGCCGGTTGGCCCGCATATGAACTTATAGGCCCCTATCAGGGCTGCCTAAGGCCCGCATAGAGTGGTTCTTAGAACTACCTAGGGAGTTCTAAGAAATTATAGGCGGACTTATTCGTTCTTGGGTCCTATTCCTTAGGCGATTCCCTGTTTGTTAGGCATCCCTATGATCCCACGAGGTACAGATAGGCTCCAAGTCTAAGAATTTGTTCCTACCCCTTTCAAAGGCCGCATTACGTCAATTGTAGTACAGTTGGCTGACACTCATTGGCGTCCAACCATTGCTGTCTCACCATTCCTCCGCAAAACATGATTTTCTGATTACGGAGCTTGTCAATGATGTCAGAAGATGTAGGGCCGTTTACTGATTCCAAATCTGAAATGAGATTTCAAAAAAATTTCTAGGTCCTGAGATTTACGTAAGTTATGTTATATCGGTCAAGAAAAACCGTAGTCATATCGAAGACATTCGCAACGGCTGTTTTCTTGACCTGTATAACTTGATTTTACATAGATCTCAGCACCTAGATGTCTGTTTTAAAATCTGATTTTGGATTTGGATTCAATAAATTATTTAACATCTTCTGACATTCTGTTTTGAGAACACAACTCCCATCCTACCTTTATTTGGCAATAGATATCCAGTTTGCCTATATCTCAGGATCTAAACATCCATTTTGGAGTCTGAGTTCAGATTATGCAAGAGCAGAATTTGTTTATTCCTTTCCACTCACTATTGTATGATAGATCACCATTAATAATAACGAACCTCATGTCGTACAACTATTTCGGTCTTTTATCGATGCAAGAAGAAAATATGTCTGTGACATTGATTAAAAATGCTACCAATATAGAATACAAGCAAGTATAAAGCAAACATGCATACATTTTGGCAAATTGATGCTGATTATCTCTGAGAGTGTAGCTGTTGGCCTATATAATCATCATGACTTCTAACTAACAATCGTTGGACGTTAATGAGTGTCTGCTGAAAATGTAAGGATTGGCGTAATGCATCCTTAGAAAAGTTAGGAACAAGTTCTTAGAATTGAAGCCTATCTGTACCCTATCATAGTGACGCCTAACAAAGCAGAGGATCACCCGAGGAATAGGACCCAATGACGCATAAGTTTGCCTATGCTTTCTTAGAACTCCCTAGATAGTTCTAACAGCCACTCTATGCAGGCCTTAGGCCGTCCTGAGGCGGGCCTTTAAGTTCCTAGGCTGGCCAACCAACTTGAGAATAATTACTACCAAAATTAGAATGAAACAAAGGAAAGAAAACATTACATGAACCAAAGAAATACCTTGTTGGCCCGTGCCACAGCTGACTTTTTATGCTGAGAAATGCATATCAATAAGTAAGGCAAACTGGTTAGGAGACCGACCCTGTCCCCGAAAGTGCCTGAAGCTACTGAAACAAATTTATGCATAATGTATGCGTAGCTCACCAAACCCACCCCAACAGGCCACCAAGCCATGTAGCCTGCCAGAAAGCTGTTGCAGCCAGCACCCAGACAGCCAGCCCAACCATGCAGACTATAGAGCAGCAACACAGCTCATAAATCCTATCGCTCCGAAGTTAGTCTGTAGTGGCAGATTCCCTTAACTGGGTAATGAGACAACTTGTCTATCATATAACCGTAGTTTATTATCGCTAATAGTGTATCAGTCCTTATTTTCATGCTTCTGTTTGTTTTAATATCTGTCATGAGTAGAAACTTCCTCTCCCCTTCCTCAACAATGAACTAATTTATACCAGGAAAATGGTAAAAAGGCTTTTCAAGTTGGTCAGGGGTTGTTGAAAAGCCCCGGAGAAGTCCCAGAGAAGTCCTGGAGAAGTCTCTGGGGGAATCCCTAAAGAGATATTTTAAGGACTTCCTGAGCATAACTGGATGTCCTTGAGAATTTCAGCCTAAATTCCAATTCAAAACTCCTTCATAGACTGTCTCGGGAACTTATGAGTACAGCTAAATTAGATGCAGAGCGTTTTTCCCATGTTCGTTGTAGCTATTCATGATTAATATCATTTACGGGTCTCCTTAGGAACAAGAATCTTCTCCCACAATCTAGTAAAAAGATTGATCTACTTTTGCCTGAGGTTTCATGCTGTTCATCTCACGTGGATGTATTTTGCATTCAATTTCAATGATCATGTTAATAAACACTGTAAAGCTAGTACTACACTCTACGGTCTTCCAAACCCAAGTGTGTGCATACATGTACGCATGTATGTAAATTGAATTCATTGTATGGATCGGAAGTTCTTTGACAGGTTTTTAGTACGGAAACACTACGTGTAGAGCCCATCGCTTTTGCGATGACAGCTTTGGCAAGTACGGCAAGGTAGCTGACAGTGCCCGTAATGTACATACATATGTACATACGTAGATGAAACCTGCCATAAGCTTGCAAAAGAACTTACCTGCCTACATTCCTAATAGCAAGAGGAAGTATCTTTGAACATATTAGATCTGTTTCATTACCGCTCACTCTGTTACAAGAGCCGCTCACAGTCAGGATCCACTGGATGTTGTTTGCCTGTGCACTGAAAAATGCCAAAGCCGTTGTTAATAGCGGTTGTTAATAGTCACTGGCTTTTCACAAACAGATTTATAATTTCCAAATGCGTCATACTGCGTGACCTACAGTGGCTTAGATGTTAAGAGGGATTTGATAAAACCCGATTGGGAACTCAGTTTTTCATCAGCAATGATCATTTTAGCAGGAAAAAATAACGGATTCAGCATCACCAAAACACAAATTGTCACTAAGTATTTCCGGCATAGTGGAATTCTACAAACCATCTCATTGTAGTATGAAAGGGCAATTGAGTGATGATATGACTCCAACCGATACGTTGTGAAGGATGCCTCTCAAGTGATAGAATTTTCCATCAGATGAGCACCGACCAATCAATTGCCGCTTAAGAAGTTACCATTCGATGACTTCAAGCTTATTAACCGCGCCATTTCACCGCTGGCGGCTATAGCACATGCAGTAGCGTCGCTGTGCTCATTAGCAAAGAAGGTCAGTAATACCCGCTACCTGGCATAGGTAACAAACGTTTTGTCTCCCATCGACGGCAGCGATGCTGCACATGCTGATCACAGCGTAGATTGCCAGGATGTCTTGTCTTTGATTGATAATAATCAGCCATCAGACGTTATGGAGGTTTGGATCGATTTTCGAAAACTTACTTCTTGTTCTCATTGAAAAGAATAAGTGTAATTTTAAAATGTGATAAAAAATGAAATATCTTCACATATCGACGGTAAGAAATCTCTCCGGCCCAATTAGAGTGAGATTATTGCACGTCCGGCCAAGAACAAAGAATACCGTTAAATGGAACGGCAGTAAGGTTGTAGGATTTCACCTCCACTAATACCTGATATTTGATGAGTTGATACTGTGACTAGCTTTCCTGAATGCTGGGAGTTGTTCCCTCATGATATTGTACTATTGCATTAGCCAGAAAACAGGCTCAGATTGCACATCCAAATTGTTTGGCTGATGTGCTCGCACTGGTGCATCATCGAGCACGCTTGTACTGACCGTAGATGGCGACAGTTTTGTTTCTTCGAAACTCCTCAAGCCACGCAGGTGGAGCTGCAGAACAAGCAGGTGATGTGGAAACCTTATGACCGCTGACGTTGCAGGTAGCTCAAAATTGCTGCAGCACCGCGCATCAGACATACTTCATGCATCCTTTGCACAGCTTTCGGTGATGGTTTGCATATTTAGTGCACAAATCAAAAACTCTGTAAAAAACAGACTGAACTCCTATCCTGTTCCAATAAAATTGTTGAGATCCGATGCAGCTGTTGTGATTCCAAACAAGTAACTTATATGGTTAGTTCTTCTGTAAAACGAAGTAGCTTGTGAAGTTACAATACCTCTGAGGCAGTGTCGCCAATCCCAAAAAGCGAAATATAGTAGATTTTAGTGATCTAAAAATGAAACCCCACAAAACACCATGAAACTCATTTTATGCCTTTATTTCAATATAATACTGCTTACCAAATACAGTCAGTCATTGTCTGTGGGCCTGTGGTGCCGACCACAATTACATGGCATAGCATCGTAAATTAGCAGCCTAAATAGTTTAAAAAGTTGTAGGTGTATGAGTAAATTTGTAGGGCTGGCAACACCGCTCTAAGCATATAGGTTACATGTGGTGTATCGTATACTAATGCAGCAGAATGATGTTTGATTCTAAGTGTTTCGGTTCACAAGGCCACATCTCTCCAATTGCAGGATTATATTTTTTTCAGAACGGTTTTCACAGATGGATCAGGAAAAGGTAGATTGTAAAAAGAGTTAGTATAACCGCCTTGAATTCCGTGGGGAAGCACACTTTTTGCATGCCCCAGTCTTGAATACCGAGTTCCTCCATACTCCGCCACACATTTGGTTTCTGTTTCCTTGGCAAGGCTTGTCGCACTCAGATCTGTCCACTTCTCCATATTTGTTATAATCGTGACCGCAGAAACACAGATTGCCAGATTGAACTCCAGCAAACTTGTAGTCTGTTTTGGAATAATATGCGGAGTTGAGCCGTAGAAGATGAATATTCACAGAAACCAAAAAGAACATTGAACCAGTAGGCAAGGATGTATAGTGAGACCGAATGGATGGGAGATATCTGGAGTAGTACAATGTTCCTCCTTACCTTCTTCTTCACAAGTCCTGATGCATGCCTCTATTGAAGCCCTATAACCCATATTGGTCATCTCTGGCAGACTTCTAGTCTCGCTATCCTTCCAGCATCCTGTCAAGTTTACAAGTGATAGTATCGGATAATATCGGAGTTCAATTTCACCCAAGGTAAGCCTTTGGGGATTTTTAAGTCCTACTGACAAGCTGCTAGTGTCAGAAGCCGGTGTGACGCAAGTGCTACACTGGTATTAAGCTGACTTTAGTCAGCAGCTCGTATTGTTTTGCTGCAGTTAAGACAGCTTTATTACTGCATAGTATCTGTGTAACGGCGGTATCATATTGGTGTCACATCAGAACTGGCGGACCTGCCATTAGGAGAGAAAAAATTTGGCTTTTGTCATCTTCCCATAGATATGTGTGTATGCGGCACATGAGGAAGTGCGTGCGCATTAGCAGGAGAACCAATACATGCGCGAGAATACGCGCGTAAATCGACAGGAGAATGGCAAAAATCAAAGATTCTATCCTATGATAATACACATGTAAACACTGACAGCGTAGTGTGTGCGCTCATGAAATGAGAAATAACGATGTTGATCTTTTAAATATTTCTATGGTATGGAAAATTACATCGAATGCTTATATTTGTTATTTATGCAGGAACTGTTATATTGCCGGTAGGTTTACTCCACAATCTATACTTCATGAATGATATGTGCTGTGGAGAAGTTAGTGTGATAACATGAAGCTTCTCGATCTGTCATCATCGACAAGTTTTCATTTCACTCACCAACGTAGTCAGTTAGGAAGACAGAGTTCTGTCTGGATCCCCCGCAAGATTGTGTCTTCTCAAAAGGACATGGCCTATTGCACTCTTTGTCATCAGCCTTTCCATGTTTCCCAAAGCTGTCACCGCAGTTGCATTGATCGCCATCCTGCATGCCAGCGTACTTGTAGCCTGCAATAACAGCTCTCATTATAAGTGAGCTTACAGGGAGAGAATCAGCAGATGCTTAGTATTAGTGACCCTGCATGATATAAACCACAGAAAGACCACCAGCTCATTGCCTAGTATATGCTATATAGCTGGCTATCATCAAACTCTCCACAAGTGTCAATTTCTGATTTGTTGGTTTCTTAACCAATGAAATGCACTCTTTCCATTGACACCAAAGTTGGTCCAATCAGAGCATCAGATCCAACACCACAGCCAGCTATATAGCCTATACTAAGGAATGAACTGGTGGGGCTTATTGTGGTTTATGTCATGCAGGGTCACATTTATGGATTACGTAACAATACCCTTCGTCATGCAATACTCCTGACAGACTGATAGTTTGTTTATGCCGCTGAAATAGGTATTAGCTCCTGCCATATCTCTGTCTCCTCTGTGATCGTTAAAGCATCCGACATACTGCGCATTGGCTAAAACCGGAGGACAATAACATTGAGGCTAAGAGTGACGGTAGCCATTGCATGACAATTGGTGATGTACTTACTCAGTGTGACGACTGCCAGGAGTGCGAACACGGCTCGAATCATGATGGATGGAGTTAGTACTCAATGAATTCACTCTGCAAAGTGTAGAAACAGCTGAGTTTGAACTGGAACAGGGAAGTTGGCTGGCTCCAATATTACCTCCCGGTGGGGGAGGTAGTAACTGTAAGATTTCTTAAGTCCTCATGATTGTTTTGCGTCGCGTAACATTAGCTGTTCTCACTGTAGAATGTGTACAGTATGTAGCTTTGTTAGCTGTTAATGAGCAGAGGGAGCTTACTGTTTAACAGTGTAGAGTCAGCCAGAAGGTGTTGTATAGATATTATATCTTATATGCTATTGTGTTTTGTGTTAATAAAAGTAACAATCCCAGTTATGCCAAGAGTGAAATATACCGGTTTTTGACGCTGGTTGAAGAGAAGGGCTTTTCCCATTCTCCCGTCAATATGCGTGTTACAGTGTTACAGTTGCGTGTTACAGTTGCTACCTCCCCTTGGGGGAGGTAGTAACTGTAAGATTTCTCCAAGTACTCCTTTTCGTTTTTGTGTTACATAATATATACTGTTCTCACTATACGAGATGTATAATTTATCCCTAAATTAGGATTGAATAAAAAGAGGGAGCTCATTATCTAACAGCATAAACTCAGCAACCGGAAAGTGTCATGCTGACATTATCTCTTAGATGTCTGTGTGTTTTCTGTCAATAAAAGCGACAATCCCCGTAATACCAACAGTAACATATACTGGCTTTTTAATGCTACGTGAAGAGAAGGGCTTTTGTCATTCTCCCATCAATATGCGAGCATTAGTACAGGGGGGGGGGGGTGGCGCAAATGAGCGGGAGTGTACTAACAAAAGGAAGGAAGAATTAAATGATAAATATATGAAAAAA
>ERZ1740065.2975-NODE-2975-length-10600-cov-4.705737_pt1 | contig 10600 bp, 10 predicted proteins | sample MGYA00581738_ERZ1740065 | MGnify/ENA primary metagenome ERZ1740065 (study PRJEB43018, sample SAMN04849749) | marine metagenome | isolation source: floating plastic debris | place: Pacific Ocean | collected 2008-09-01 | study: EMG produced TPA metagenomics...
AAAGCTCCGCGGCTATCTCGCTCGCTACGACGTCATCATTCTCAGCGGTGGGGTTTCGAAGGGCAAGTACGATTACCTGCCCCGAATTTTAGGCGAGCTGCAAGTGGAAAAGCTGTTTCACCGGATCAAGCAACGCCCCGGTAAACCCTTCTGGTTTGGACGGCTGGGGGATTCCTGCACCATTTTTGCCCTTCCGGGCAATCCCGTTTCTTCCTTCCTCTGCATGCAGCGTTACTTTCGCCCCTGGCTGGAATGGAGTCAGGGAGGCGCGCTAAGTCCCGTGCCCCGTGCCGTCCTTCAGGAGGAGGTATACTTCAAACCGGACCTGACTTATTTTCTGGAGGTCAGCACCAGCTACGACGAACAAGGGAGGATACTGGCCCAGCCCCAACGGGGCAACGGTTCGGGGGACCTGGCCAATCTCGTGGATGCGGATGCCTTTATCGAATTGCCCCGGGGTAGGAATGTGTACGCCGCCGGCGAAGTTTTTCCCATTTACTTCTACCGCTAAGCCACCCCAGCGTATTTGGCGGGATCGCTCTCAAAGCTGTACTTACAACCGTCGCAGCAGAAATAACCCCGTTCGCCTTCGTACTCCCGGACGTGCGTGGCCGTGCTTTTTTGGATGGGCACCTTGCAGACGGGGTTGAGGTAGTAGTCCTCATTGGGCATGCTCCATTCCGCCGGCTCCTCGGTGGCCGGATTATCGCTTACTTTTTCTTGACGGAACACCTGAACGATCTGCGCCAAAATACTCACCGCTACTTCCTCGGCCAACTTGGCCCCCAGATCCAAGCCCGCGGGCGTCTTGATGCGTTTGAGCTGATCCATGGTAATGTCCCGTTTGCGCAGCTCGGAAAATAGGGCCTGTGCCTTCTTGCGGCTGGAGACGAAGGCCAGGTAATCGGGCTGCAACTGGATGGCGCGGAGCAGGGCCTCCAAATCGCCCTCGCCCTGGGTACAAACCACCACGAAGCTTTCGCGGTGCAGCTCGGTTGCCTCAAACTGGGACAGGGTATGACAGTGATCGGCCTCGGGGTAAACCAATTGATCGACGGTGTGCATCACCACTTCCAGACGATAGTCCATGGCCTTGGCCAGACGCGCCAGGGCGCGGCCGATGTGGGAGGTTCCGAAGATGAGGATTTGGGGTTTGGGATGAACGGGTTCGATGTAGACCTCCACCTCGCCCCCGCTTTGACAGGTCATGTGGTAATGCTTGGAGTGGCTGAAGCCCTCCTGTCGTTCCTCCGGGCTGATGGCCACCAATCGGCTTTTGCGATCGCGGAGGGCCAGGAGGGCTTCCTTGAGGACGATGCCCCGGGTACAGCCCCCACCAATCCAACCGTGGATTTGCCCATCGGGCGTGATGATGGCCTTATCGCCGGGTTTGCCCGAGGAGGGCTGGCGGCGTCCTACGATGATGGCCGTGGCGTAGGGGGTCTTGGATTCGCGCAGGGCGATGATTTTATCGAGGTATTTGTTACGCATCCGCTAAGATATTTTCGAGGGCCAGCAAACTGGCAAAGTTATGGGCCGAACCAAAATGTTGAACGGCGGGCAGCGCGGCTTTCATCCCGCGCTGGATCGGCTGGTAGCCACTCATTCCCTTGAGGGGATTGAGCCAGATCAGTTTTTTAGAACGCAATTTTATTTTTTCCATGGCCTCGGCCAGTACTTGTGGTTCACCCGTATCCAAGCCGTCGCTGAGGACGATGGTGAGGGTTTTGCCATTCAGGAAGCGCTTGGCGTATTGTTCGTTAAACGTCCGCAAGCATTCCCCAATCTTGGTCCCACTCGACCAGTGGGTGACGTACTGCGAAACCAAGTGGAGCGACCATTCCCGGTCCTTGGCCAGCAGGTAATCCGTAATCCGCATCAATTTGGTGCTGAAGGCAAAGGCTTCCACCTGGGCAAAGTGGTGACGGAGGGCCCAAAGGAATTTGAGCAGGTAAAAAGAGTACTTGTCCATCGAGCCGCTGATGTCGAGTAGGATCAACAGGCGGAACTTTTCCCGCTTGGGCGCGGTGTGTGCCAGATCGAGGATCATGCCTCCGCGCTGTAGGTTGCGGCGAATCGACTGGGCGATGTCCACCCTCCCCCGTTTGGCCTTGCGGCGGCGACGCTTGAGCCGCAGGCTCATTTCGCGAATCAGTTTTTCCGACAGCTCGTCCAATAGCTGACTATCGGGCAAGCTCAGTTTGCGGAAATCGGTATGCTTGATTTGTTCGCGGCGGCTGGCTCCCGTGGCCGTCTTGGCCCCTTCGCTTTGCCGGCCTTCGTCGGTCTTCCCCCGCCCCAGCATCACGGCCGTTTGCTGTCCTTTCTTGACCACCGTTTTTTTATTGCGGTAGGTCCGTTTGTCGCTGACGGCAGAACCCCGCTGCCGCCAAAAGCGACGGTAGAGGGTGGAAAAGGATTCACGCTCGGCGGGGTCCTGGACCATGAGGGCGGTCAGAGCGTGTTCGAAAATATCACGGTCGAGCCAAAGGTCGGCCAGGGCGGCCGCGACGGTATCCTTGCTCCCCTGAATGCCCACGCTAAAGCCCGCCCGACGTGCTTGTTGGACAAAGCCCACCAGGGCCTCCGAAAAGGAAGGGTAATCGGTGTAGTGCCGCACGGGGAGTCGCGCTTAAAGTTCGTGGTTGGGTTTGCCTTTTTCCACCAACATGGCGGCAATCCGGGCCCGTACGCCTTCCGTATCGACTTCCTGGCTGCGATCGCCGGGGACGTTAACGGTCTTGTAATGGGCCAAACTTTGGGCGGCTTCCCGTTGACGGGCCGCTTCCATTTCGCGGTATTCTTCTAGTAATGACATGGTTTTTAATTTTTACGGAACATTTTCACTAAAAATGGCCTCGGCAACGACCTGCCGATCGGATTCGGATTTGAGCAGACAGGCGAGGCTTTTGTACATGGCCGCCTCATCGTTGGGAAAGAGGGCAATGCCCCGCGCCCAGTCGATGGTTTCGGCGATGCCGGGTAATTTGTCGAGTTGTAGCTTGCGAATGCGTTGGACGTAAGTGGCGATTTGTTCCGCCAGTTGACGCTCCAAATTCGGGAGGTGCTTTTTGATGATCTTCAGCTCTTTCTCCATCGAGGGATAGTCGACCCAGTGGTAGAGACAGCGGCGCTTGAGGGCATCGCTCAACTCGCGGGTGCGATTGGAGGTCAGCACCACGATGGGTTTTTGCTGCGCCCGGATGGTGCCCAATTCGGGGATACTGATTTGAAAATCGGACAAGACTTCGAGGAGGAAAGCTTCGAATTCCTCGTCGGCCCGGTCGATCTCGTCGATGAGCAGGACTTGAGTTTTGGTGGAGGAAATGGCGCGCAGCAGGGGCCGGCGCAAGAGGTATTCCTCTCCAAAGATCAGGCGTTCCTTTTCACTGGCCGATTTGTCGCCCCCTTCGTGGATCTTGATGGCCAGCAACTGCTTTTGGTAGTTCCACTCGTAAATGGCATTGTTTACGTCGAGGCCTTCGTAGCACTGCAAACGGATCAGCTCGCAATTCAGGAGGTCGGACAGGAGGTAGGCGATTTGGGTTTTTCCCACACCGGGATTCCCCTCCAAAAGGAGGGGCTTTTCCAGTTTCATCATCAGGTAGAGGACCGTTGCCAGATCCTCCTCGATGACGTAACCCAGCTCGTCAATGAGGGGAATAAAATCCCGGGGATGATCGACCATAGCGGGGAGCTTACTTTTTGAGACCAAAGAGTGCTAAAATACTGTTTAAGACACTTTTGAGTACGGTACCGATGAGCGAGAAGGCGTTGAGCGAATTGTCCACCGGCGGGGGCGGTGCCTGGGGGGCGGCCTTGGACTTGGTAGGGGCCGTGGCGGTAGCCGCTACCGTCCCTACCTCCGCCTCCACTGCTTCCAGCGTGCTTTCCGCTGCTCCAGCGGCCGGCTCCGCTACCGCAGGTGCAGCCTCCGGTGGATTCTCCGCATTGAGCTTGTTCTGGAAATTCTTGACAAACTGGTTGAGCAATTGGTCGGAAACGTCATTGATCAGCCGCGATCCAAACTGGGCCAGCATGCCGACGATGGTGATGTCCATGCTAAAATTGACGTGGGTCTTTCCATCTCGCTCCGACAGCAGACCGTTCATAATCATATCCGCACTGCCCTTGCCCTTACTGTCCAAGCCACGCCCCTTCAGTACCATCTTGCGACTGTCGACATCCAATTCGACAATCTTAATATCGCCCGCGTAAGCCGCCTTGATCGGTCCAAAACGGGTCACCACCTCTCCCTTGTAGTTGTGCTCGTCGATCTTTTCGGTGATGCTCGCCCCCGGTACACAACCAACGATGTCCTCCGGATCCGCCAGGCTTTTCCACACGATGTCGATGGATTGATCGATGTCGAATTCTTTTTTGATTAAGGTATTCATACCAATGAGTTTAAAGCCCCGAATTGAATTCGGGGCGTGAGGTTTCGATTATTTGAAGTAGCCGACGGCCTTGAGCTCGCGGTACAATTTGAAAGAGGTGACCGGAATTTCCAGGTGTTTGATTCCCAAGTGCGCTACGGCATCGACAATGGCATTCACAATGGCCGGCGGTGCGCCCACCGTGGGCGACTCTCCGACCCCCTTGGCCCCAATCGGGTGGTGGGGCGAAGGCGTAATGGTATGCCCCGTTTCCCAATTGGGCGATTCCACCGCCGTTGGTACCAGGTAATCCATGAAAGTTCCGTTGAGGAAGTTGCCCGCCTTGTCGTAGATCAACTCTTCGTACATGGCCGGGGCGATGCCCTGGGTCAGTCCACCGTGCACCTGTCCCTGGACGATCATCGGATTGATGATGTGGCCACAGTCGTCGATGGCGACAAAACGACGCACCTTGATGTCGCAGGTCTCGGGATCGATATCGACCACGCAGATGTAAGCGCCCGAGGGGAAGGTCAAATTCGGGGGATCGTAGTAGTGGGTCGCTTCAAAACCTGCCTCCATGCCTTCGGGGTGGTTGGTGTAGGCGGCAAAAACGATTTCCTGGATGGTCTTCGCTTTTTCGGGGGCCCCTTTGACAAAGAATTTGCCGGTTTCCCATTCGATGTCTTCCTCGGAGACATCCATCAGGTAGGCCGCATTCTTTTTGGCCTTGGCCCGCAGCTTGCGGGCCGCCATGGCCGCCGCCGCCCCAGCCGTAGGCGTACTGCGACTGGCGTAAGTCCCCAAGCCGTAGGGCGCCGTATCGGTATCGCCCTCCTCAATCTGTACGTTTTCCATCGGAATGCCCAACTCTTCGGCCACGATCTGGGCGTAGGTCGTCTCGTGACCCTGGCCCTGCGATTTGGTTCCGAAGCGGGCGATGGCTTTGCCCGTGGGGTGTACTCGAAGCTCCGCCGAGTCGAACATCTTGACGCCCAGGACGTCAAAATCCTTGGAAGGCCCCGCCCCCACCACTTCGGTAAAGGTGGAAATCCCGATGCCCATCAGTTTGCCTTGGGCACGCAGGCGTTTTTGCTCCTCCCGCAGTTCCTGATACCCCACGGCATCCATGGCCTTTTGCAAGCCCGCGTGGTAGTCGCCACTGTCGTAGGACCAGCCCGTCGGAGAGGCCCAGGGGAAGTCTTCTTTTTTGATATAGTTTTCCATCCGCTACTGAGCGGGATCTTTGCCCACCTTTTTGGCAAACTTATCGTTGATACGCTCGATGGCGTGGACGGCCTCCGTCACGCGGAAGGAGCAGCGGTAGGCCACGCCTCCGGGAGGCTTGTTGGTGTATACTGCATCGGCTTCCATGTAGGCGGCGCCGTAATCGTAGGAGCCCGTGCCGATGGAAAACAGACCGGTGGGGAACTTAGAGGGGTTGGCGCTGGCGTCGGTGTAGCCGTGGTCGGCCAGTACTTTGAAGCGGGTCGCCAAAATTTTTCCCTCCTTGGTACCCGCCATTTCGGCGGTGATGTGGTAATCGCGGGCGAAGGAATCGGCCTGGAGATTTTCGGAGCGGTCCTCAATCCACTTGATCGGGGCGCCGGTCAGGAAGGAAACAGCAATCGCGATGACGTAGCCGGGGTACACCGGTACCTTGCCCCCAAAACCACCCCCGATATCGGGCGAAATGACCCGAATCTTCTCCTCGGTCAGACCGACGTGACCCGCCACCAGGGCGATGACCGTCCGGATGGCGTGGGGCGCTTGGGTGGTCATGTACATCGTCAGGTGGTTCTCCACCTTATTGTAGGAAGCTACGCAGCCACAGGTTTCGATCGAGGCGACGTGGATCCGCGGAATGTGCATTTGCTGACTGATGGTGACCTCGGCATTGTCGAAGATGGCGTCGGTTTTTTCCTTATCGCCCACCTCCCAGTGCCAGATGTGGTTGTCGGTTTTGCCTTCCTTATCGTCACGCAGGACCGGCGCCTCGGGAGCGAGCGATTCGAAGGGATCGATGATCGGAGTCATGGGTTCGTAGTCCACCCGCACGGCTTCCTTCCCATCGCGGGCGATGTAGCGATCGGTGGCGATGACGGCGGCCACTTCCTGCGACTGGTACATCACCGTATCGGTGGGCAGTACCATTTGGGTATCCGACATGAGGGTCGGCATCCAGTGGAGGTTGTACTTTTCGAGGTCCTTACCGGTCACCACGGCGATGACGCCGGGAATTTCGAGGGCCTTGGAAGCGTCGATATTTTTGATTTTGGCGTAGGCGTAGGGCGAGCGGACGATGTCCATGTGCAACATACCGGGCAGCTTGACGTCATCGACGTAGGTGCCTTTTCCCTGGATGAAACGGGCGTCTTCCTTTCTCTTTTTGGAATGCCCCATGCCACCGATGGCCTTGCTGGTTTTACATTGAATCATGTGTGTACAATTTCGTGCATTAAAAAAAGAGGAGGTTTAAACAAATTCGGGTTCGGTGGAAGGCAGCTCCTTGTTCTGCATCTTGGCCGAAGCCCACTGAATGGCTTTGACGATATTGTTGTATCCCGTACAGCGGCAGAGGTTCCCCGAGATGCCCCAGCGAATTTCTTCCTCGGTGGGATTGGGATTTTTCTCCAACAACTCCACCGCCCGTAGCATGACCCCGGGGGTGCAGAAGCCACAGTGCAGGGCGTGGTTGAGGTGAAAACCTTCCTGAATGGGGTGCAGGCCCTCGGTCGTAGCCAGGCCTTCTACCGTGATGATCTCCGCACCGTTGGCCTGTACAGCCAGCAGGGTACAGGATTTGGCGGAGCGGCCGTTGACCAAAATGGTACAGGCCCCACAGCTCGAGGTATCGCAACCGATGTGGGTACCGGTCATCGAAAGGGTTTCGCGAATGACGTGAACCAAGAGTGTTCTCGGCTCCACTTGGACGGTGTGTTCCGTCCCGTTGACTGTTAATGTGATCTCCATTGGTTGATTATTTCTTGGCTCTTGAAATGGCTTGGTGCAGCATGCGTTTGGTAATGACTTTGACGAGGTGGCGCTTGTAGTCTTCGTCGCCCCGCAGATCGGCGGAGGGGTTGCAGTCTTCGGAGGCCATTTGGGCGGCTTGTTCGATGACTTCAGCCGTGAGTTGGCTCCCGACCAGAACGGCCTCGGAGCGGCTGGCGCGCATGGGGAGGGGATTGACGTTGGTCAGTCCGATTCCCGCCCGCAGACACTGGCCTTGCTCATCGAGTTGGACCATGACGGCGACCCCGGCCGTGGCGTAGTCACCGGCTTTGCGCTCGGCTTTGTGGTAAGCCGTCCCGTAGCGGCCATTGGCGGCGGGGAGGCGAATTTCGGTCAGCACTTCACCGTGTTGAACGGCGGTGGTGTAAAATCCGTAGAAGAAGTCGTCGATCGGGACGATTCGTTTGCCATCCTGACTGGCGATTTCAACTTCGGCCCCCAGGGCAATCATCACGGCGGGGTGGTCGTTGGCGGCATCTCCGTGGGCGAGGTTACCCCCGATGGTTCCAAAATTGCGCACCTGAGGATCGGCAATCAACTTGGTAGCATCTCCAAAGATGTGGTATTTTTCTCGCACCACGGCCGCGTCTTCCATCTCCACTTCCCGAGTCATTGCCCCGATTTTCAGGTAGCCGTCCTCTTCCCGGACGTAAGACAAACCCGGAATATCCTTCAGGTCAATCAGATGGGTAGGCGCCGCAAAACGCAGCTTCATCATGGGAATCAGACTGTGGCCCCCCGCTAAAATTTTGGCATCATCTCCGTACTCGTGAAGCAAGGAGATCGCTTCGGAGAGGGACGTTGGGGCGGAGTAAACAAAATTTTCGGCAATCATAGTTGAGAGTTAAGTGGCTGAATTATTTTTCGTTTGGTCAATCGTCGGTAGAAATAGAGAAAACTGCCGTTGACCCAAACCCCAAAGAACAGGATGGCGACGGCAGCATAGTAAAGCTCCTCAGAAGGGTAAAACAGCTGACTGATGAGCAGCAACAATACCCCCAAACTGGCAATCGCCGTAGCGATCCAGGTCCGAGTACCTCGAAAGTTGAGACGGATCCCCAGGACGACGATGAGGGCAATGCCGAGGAGCAGATAGGCCGAGCTCGCGTGTGCGTTGGGGTAAAGCATTTTACCACTACAGAGGGACATGGCGCCCGAGTAGGCCATGATACAAAAGGGACACTTGGGAAGAACGGCGACGAGGATGGCGGGCAGGTACGAATAGAAACCGGCGTGCTTGTGGGAAGCACGACAAGACATTCCAGTTCCACAGGGTTTCGCTCTATTCATTTCGCCCAATCAAAGATGAGGGCCGCTAGAGGGAGTATCAACCGTATTTTAGCATCGGAAAAGTGGTTTTTTTTGACCTAAGTACCGGTGAATTGGCAGCTACGCAAACGCAATGATCTTTTACTTCAACTGCGTAGACGCATTTTTAATTTCAATAAAACCAATGATACCTAAAAATATACGCCCTTTCGGCCTTGGCCTAATATATAATTTGGAAACCACTAATGGACCTTTTCGTTGGTCAGAATGATGATATTAGATTAATTTGGAATAAGTCTAAATCCAAATCTAAATAAGCTAGCGGCGGACGGTGAGCGATCGGTACTCTTCGGGGGTATTGACGTTGAGCATAAAAGAATGGTCTTCCACTTCGATTTCGCGAACGGAGGCATTGATGAGGACCTTGCGCAGACAGGAGTAGCCCCGCGTCAGAAACTGTGACAAAACCGAGTAGGCTTTGGGCTCCCAGAGGGTCATGAGGGGTTCGGGAAAACGGGTGTCCGGGTTGTGGAAGCAGGTCGCCACCCGGTAGGTCTCTCTTTGTTCCAGTAGTAGGCGTAGGTGTCTTTGTTGGAGCAGGGGCTGATCACAGGCGACCACCAGCCAGGCGGCATTGGGATCACGTTGGAAAGCGGTGAGGAGCCCACCGAAGGGGCCCAGGCCCAGGAAGCGGTCTTCGAGGAGGGGGTATTGGCTTTCCACTTGGGTACCGGGTGCTACGGAGAGGTAGGTTTCCTCGGTCAGTTCGCTGAGCAGGTCGGCCATGTGTTCGCGTTGGGCTTTGCCGTGGTAGGAGATGGCGCCTTTGTCGCGCCCCATGCGTTGGCTTTTGCCACCGGCCAGTACGAGTCCTTTGATGGGAGCGGGGCGCACGGCCTGTTGCAAAAAATCGGCGAGGGCGGCGGGGTCGTGGAGGGGAAAGAGGGGCAGGTCGGCCCAGTGGGGGATGGCCTCCCGAAGAAAATCGTAAACCTCTTCGTCGTCTTGGACGAAGGCAATGACCTCGCCCAAGCGATCCAACTTGCGTCGTAGCGATTCCTTTTTGGCGGAACTGAGCAGGACGACCTGCTGGCGGGCCACAAAGTGGTTGCCGTTGATGAGCATAAAATCGGTCTCGCTGAGTAGGGGCCGGTAGAGGTGGGTGTGTTGGTCGCCGTGGAGGTTGACTTGCCGAAAGGCAATCTTGTCGATGGCGATGGAGGTTGGGCTTTTCGGGGGCAACGGCCTGGTGCTTGGCGTCGACGTATCCGATGCGCGTGGAAGGGCCAAGGTGCTGCTGGATGCCGTCCACCAACTGTTCAATTTTTCCACAGGGAGCCCCCAGTAGGGCAAATTCGTAACGGTGGTACTGACCACCCTGGGGCTTGGTGAGTAGGGCGTGTTTTTGATGACCGGAAGTCTGCATTTTCTCCATTGATTTTACTTGATTGGCTGGAGCCAAGATACGTAGATTACCCATTTGCAACAAATGAAGTAGCAAAAGGATGAAATCCCATTTTTAATCTTAACTTAAAACCCCATCGGCCCGGGACTGGACGGGAAGCCCTACCTTGGCGGGAATGGAAATAAATAGACATGGGCAAATGAGCCGAGGAATACCGTACGCTGCATGAAGACACAATTCAATAACCTATGGCTGGTCATGCTGCAGCCCTCATTACTTGGTGGCCAGCAACCACTGACCGAAGTACAGATCCGGGAAGATTTCGAGGTTCTAAAAAATGTTCTGGTAAAAGGACATCCAGCCCTCTACGAATATACGTCCAGATCGGAATGGGACAGCCTCTTTGCAAACTTTGCGGCGGAAAAAGTGAGGACCCTCAAAACCGACCGGGATTTGTACCGCGCCCTTATCCAGCTCACCGATCGCGTCCGGGACGGGCACCTGATCGTGATGCGGCCCCGGCTCGATTCCATCC
>ERZ1740065.2976-NODE-2976-length-10595-cov-11.866888_pt1 | contig 10595 bp, 6 predicted proteins | sample MGYA00581738_ERZ1740065 | MGnify/ENA primary metagenome ERZ1740065 (study PRJEB43018, sample SAMN04849749) | marine metagenome | isolation source: floating plastic debris | place: Pacific Ocean | collected 2008-09-01 | study: EMG produced TPA metagenomics...
TTTGGTCAACAAGGAGAGACTTTGGTCAACAAGGAGAGACTTTGGTCAACAAGGAGAGACTTTGGTCAACAAGGACAGACTTTGGTCAACAAGGAGTTTGGTCAATTATCGCATATACCTGAGAGTGTGTAGCCTGTTGCTCAACCGTGAAAATTGATTCGCCATTCACAAATCACAGATGTCCACGATATGATAGGCCGCCTTTGAAGTTGACCAGTCGCTCTGTGTAGCCACCATACCTTTCCAACCCTACGCTGTTGTTGACTGTATCGCAGGGCAAAACAACGCAAACATCACTCTGTGTAGTCACTGCTTTACCGGTTTGCGGCACTGCGATACCATATCTAGGCAATAAAGCGTTAGAGGCCAGTCGCTCTATCCCTGCAGCAGTTCTTTGTCATTTCCATTGTCGAAGGTATGAGCTAATCCCACACTATCTTATAGCAATTGCAGACAATAGTGCAGTAGGAACGCAAAGCTTTCATCTTGGGTTGCCCGCGAGGGAGCTTTTCATCAGCTAGTTTCTTGCTTTCTCACCTCTAAATAAAGCCAGAACATTTTTTTCCTTCGAACAGAATTGTCATACTTACAGATTTAAAGCTCTAGAAATGAGTATGAACTGGTTTCATGTTGATTACTAGTGCATTTCGGCAATAAAAGTAATTTTTTTTGAAATACAAAATTGTAAGAAACCGGAAATAGTAACCAAGGAAAGGAGTTAATTATATTCGCTAAAGCCATTCATTGTAGATAAGACAACTTCACTACCGAATTATACTCACACCCGCGAATGATCACCACAACTTTATTCACAGGCTACAGCACGCTAGCATTTGTGCTTGTCGCGTTTCTGTTAATTTTGGAAGGGTCGCATCTAATGCTTCACGGTGCGCGAATGCGCCTAATTTGAAGTCAAATATTGCATAGCTGCAAGCTGTTAAAAGTGGTAGCTCATGGGAAAAACAATAGCAAAGGCCTTTCAGCCGTTGGCATTCTTACTCTTCTATCGGTAGGCGCACTGGAATCATTGACAGTAATATGCCGGTACTACCCAGTATTACGCCAGTATTACGCCAGTACTACGCGTTTGCAAAACCTGTGTGCCTCCTGATAGAAGAGAAAAAAATGCCCAGCTGTATTCAATGTTGCCTCCTATGTTACCGCAACGAGTCGCTGTGATCTAAAGAATTACTAGCCAGTACTGGCCTAGTGCTTTGGTCAGTCTAAACATGCGTTTCCTTGGTGCGACCATTCGTTGGTGGCACTTTATGACAGCATGGAACCCCAGTATTTCACTAGTTTTCCATGCATCAAATTGGGATGCGAATACTCAAGCTTGATGGAATCATGACAAATTCGAATTCATTGCCACCTGTTTCCATGTGACGAACCGCTCTCAACCGAGTTGTCAGCTCCTGCACGAAATTACGGCGAGCCAAACTAGCTGGTTTTCAGTTTTACGGTCAATGTCGACTTGACCTTGCGTACGTTTGTAAATAGCTGGACATGAATGAAATTAGGCGTAGAGTTCGCTTTGTACTGAGCTGAAATTCACTCCAGCACTTGTTGACAATGACGGTAGCTGTAGCAGACCAATACAACAGTGCAATTACTAGCATTTAACTTAAGCATACACAGCGTGGTAACAAACCAAAGAGAAAGATCCTCAAAAATTGATATCCCTCCAATATGTGAGTATTTTAGGTCTCCGTTTACAGATAAACAAAAAGTTCGGCATTTTTTTCTTTGATGTCGGTAAGCATCATGAATTACGTCGGTTATTTCTGTCCGAATTTTGTCTGTTTTTATCCACACTTAAATGCAGACAAAATGCGGACAGAAAATACCGACGTAAAAGTAAAAAATGTCAAAACTTCCATAGCTGTCCTCCTGTGTAATTCTAGCAAACACAGTCTTGGTATGTTTTTCTCAAATTTGATAATCAATTATGGCTAATAAAGAGAGCCGATCGAAGGCGTGACAGCTTTAGTCCAAAATCAGAAAGCTAGATTAGTCCGAGCAGAGCCATGGATTCGAATTCATCACAAATCCGTGTTTCCATGCATCGCATCTATTGATGGATCTCAACCAAAGCGGCTTCATAAACCGGAGTGGATGTGGGTTCATAGATTCGCACCACTTAGTACCACTCTAAGTTGCCATGCATCGAATGCGGACAGAATTCGAATTTTTTCGTCTCATGGAAAACAAGTGTGTGTGGCTTAATTATGTTGGAATGCCTAGGCTGTGACTTCCAGCCTGCTTGTGATGTATTTGACCACAGGTTGCCTGAAACTGCAGTGATACAGTGTGAGATCAGCTCATAGCTTTGACAATCGAGATGACAAATCACCAGTGCAGCAATGCCGCCACTGCCCTTCATCACTTTTTTAAGTGGATGTCCTATCGCAGCTTGGAAAGCAGATAAATGGAATCAGCTCGTGGCTGGCAGCTATTGACAGAGTTTGAGTGTAGCTTAACTTGTCACATATTTCCATAAAAGTATAGGACTATGCAGAAGAGTAGAGGCTGGGGAAGTGGTGAGGTGCAGGTATTCAGGATCAGCCACACTAGAATGTGTGCACCAGTGAAAGAATGTATAGACTGAACCGAATGTGTCAACAGCCATACAGCAGTATTCTGAAATCGTCAATATCTCCACATAGCTAGCATTCATCAATAGCAATAATCTCATCCTTAGACGAAATTTAGTTGTGATGAAGCATGGAAATATGAAAAGTTGTTGCTCTTGAGGAAAATACTGCAGCTCATGTACATCGTACAGGCGTCTGGCAGATTCCTCCACTCCTGTTTTACTAAATCCACCAATAAATGATACTTATCTACTTTACAACGTGGCTGTTGCTAATCTGCTGCTCACTGCATACTGACAAGTCTAATGCTACCTGATCGTCCACTCTAGTAGCCACGTAAACTTTGTTCGCTACATCTGCTCTCCTTGTAATCATTGTGCAGTTCATTCTACAAAGAGCATTTACTTCTAACAACTCGATGAATATATCCAATGGACAGGCCATGTTACGCTTCCCAATTTCCCCACGCAATCCTAGCCAATAAAATCTGTTTAAAATGCGAATCAGCTGTGCTTGCTGGGCTAGTGTGAATCCGCTAAATTTGGTCTGTTACTCGCCGCAACCAAGAGAGTAGGCGAGTAAATCCACTCACTCGCTGTCTACTCGTTCTCCTGTGGTGGGACCTTAAGTCATGGCTATTCATAGTGATTATATTGGTTAGTTCCCCTAGCCCTCATATGAGATGTCTGGTTACGCCGAGTGACCAGTCACTGGTCTTATCCTTGTTTCAACCAATCAGCGCAATGCTGAGATGTATCCCGTGGCCCAAAGTTGCCACTTCTATTTTCAAACACCACCTGTTACAGAATTTACCACCTGTGACACAGCAATCTCCTATCTCACACAGAATTCATCGCCAAATAATCTGCAATGTTGTAGGAGACATAAGATTTACCACCTCATAAATAGCCATCTTCTATTTCTCACAACATTTTTCTCCTCATATGGAAATACCTGCGATGTGAGGGAAAACCTCCTCACATGGGGAGCGCCCCCTATTACACGAAAACCACCTCATACACAGAACACTACCTATAACGAGATTCAAAGTCTCGGATTAAGTAACCATCGCCATCAAAAGAGTTCACAAATGCTCATGAAGAAAGTAATACAGCAAGATATTATCTATTGATGAACAAATTTGTTTAATTCCTCGTTTGAAAGGGGATTTATTTAGCTCTACTGTGCATATACTCGGCAACATCAGCTAGTACCAATATCACGGCGGAGTATCGCCGAGTTCGACTTAACAACATCATAAAGCATTCAGCAAAAAATTGTGGCTTGCTACTCAGCTCTATTATGATGTGAACAAAGCTACTGGTTATAGCTTTCCTATAAAATGTGTTTGTGCAACATAAATGAGTGTTAAGTAGTTTTTCTAGATCTATTTCGTTTTCGAAATTAGCTATTTTTTTCCTCTACGAAGTACTATCAGTTTATATTTAATAGCCGTAGTTTCATGGCTTTCTTGTTCGCCTGACATCTCTAAGCTTAAGAATGGAAGAATAGCAGGCTGGAAAGCCACTGTATTTGTGTTGTTATACCAACTCTCCAGTCGATGTAGCAGCTGTAGAAGAGCTGTACACAAGATATTAGTCACAGCTGACCGATCTTAATTCTACGGCTTCCTCTATTTTGCTAACATCTGGCTGAGACCGGCTTATATTATTAAGGAAATAACGGCAATGAAGTTAGGATTACATGAATGTCATCAGCTACTCACCATTGCTATTCGTCTAGTACAAGTGCATCAGTGCATAGAGCATGTATATAGTATGAGACTATCCCTGCCTATCCATTGTGACAGCTTTGCATGATAGAGTCATTGCTATCCTTCCCACAAACTCAGAACCGTGATTCCTGCAGAATTGCAGTTTTAGCTGTCAGCACAAAAATTTTGATCAGAAATCAGTATCAGCTACTGCCCATTCAATCAGGCAACCGATGTACACAAAAACATTGCTATCCTTAGTCCGCTGAGTATCTAGGTCTCTGGCTGTATTCGCGGCCTTTTCTGGCTTACTGACAGTGATTGCATCCAGCTGAAGCACACGGTTGACACATGCCTTTCAAAGTGCTGCATGGATTACTATAGATGTTATATATTCATGCGCGCTAGTAGATTTATCCTAGTTGGTGCAGTGACACTGGATAAGAGTGTGTAGACGTAGAGTATCACTTTTTGAGCAGCAGCAGACCATTTCAACACAAACTTAGCTGTATTTGGAAAGGAACAAATACTATTCCAATGGCACTAAAACAGACTTGGAAGATATGTGATTGGAGATCATCAACAGCGAGATGTGGCAATATGTCCATTTATTGGCAACACAGCTCAGGCAAGTTGAAGACTGCTGACCGCTGTCGGCTGCCTGGGTCATTGATAACACATATGAAGCAAGGGTGAACTATAATGCCTCGAACTGAGTGTTCCATTCAGTTCTGACGTATCAAACATATTTAATTAGCTAGCTCATCGCTTTTGGCATCCTGTGATGTGTTTTTGACGGTGGTAAACTTATCCCATAGACCTGTACCTGAGAGGGAATACATTAGCCGTGCCATGAGGTTCAACCGCTGTATAGTACCTACGGTGATCAACCAAACCTGCCGTCGGTGACTGATACAAACGTATGAGAGGTTGTCAATGATTCGCAATCCTGTTATTATTATGAAATACAGCCATATACGTGTAGGAGTGAGGTACCCGTGTGTCACAACCAGTCAGTATTTCAGGTCACTGGCTGTGGAAAGTAGCATAAAACTGGACGCACTGATGTAGTTCTATCAATTTCTATAATACTGCACCCTATACTAAGTTGTGTGGATGAGCAGTGTTCACTATAACACAGAAACTGCGTATTCTGAACAAGTATCTTAAGCCTGCGTTCTATGAGTTACTTTTGGGCCAGAGAATCACCTGAACGCAACAAATCTTACATCTTGAGAAAGGCTATGCTCTGGTGTAGAAGCTGGCATGTCATGTCACTCGGCATCTACGGCACGCTGGAGCCATCGACTCAGCTTCAGCTTAAACCATAAAACCGCATGTTTCATAGGGCTAGATAGGAATCGCCACATCTCATTGCCGATGATATCTGATGTGATCATCAGACAGCATTTTGAAGAGTTTGTTCGTCAAAGTCAACAGGTGAGTCAATTGTTTTGTGATTACAGCTAGTTTCTTATTTGTGGTTATTGCCTTGAGTGTAATTACGGCTGAGGCTGGGGAGTGTAGACACGGCGCATGTTTGTTTGATGGCATCTCGATTAGCGTCCAACCATTTTCTATCGTGGCTGCAGCCGAGCTATCTCTGCTGAGTTCAAAGGTGTTGTGGATTCATAGTGTTGCTTGGTTATGCAACCTCCTGTCATGATTGCCTGTGAGTAATATCATATTCTGTGATGTGCTGTTTAGATGATGAATATACTGCTTCACACCCATCAGCAATACCGTCAAATACAAAACAGAGAACCACCATCAACACTAGGTGGTTGTCATATCATTTCTCTCTTGTTGTGGATGAAATTAAGTTACTCAAACGCCATACGTTATCTATGCTGTAGGACCCTCATCTCCTATACTACAACTATGTCTAATCGACGGATGACACTATGAGTTGCACGCTGTGCAAACGGCATAAGGTTAATGCTGACTTCTGACGGGTGAGAAGACTGCGTTTAACTAAAAGATGCTGAACCAGTGAGAGGGCAGCAACGAATCCTACACCAGAGATCTATTTTAACCTGTATGTGTTATAGCTGGCATGAAACTCCCTAGAGTTTTATGACACTTCTGCACTGCACATTCCCATTTCTGTGGGTAATGAGGGTGAAGAAGGAACAAAAGAAGAAGAGTGACATCATGTTTAAGGTATTGGTATTAGTAGTAGTAGGATCACAAAATATGAGATTATTCACATTGCTGTATGTTAGTGCTGGAAAATGTTTCCTTTGTCATGATGGTTGTCACTGAGGGAGGAGAGAGTAGCCAGATGACTTTGATAGGGTATTTTAATAATCTCCACAAGCAAAACTTAGAGTATAGCTCAATTTGGCTTAGTTTCCAAGATACTGTTGTTATGTAAGACAATGATCATGAGTGATTTTACTGGAGTAAAGTTTTCTTCCTAATGTTCCACCTCTCATGATAAAAATCACGTATTTCCACCTAACACACCCAATTCATGGGGAGAGCCCTGGTTACGTGTCTCAATGGGCTGGTATGAAGAAAACGAAGAAATAGAACCAATCCATGTTTATCTTATATCGTTTCATCTCCCCTACTAAAAACGCTTACTACAGATTGACGGTAAGCTTGAGTTCTAAAACCATAAATGACAGTGTTGAGGATTCCATACACAGATTTGGCCAAATTCCTCAGCCTCTCTGGTCTGAACGGTATTAGTGCGGGCTGAGCAATTACACTTAGTGTAAGAACCAGGTCTAAAACTGTGGTGACAGAAAATATCGAGTAAATGATGATCACATATACAGCAGCATCGTAAACCTGCATCTTTCCATCAGCCATCTCAGTTTGCCTCATCTTTCTCAGCTCTCTTATCGTCAGAGTGAAGAATACTGTGGCTAAAATCATGGGCATGTAGCGGCTCATATATACTGCTATCTGAGCGGCTAATTTAGCGTGTGGCGCTTTAGTCTGCATGTACCAAGTTAACCCTGCAACAGAGACCATGTAGCAGAAAGTGATAATCCATGTCGAGATGAGGATCAACGACAACTTCTTTACGAATATTGACTTCTCATATTGAAATGGCCTGCAGATACTGTAGTACTGTTCCGCACTTGCAGCCACGAAGATCCAATGCGTCATGTAGAGCGGCCATGATACTATAAATCCCATTAATGGAAAGCCTGTCAACCGAGAGATCAGTGGAAGCATCGGTAGACAGCTGTATACCATGATGAGAGTAAGAGCTGTGCCGATATCTCCCAAGGTGATATGAATCAGTATTAGTTTGTAGGGACGATCCTTCAGTGCTTTCATCCTGCAGATAATCACCAGATGGAATATGTTGATCAGCAGTGATAAAGAGCTCAGTGTCGCGATACCAACTCCCCAGGCAGTTAGGCAGCTATGAAACTCCTGCCTTGGCCCTGTGGCAATCGTTGTATTCGTCGCGTTCATCTTCTTTCTGCCAATCACCTAGATGAATAGGACTCGTGAAGCTACTTTTACACTGTCCCAGACTTTAGACCATACTGGAGCCCCCAGATTTCTAAAACTCGAGGCCGAGATACCGAGGTGCTTTTACACTGTCCAGATTTTAGTGCTGCTATCGCTTTCTCATTGGTCGGCGGATTGCTATCCAAGCCAATCATATTGTAGCTCAAGCTACACTGGAGTTTTCAATGTCACAAGAATCATGCACTAGTAGTAGCTGTTGCAAGTACAAAAATGGACTAACAACGAGTGAAATCTCTCTCTGGGATTGCAGCTATTCATTCAGTTGCACTAGCAGTATGAAAATTCTAAAGTGCAGACCTCAGGGCAGGGAGATATTGGGAAGGCTCGATCGCAAGAAATCGCTGTAATATATGTGGCTACAGGATGGCTGTGCCTCATATGATTGGTTGAGGAAGGTGATTGTTGACTTGGGTCTTCAGTCTAAAACTCCAAAATTTAGACCTGCCTGAAGCTGCTCAATAAAGCTTCTTCTGTCAATATCGTTCAGTAGCCACATTCTTTCCATTGCAAAACTGTGTGACTGAATAACAACAAGAGCACGTGCGAAGCCAGTAAAGCGAGTTGGCGTTTTGTTCATTTTCCCACAATTTGTCGAATTTGGACAAAAATTGATCCCACGCTAAACTGAAATCTGGTGTCTGTTCAAAGGTCATATTTTGGGCTTGCCTCCCTTTTAGCCGTCCGACGTTAGAATTGGGACAAAGTCTGGACAGTGTAAAAGCACCATAAGACAATAAATTAATCTTTCGAACAGCAGCGTAGTACAATGTGAGATCCAAGACTATGACCTCAGACTACAGTCTCAGACTACTTTCCCAGACTAAAGTTCCAGGCTATAATCTCAGACTATGGTCCCAGTCTATGGTCCCAGACCAGAACTAAGTTGATTTCCTTTCCTCATTACGGCAATGCAAACAGTTATATGATCCAACTAGCAGTACAAGTTTACTGCCGATAACATCTGTCTATCTCTGCTGACCCTGGACAGAATACATTAGTATCTCATTGATTGTCAAAATGCACTGACATAGCTGATTCCAGCTAAAGGCATCTAGTCTTGTTTGACGCTAACCATGATAATGATGATCATTATCATCCTTTACCAACTATAGGCTCAAAATTGACATTGAGGATAGCAGGGATAACTTACATGTACACCAGTGTGTTGCAGTGATTCAGCAATAGTTCTGTAGATGAATGCTGATACGAGCTGGAAGCTAGCTGCTGGTCCCGTGCGAATTGACAGGCTGTGTGTACGCAGAACCTCTCCTCCAGTGTGGAGCAATGATGTGTGATCCATGATCAATACATTTGATGCATATATATTCCATGCAATCTTGTATATGTCAGTCACACTCAATTTATCATGATGATACAGCTTAAGGTTTTTATCTCTATCCACAGTTTTTAGGTTTTCCGTTCTTGCTACTGATATGTGATTGATGAGATCTCCGGAAGAAAAGATTAATGGCGATGAAATAAAGATTATTCTGGTGGTCCGTGCTGCTCACAAGTTATGATTGTGACCAGGGTTCTCCCCAGGATTTTAAATCTTTGGGTGCACAAGCCATAGCTGCCCAAAATGTAGCTAACGGATCACTTGAGCGTAGCGAAGGTGCAAAGCTATGCACCTAAGGTGCCGGGGTGGGCGTGGGAGGGAAGACTCCTCTCGCAGAAGGGTCTGAGGGGCCTCCCTTAGGAAAATTTTTACTCCAGAGATGCTCTGAGAGCACATCTCTTGCCTTTTCAGCTTCAAAAATTGTTATATCAAGTTGTGGTCTGAAGATTAGATTGGAAATCTTGATTTCATATTTGACCACAGTCGGTCCATGTAAACGTAGCAGGTCTGAAATTATTCAAAATCTTGGTTTATAGTAGAAAAGAGTGCCCAAATAGTATTGGATAGCGGTGATGGCGCTCACACTCCTCCCCCATGTACTATTCTGATCATCTGTTGGTACCGTCAACTGTTCTGTTGCAGCATCTCATTCAACTGTTTGCTGAGCAAGCAAAACATGTCATCAGAGTTTCTCCTTTCCCTAAGGAAGGTGATAGTAGACTTTACCTTGGCAGACACAGTTTCAAAATCAAGATTTTCTGTCTAAAATAATATCAATTCCAATTTCATCCCTTGAGGATTGTCATGTGGATCTAAATTAATCAGACATCATAATGGGCTCTTCCCCACCTGAAATGTTTTACTGAGGGCTGCGAGTCTCGGCAGCACCGGTTGCAGCATATTGATCGTGTATACGAGGCGCCACTCTGTGATCATTCTCAGAAAACCATGAGCTTTCAGATAACTTCGATCATCTTCTTCCACTTTGAGGGAGTTCAACACACTAGGGCAGCCATGGGAAATCTGCAGCTCGCGGGCCTCATGCGACCCCCTGGGGTGTTATGTGCGGCCCTTCAGCGGCTGTGTGACTATTCATCAGTGATGTATTTCGCTATTGGCACTGCTGACACCATTCAGTCCTACCCGATGATTGATCTTCCCATCAGACTCATACCACTAATAACTCTGAGTGCTAAGCGTCTTCACTCATTGCCCACAACTATGAAACATCGAAGTCAGAGATAAACACTTGCTGACTAGTTATTGTTACCAAACATCCCTCCATGAGTATGAAATGCTCAAGATTTTACATGTCGAGATGTTCATCAAGATTTTCTCCGAGCTGTTCAGAGATTTTTACACAGATTTATAGCCAAGGTGGCAACTACTGACACTCAACTACTGACACTCAACTACTGACACTCAACTACTGACACTCAACTACTGACAC